>Ga0265295_1009424_pt1 | contig 10447 bp, 8 predicted proteins | sample Munlansysbiofilm_FD_192503 | JGI IMG/M metagenome (GOLD analysis project Ga0265295, IMG submission 192503) | Leachate microbial communities from a municipal landfill in Southern Ontario, Canada - Methane capture system biofilm | ecosystem: Engineered > Solid waste > Landfill > Unclassified ... | reverse complement strand
TTCCACGTCGAGGTGGTTGGTCGGCTCGTCCAGAAAAAGGACATCCGGCTCCCCGGCCAGGGCGCGGGCCAGCAAGGTCTTACGCTTCACCCCGCCGGACAGGGCGGCAAACGCAGACTCCGGGTCCAGGCCCAGGTGGGTGATCACCGTGTCGATCTTGCGGGTCAGGCTCCACCCGGCCTGCTCGTCGAGCATGCGGTGCGCCCGGGCAAGCAGTTCCGGATCGACGCAGACGTCGCCATGCGTTTCGCGGCGCAGGGCCGCCAGGCACAGCCCTGCCTCGCCCGCGCCCGAAGCCACAACGTCGTAGACCGAACCGGTCATGTCCGCCGGAACCTCCTGCGGCAAGGAGGCCACGCTGAGGCCCTTGTCGTGCCCAATTTCCCCGGAATCCGGAGAAAGTTCGCGCGAGAGGATGCGCATGAGCGTGGACTTGCCCTCGCCGTTGCGGCCGAGCAGGCAGATGCGTTCGCCGGCGTGAATCTGCAGATTGATGTTGTCGAGCAGAAGAGGGCCGGAAAACGACAGGGAAATGTTGCTTGCGCTGATGAGTGCCATGGATAGGGGGAAACTGGTTGGTTGTTCGAACGCCCGACTACTAGGAAGAATCACCCGGATTGTCCAGAAAGGAATCTGGTGAAAGCGGTGCGCGACGGTTGTCCCGCGCTTATTTCATTATTCTAGCTGACTGCTTGAAAATTCAATATCGCAGACCGCATCACAGACCGCTGAAAAAATGGTGAGATGCAAGGAAGCGGAAAAATTCAGGACGCGCAGTGTATTTGACAGATAAGCGGTCTGGATTTTTCCGCTGACGCAGCAGATCGCCGTTTTTTCAGCGGTCTGCTAACGCCGGAAAAGCCGGACCCAGCGCAGAATGTTGAACATGCTGGCCAGGGCCTGGGCCAGGTAGGTCAGGGCGCAGGCCGTCAAGATCCGCCGCGCCGGGGCTTCATCCTCGGCCGGAATGTATTTTCCGGTTTTGAGCAGCGGCAGGGCGCGATTAAAGCTCGCGTCGATCTCAACGGGCAGGGTCACCAGATGAACGAGCACCGGAATACCGAGCACGAGTACCGCCCCGACCAGCAGCAGGCGACCGACCACGGGCACCTGCAGGGCAGCGCCCAGAAGCGGCGCGACCATGATCCCCGCCGCCCCGATGCGCTCGGCCCAGATTCCGAATGTGACCAGATTGGTGCGAAAGCGCAGCAGCCCGTCCCCGGATTGATCCTGCAGGGCGTGCCCGACTTCGTGGGCGGCCACGACCACGGCGGTCAGGGAACGCTTGCCGGTGCTTGAAGGGTTGAGGCGCACCACCTTGTCCCTGGGGTCATAATGGTCGCCAAGCTCCGTCGTCTCCACGCCAACGCCCGTCAAATTGAGATCGCGCACCAGAATTCGGGCCAGATCGATGCCTGTTCCGGAAAAATATTCGTCCCGGCCATAGCGCTCCAGAACATGCCTGGCCCAAAGCCCTGGCCCGGCAATGAGCAGGATCAGGACGACAAGACCAAGAACGTAGGGCATCAGACCTTGCCCACCGGGGCCAGATACAGGGCGAACTCGTCTTCACCGTCCACGCCCAAGAGCTCGTCCAGGGCCTTCTGGTGAAAGGCGGCCACGGCGCAGGTGCCACAGCCCACGGCCTGCGCCGCCAGATACAGGTTCTGGCAGACATGCCCGGCGTCCAGGGCTATGACCCGGTGAGCGGCCTCCATGTAGCGCCACTCCATCCGGTACGGAATGGCCGCCCAGACCAGCACCACGGGCGCTTTGACCACAAAACTCTGCATGAGCACGGCCTCGTGCTGGCGGGCGGCAAAATCATCTCCGGCTGGACTCTCCAGGACCAGGGCGTGGTCAAGGGGCAGATAGCGGTACACGCCCGACTTCAAGGAGAGGCAATTGTTGACCAGCACATAGGTTTCCAGGGCATGCCTGCATCCGGCCGACGGCACGGTGCGGAAAACGCTGGCCGGACCGCCCTTTTTGCGCACGCCCTGTACGGCCCAGAGCAGAAAACCCAATTCTTCCATAGTCAGGGGTTCGTCCAGCCAGGAGCGGTGACTCTTGCGCGCGGCCAGGGCCCGGACCAGATCGATGCGCCCGGCAAACGCCGAGGCCGCATCCCCGGACAGAGGCACCACCGTCTGCCCCTGGCCCACGGCCTTCTGCACCGGTGGCGGCGCAATCCCGCGATTCTGGTCCGAACGCGAGAAATCAAGCTGCAGGCGCAGGTCGTCTTTCAAAAAGTCTCGCATGGCGCTCATGTTCATGATCCGCCCTCCCCTCCGGCAACGGCAGGCGACTGGGCCGGAGTCAGCACCAGACGGCGGTAATAGGCCAGCACCAGACAGGTCATGGGCAGGGCGATGAGAAGGCCGAGCATGCCCAAAAGCTTGCCCCAGATCGAAAGGGACAAAAGCATGACCGCCGGAGACAGGCCCATGGCCTTGCCCAGGATGCGCGGCACAAGCACCGCGTCCTGAATGACCTGCACCACCAGGAAAACAAGACCGGTCAGCCCCATGACCACCCAGAAGGATTGGCCGGTTTCCAGGGCATGGATGGCGGCCAGAACCACGGCAGGTATGAGGCCCAGAAGCTGGAGATACGGCACGAGGTTGAGCAGGCCGACAAAAAGGCCGAGCAGGATGCCAAGGGGCAGGCCAACCAGGGAGAAGCCAATGGCAAAGAAAATTCCGAGGATGCCCGCAATGGTTGTCTGACCACGGAAATACCGGTTCATGGCCAGATCGAACTCTTCCACGAAGGAGACCACATTCTCGCGGTACTGCGGCGGAATCATTTCCTTCCAGCCCACTCGCACCTTCTGAAAATCCATGAGCAAGAAGATGAGATACAAAAGGACCACGGCAGGTAGGACCAAGGCCATGAACACGCTGTAGGTGCCGCTGATGATCCCCATAAGCCCCGGCAGGACGCGACGCAAGGCGGCCTGGGCCATGGAAATGAAGCTGTCGGTGCGAAAGAAATCCCGCACCTCCGGCGTGTTGAAATAATCCCGCAGGGCCTGCCACAAATCCGGCGGCAGACGGTTGGCGGCCTCCTCGGCCAGCCTGGAGTTGCTGACCAGTTCGGAGATGAGGCGACCCATGTGCGCGACTTCGCGACCCATGAGCGGAATCACGACCCAGCAAAGCCCGCCGACCACCACGACCAGGGCAAGCAGAGTCAGACCAATGGCCAGCCCCCTGCTCTTCACGAGAAGCTGCACGCGGTGCACCAGGGGATTGAGAATATAGGCCAGAAGCAGGGCCACGGCAAAGGGAATGAGCACATCGCTCAAATATCCCAGAGTCGTTATAATCCCCCAGAGCAACCCTGCGGCCAGGGCAATGCGCACGACCCGATCAAAAGAATACGGTGTGTTGTCAAGAATCATCGGCCCTCCGGGGCTTGGCGAAGCATCATGAACACGTTGGAAACTCCTGCATCGGCAGCGGATAGCAGACTCGGAGCGGGCTTGGAAGCCCCGGATTGCAAAGCTTGATTTGGCACGGCGCTTGTCATACAAGATAAAATTCTTCAGGGCTTATCACTTCGACCCAGGCCTCTTCACCTGCGCGGCCCCCTGGCACGCGGGGAAGTTTTCCAAAGACCGGACCCACTTGCTATGGGGAGCGTTTCACATGCCCTTTGCACCCACATTTTTCCATACCTTTCTGGAAAGCTGCGACCAGCACCGCACCAACATCGCCTTCATCTATCGCGTGGGAGAGGATGAATTCCGGGTCACCTACGAAAAATTCTTCGAGGACGTGCTCATCCTGGCCAAAGCCTTCAAGGACAGCAAGGTGCGCAAGGGCGACAAGGTCTTCCTGCTCTCCGACAACCGCTACTCCTGGATCGTGACCGACCTGGCACTGCAGGCCCTGGGCGCGGTCAGTGTGCCGCGCGGCACCGACACACCGCCGAGCGAAATCGAGTTCATCGTCAAGCATTCCGATTCCGAATTTCTCGTCATCGAAACCGAGAGCCTCTACAAAGAGCTTCAGGAAGTGATCAAGAGCCTGAAGTTCAAGGCGGTGTTCATCGTCGCCGGAGCGGAAAAGCACTCCTGGTTCGACAAGGCCGCGTCCTATGGGCAGCTGCTCGAAGACCGCTCCATCGAGCCACGAGACATCGAGTGGTTCAAAGGTCTGGCTGAAACAATCACTCCCGACGACCTTTTGACCATCATCTACACCTCGGGCACCACCGGCACACCCAAGGGGGTCATGCTCACCCACTCCAACATCATGCACAACGTGCGCACCCTGCCCCCTTTGATCCGCCTAGGCGAGGACGATGTCTGGGTTTCCATCCTGCCCACCTGGCACATTTTCGAGCGCACGGCGGAATACATCCACGTGGCCAAGGGCAGTTGTCTGGTCTACTCCTCCATCCGCACCTTCGCCGCTGACCTGGAGTCCTACAAGCCCACCCTGGTGGCCACGGTGCCGCGCATCTGGGAATCCCTGTACTCCAAGATCACCACGGGGCTCAAAAAAAAGGATCCCAAAAAGGCCCGCATCTTCAACCTGCTGGTGCGCGTCTCCGCCGCCTACCGCCGCAACGTGCGCGTGCTGCGCGACCAGTTGCCCGTTTTCGAGAATAAACCTTTTTTATTTCGCTTTGCGGACAAGGTCCGGGCTTTGGCCTCGAACATATTCCTCTTTCTGCCCAACCAGCTGGCCAAAAAGAAACTGGTGCTGGTGCAGGAAAAATTCGGCGGCCGCCTGAAAGGGGCCATCAGCGGAGGAGGCAGCCTGCCGCCCTATCTTGATGAATGGATCGACGCCATCGGTATCCGCATCATCAACGCCTACGGCATGAGCGAATGCTCCCCCGGCATTGCCGGGCGCGGATTCAACTGCGACGTCTTTGGCACCATCGGCCCGCCCGTCGGCGAGACCGAACTGCGCATCGTCAACGACCAGGGAGAGCCTGTGCCCAACGGCATCGAAGGCGAAATCCAGATTCGCGGCGCCCAGGTCTTCAAGGGGTATTACAAAAACGACGAGGCCAACGCGACCGCCTTCACCCCGGACGGGTTCCTGCGCTCGGGCGACCTAGGACGACTGACCCTGACCGGGGAACTGGTCATCACCGGACGGGCCAAGGAAATCATCGTCCTGGCCAGCGGCGAGAACATCGACCCGACCAACATCGAAGCCACCCTGTCCATGTTTCCCTTTGTGCAGGACGCGGTGCTCGTGGGTCAGGACAAGAAGGGCCTGGGCGCGCTCATCGTCCCGGACCTGGAAAAACTGCGCGAATTCGTGCAGGAAAAGTACAACCAGGTTCTGGAAGAGACCGAAGGGGCCCTGCGCGACAAGCAGCTTCTCGACCGCCTGCGCGGGGAGATGAATAAGCTATTGAACGCCAAGAAAGGGTTCAAGCCCTATGAAAAGCTCCAGAACATCCATTTTCTCGACAAGGAATTCACCCTGGGCGAAGAGCTGACCAATTCGTTCAAGAAAAAACGCCATGTCATCGAGAAGAAATACAAGGACATCATCAACCGGCTCCTGAAATAACGTTTCTGGCCGTTCCTCTGGTCCAAGCGCCGGTCTCGTTTTGATGTGATCGGCGTTTTTTTTGAAAGAGCGTGCCGCAGGCGGCCGCGATCGGGGTTGGTCCCGGCAAGGGCCGCCGAAACTCCTTCGCTGGCCTCGTAGAGTTGAATCGTTGCGTGCAGGTCGGAAAATCGGGGCAGGCTGATAGGCAACGATTCAACAAACGATGCCTTGGCTCAGTCAGACAGTCGGCGACCCTTGCCGGGACCAACCCCGATCGCTGGTTTCGCGCAAAAAGGCAGGCACGGGGGCCTGCCCCTACGGGGTCATCCCAACCAAAAGAAGATATTCATATTGACCCGTGCGCAACCGGAGCACCGCCCAGCGGGCCGGTTCGATCCGGGCCGGGGTCGGCAACTGTCTGACTGAGCCAGGCATCGTTTGTTTTCCCGTCGCCTCTCACCCGGAGCACGGTTGCGACTTCGACAGCAACGACGGGAAAACAGTACGAGGCCCGCGAAGGAGTTTTTGGCGGCCCCGGCCCGGATCGAACCGGCACGCGGCCGCGCTGGAACTTAGACATGAGCCTTCTCGCAACAAAAATGCGCCCAGGACCAGAGCGGTCAAGGGCGCTTTATTCGGACAACTCAAAGGCTACATCTTGCGCCGGTCCACGACCCTGCCCCCGTCTTCTCGGGCAATGGTCCGGGGTTCCACCAGGCGGACCTCGAAAGCCACGCCCAGTTCGGTCTGGAGTCGGATGCGCACGTTCTCGAGGATACGCTGGGACTGCTTGATGGAATCAGTGCAAAAGGATTCAGGGGCTTCGAGCATGATGGTGGCCAGATCCATGTGTCCGACCCGGTCCAGCACGATCTGGTAATGGGGATCAAGGAGCCCCGTGCCGGTGATGACCGCCTCGATCTGAGCCGGAAAAACGTTCACGCCGTGGATGATGAGCATGTCGTCGCTACGCCCAGGAATGCGGGTCATGCGCCTGAGCGTCCGACCGCAGGGACACGGCGCATCGATGAGAGTGGTCAGGTCGCCGGTGCGGAAGCGAATCAGGGGAAAGGCCTCCTTGGTCAGGGTGGTCAGCACCAGTTCGCCCCTAACCCCGGCGGGCAGAACCTCTCCGGTTTCCGGGTTCACGACCTCGGCCAGGAAATGGTCTTCATTGATGTGCAGCCCTGCCCGCTCCAGACACTCCCCGGCCACGCCGGTGATCTCGCTCAGGCCGTAGTTGTCCGTGGCCAGGATGCCAAGGCGGTCTTCGATCTCGCGGCGCGTCTCCTCGGTCCAGGGTTCGGACCCGAACAAACCAAAGCGCAGGCACAGCGCCGTCTTGTTGATATTCATCTCGTCCAGAGTATCGGCCAAATGCAGGGCATAGCTGGGGGTGCATACAAGAGCCGTGGTGCGGTAGTCCTGCATGATGGAAATCTGACGGCGCGGATCTCCGCCGGAACTGGGAATGACCGACGCGCCGATAAGCTCCGCGCCCGAGTGCACGCCAAAAGCGCCGGTAAAAAGGCCGTAGTTGAAAGCGATCTGTACGGCGTCGTCCTTGGTGATTCCGCCCGCCGTGAGAATGCGGGCCGCCAGTTCGGACCAGCGGCGCACATCGCCGGAAGTGTACCCCACCACCGTTGGCTTGCCCGTGGTGCCGGTGGACGCCTGCATGCGTACGACATCGCGCAGGGGCACGGCAAAAAGACCATACGGATAGTTCTGCCGCAAATCTTCCTTGGTGGTGAACGGCAGACGCTTCACGTCCTCCAGGGACTGCACGTCATAGGGATCGATGCCCAGCTCCGCGAAACGCTTGCGATACAAGGGCACATTGCGGGCCACGCGGTTCAAGGTGGCCTGCAACCTCTCCAGCTGCAAGAGCTCAAGCTCGCCACGCTCCATGCATTCATATTCGCTCTGCCAGTACATATCTCCCCCTGTGAATAGTCCTTTCGACACCGGTTGGCGGCTGTCGGAAAAGGTTCGAGTGCAAGGCGCAAGAAAAAATCAGGGCCGAGGCGTATTATGGCATACGTGAGGGCCTGATTTTTTCGCAGCAACGCCGCAATCGGGCCTTTTACGGCAGCCGCCTAGTCCAGCTCGCGGCCTAGGTAGGCCCGTTGGACGTCGCGATTAGCCAGCAACTCGTCTGCCGTGCCCTGCAAAATGACCCGTCCGTTTTCGAGCACATAGCCCCGGTCGGCGATTTTGAGCGCGCTGCGGGCGTTCTGTTCCACCAGCAGCACGGTCAGGCCGAGACGATCGCGCAGTTCCACGATATGCCGAAAAATATCCTTGACCACCAGCGGGGCCAGGCCCATGCCCGGCTCGTCCAAAAGCAGGAGCCGGGGCCGCGCCATGAGCGCCCTGGCGATGGCCAGCATCTGCTGCTCACCGCCGGACAGGGTGCCGGCGGCCTGGCCGCGGCGCTGAAACAGCACGGGAAACATGGCGTACATGGTCTCAAGATCTTCGGCAATGCCGGAGCGCTGCCGGAAGCGCGGTCGCGTGTAGGCCCCAAGGCGCAGGTTGTCCTCCACGGAGAGTGGGCTGAACACCAGACGTCCTTCGGGCACGTGCGAAATGCCCGCCCGCACGATATGTTCGGGACTGCACCGCACCAAATCCTCGTCCTCGAACATGATGCTGCCCTGGCCGGGCCGGATCAGCCCGGAAATGGTGCAGAGCATGGTGGTCTTGCCCGCGCCGTTGCCGCCGATGAGGGCCACGATCTCGCCCTGGCGCACGTGCAGGGTGGCGCGACGCACGGCGTGAATGCGCCCGTAGAAAACATCCATGTTCTTGAGTGAAAGAAGCGTGGGCTGCATGGCTAGTCCTCGTCCCCGCCCAGATAGGCGGCGATGACCTTGGGATCCTTCTGGACCTGCGCAGGGGTGCCGCGACTGATGGTCTGGCCGAAACACAGCACCAGAATGGCGTCGCTGATGCGCATGACCAGCTCCATGTCGTGCTCGACCAAAATGACGGACAGGTTGTAGGTGTCGCGGATACGCAGGATCAGGTCGGCCAGAAGCTGGGTCTCTGCGATGTTGAGCCCGGCCGCGGGCTCGTCCAGGAGAAGCAGTTTGGGCCGCGCCGCCAGGGCCCGCGCCAGTTCGAGCAGACGCTGCTTGCCGAAGGGAAGGTCCTTGGCGGTGGCCTGCGCCAGATCCGACATGCCGACAAATTCAAGAGCGGCCAGGGCTTCCCTCCTGACTTCCTCTTCCAGCCTCCGGGATTTTGCGGTGCGCAGCAGGCTGTGCCAGGCAGGCACGGACAAGCGGCCATGACACCCCATGGTCACGTTTTCAAGCACCGTCATGTTGGAAAAAATCTCCAGATTCTGAAAGGTGCGCACCATCCCGCCCCAGGCCCGCTTGTGCGTTTGCAGGGTGGTGATGTCGCGTCCCTCAAAGATCAGCTGGCCGTGGCTCGGCGTGACCATGCCCGAGATGACATTAAGGAGCGTGGTTTTGCCCGCGCCATTGGGGCCGATGATGGCCGTGATGTCTGATTGCATGGCCTCGAAATGAACGTCTGCCAGAGCCTGCACGCCGCCAAAACGGACGCTGACGCCGCTGCAGCCCAGTACCGTCTCATTCATGGAGCCCCCCGGAAAGCCGGGCCTTGCCCCAGCGCAACAGCCTGTTCCACCCTCCGGCCATGCCGTCGGGCAGAAACATCATGCACAGCACCAAGATGGCCCCAAAAAGCAGAATCTCGATATTCTCAAAAGCACGCAGGAATTCCGGCAGCACGGTGACGAAAAAAGCCCCGAAAATGGCCCCAGGCACGCTGACCATGCCACCCAGAACGACCATGACGATGAGTTCGACGGAAAACATGAAGCCAAAGGACGATGGCGCGATGAAGGTCAGATAGTGGGCGTAGAGGACGCCGGCAAACCCGGAAAAGGCGGCGGAAAGGACAAAGACAAGAAGCTTGTAGCGGGCAATGTCCACGCCCATGGCCTCGGCTGCCCGCTCGGAGGTATGCAGGGCGCGCAGTGCCCGGCCTACGCGGCTATGGAGCAGATTGAAGGACAGCCAGACAAAAAGGCACAGGATCACGGCCAAGGCCCGAAACAGCGTCACGTCCTTGCGCAGTTCCCAGCCAAACAGGGACAGGCGCGGGATGCCCACAAAGCCGGACGGACCGCCGGTGATGTCCACGGTTTCGGTGAAAAGGATGGACAGAATGATCCCGAAGCCCAAGGTGGCCATGGCCAGATAATGCCCTTTGAGCTTGAGCGACGGCAGTCCGACCAGAATGGCGACAAGCACGGTCAGGCCGACGCCCGCCAGCATGGACAGACCCACCGAAAGGCCCACCGTGGTGCTCAGATAGGAGGTCGCGTAGGCGCCCAGACCATAGAAACCAGCGTGTCCCAGGGATATCTGTCCGGCATGTCCGACCAAAAGGCAAAGGCCCACGGCGTTCATGGCATGCAGACAGCCCAGGATGAGGATGGTCAGATAATAGTTGTTGGGCAGGAGGGCCGGGGCCAGCATGAGCACCCCGAAAAAGGCCGCCAGCCAGATCATGTCCTTGCGATATGACACTTCACACCCTTTTGGAGTCTTTGAGGCCAAACAGCCCGGAGGGTTTGACGAAAAGAAGAATGAGCAGGATGACAAAAGCCAGGGCGTCCTTGTAGGCCGAGGATACGAATCCCGCGCCAAGCGATTCCAGCACGCCCAGGATCACGCCTCCGGCAGCGGCCCCGAACGGGTTGCCGAGTCCGCCAAGAATGCAGGCCGCGAAACCTTTCAGGCCAAGCATGATGCCGACATCATAGGAGGTCATGGTGATGGGCGCCAGGATCACCCCGCCCACGGCTCCGACCAGGGCGGAGATCATGAAGGAAAGAAGGACCATGCGCTGCACGCCGATGCCGACCAAAGAGGCCGCCT
>Ga0265295_1009422_pt1 | contig 10449 bp, 7 predicted proteins | sample Munlansysbiofilm_FD_192503 | JGI IMG/M metagenome (GOLD analysis project Ga0265295, IMG submission 192503) | Leachate microbial communities from a municipal landfill in Southern Ontario, Canada - Methane capture system biofilm | ecosystem: Engineered > Solid waste > Landfill > Unclassified ... | reverse complement strand
GGGATCTCTGGTGGCAATGGCGATCACAGGCATATTCTCATCAATGAGAGCGATCGGACCATGCTTCATCTCGGCAGCAGGATAACCCTCCGCATGAATGTAGGATATCTCCTTCAATTTCAGGGCTCCTTCCAATGCCACAGGATAGTTTACTCCCCTACCCAGATACAGAGCATGGGCACTATCCTTGAAACTGGCGGCGATTTCCCGGATACTATCATTCAGTTTCAGGATATCTCCCACCTTTTGAGGGATGTTTTCCAGTTCCTTGATGTATTCCACACCCTGAACGTTTGAGATATGGTTCATCCTGCCAATAAAGATAGCCAAGAGGGTGAGAATAGTCACTTGTGAAGTAAAAGCTTTGGTAGAAGCAACTCCTATCTCGCTACCCGCATGGATGTAAGCCCCGCCATCACTTTCCCGGGCAACTGTGGATCCCACCACATTAGTAATACCCAAAACCCTTGCTCCTTTGGCTTTGGCTTCACGCATAGCAGCCAGAGTATCAGCGGTCTCACCCGATTGACTGATCACAAAGACCAATGTATCCTCTGGAATTATAGGGTTGCGGTAACGGTATTCGCTGGCATACTCGGCATGCACTGGAATCCGCGCCATATCCTCAATAATGTATTTACCGATCAAAGCTGCATGATATGAGGTTCCGCAGGCAATCAGGTGAATCTGCTTGATTTTTCGCAGCTCAAAACTGGGCAGGTTCAAGCCCCCCAACCGGGCAGTACCCAGCGCCTCATTTATTCTTCCACGGAAGCCATTATCAATCGTAGTGGGCTGTTCAAAGATCTCTTTGAGCATAAAGTGTTTAAAATCACCCTTTTCAATAGCGGAGATATCCCAATCTACCACGGATATCTGAGGTTTAACACTGGCTTTACCCAAGGTGGAGATCTCAAATCCATCCCTGCGCACAACGCATAGCTCACCGTCTTGCAGATAGATCACGCGCTTGGTATGGATCACAATCGCGCTAACATCACTGGCTACGAAGTGTTCATCATCAGATATTCCAATGATCAAAGGGCTGCCTTTGCGAACGGCGATGAGTTTGTCTGCATTATCCCTGCTGATAACCACCAATCCATAGGTTCCTTCCACACGTTTCATGGCTTCCCGAACCGCATCTTCCAGGCTGGGTTCGCTGGTTAGAAACTGACCGATTAGATGTGCCAACACCTCGGAATCGGTATCACTGCGGAAAGTATGCCCCAATTCGATCAACTGCTGTTTCAATAACTTGTAGTTCTCAATGATGCCATTATGCACAATGGCGAGGCGTTTCCCACAATCGGTATGGGGATGTGCATTCAATTCCGTCGGTTCACCATGTGTAGCCCAACGGGTGTGGGCAATAGCAATGTTTCCATCGCATTTACTGGGTTCGGGCAAGCTTCGTTCCAGCTCGATGATCTTACCTTTCTGTTTGTAAACCTGTAACTCCTGATCATGAATCAGGGCAGTTCCAGAGGAGTCATATCCCCTGTATTCAAGCCTTTTGAGCGCTTCAATTACGATTGGCAGGGCACTTCTATGCCCGATGTAACCCACTATTCCACACATGGTTTTTCTCCGGTTGTTTTATGAAAGATATACATTGCTATACCAAACACAATCGCAGCAGGCAATGCTACCCAATAATGCAGATTATCACTATCGCTGATCAGGACTTTTATCCAGGGTTGAGTGGCAAAAGCCGTGAAAAACAGTGCCAGGCCATTGTTTAAGGCGTGAGAGAACATCGAAAGATATATGGATCCACTACGCAAAGTCAGATATCCCAAAAGCAAACCTAAAAGGAACACCGGAACAAAGCGGAAGGGATCCAGGTGGAAAGCCGCAAACAGCAGCGCAGTGATGATGATGCTGAACTTCACGCCAAACTTCTCAAAGAAGCGGGGGAACAAACCACGAAACAGCAGTTCTTCACAGACTCCAGGGGCAACAGCAACGATCAGAAAGCTTTCCCAGATTGGTATGTCCATGTTGAATAGCCGGGTCAGGTTTTCCAGATACTGCTCCGGAAATGGATATATTGCATTAATGATCTGAGCCAAAATCGCCACCAGGATTGCTCCGGGGATAGCGATAAAGGGAATCAATGCGGCAGGTAAGAGCTTTGGAGCTTTCAAGCGCAGAACATCCCTGCTCTTCAGCTTCAACATTCTAATGATCAGAAGAACGGGCAGGGCAATAATGATAATCTGTGTCTTCAACAGACCCTGCCACAAGTCCTGAGTTTGCCAGTAACTCCCAAGATAGTAGAGCAGCAGAAGTGCAATACTGAAATACACAATGCCGTTGTAGGGACTGAAGAACGATGCTTTATTCTTTTTAATCGCTTTGACTCCACCGCTGTCGTCATCGGAGCGGAAGAGGATACTCTCCGTCTTAAAGAGCTTGATGGTTGCCCAGATGGCAAAAACATCCAGAATCAAAGTACTGCCAATGGTAATCAGGAGATGGCTGATCTGATATTCCTCAATCATCACTGCTTTAAAGAGCAGAGCGATGTTGATCACGGGAATCAAGGCCATCAGGTTGCTCATTTCAATAGCAGGCAAAAAACTGATCATCGCCATAATCATGGAGACCATCATCAGAGGCTGCTCATAGGTTCTGGCTTCTTTCATATTGCGGCTGAAAGTGGAGAGAGAGAGCAAGATCGCCGAAAACAGCGTAGCCAAAGGCAACATTGCTGCCAGGAGAATAAAGATGGATTTGAGGGGCAAACTGGCACCGCTCATATCCATCCCAGCCTGACTGAGCATATAACGCATGGAAAAGCTGATGCTAAAGAGATTTACCACCAGATTCAACATTGCCAGTGTGATAATCGTCAGATACTTTCCGATCACGATTTCCAGGCGACCGACTCCAGATACCATCAAGGTCTCCAAAGTCTTGCGTTCCTTTTCTCCCGCCACCAGATCCGCGGCAACCACCGAAGCTCCGGTGAGCAGCATAATGATCATGATATATGGTAAAAACATCCCCAGGATCATACCCATCTTACGCTGAGAGCTGGCAGTATCGATCGGACGCACATCCAGGATCTCCATCACATCCGTGTGTACTCCTCGAAGTTCTAACTGCTCATGCAACAAATCATTTTTGGATTCTGCCAGCTTGTCTTTGAGCCGGGAATAAACCGTCATGCTTTGTTCATTCGCAGTATCATATTGGATATAAACCTGATAGGTAGTCAAACCACTTGCAGTTAGAGAATCACTTATTGATACTATGGCCTGGATGTCCTTGTTTTCATAAAGGGACTGAGCGTTACCGGCCGCAGGAAGAATCGTGTAATTCTCAACCTCTGCCAGCTTTTCGATGATAGCCATTGATACTGGATTCATCACGCTGTCCTGCACCGCGACACTTGCACTCTTTTTCTCCAACACTCCCGTTTGCCGTGCCATGATGGCATTGAAGCCCACGATGAGCAGTGGGTATAGTATCACTGGCAACAGCAGAGTGGTAAAGAGAGTGCGTTTATCCCGCAAAACTTCCATTAGTTCTTTACGGTAAACGATCATTACTTTCTTAGAATTCATGGGCTTGCACCTCTGTTTCCAGGTTGGATCGATTCACATAGTGGATGAAGATATCGTCCAGATCAGTTTGTGAAGTAGCTTCCCGTAAGGCTTCCAATGTGCCCTCGGCCAGAATCTTACCTTTATGGATCAGCACCACCCGGTCTGCCAGGCGTTCGGCCTCACGCATGATATGAGTGCTGAAGAGCACGCATTTCCCCCGCTCCTTGCAACTGCGGATAAAGGATACAATGTTTCTGGCAGTCAGGATGTCCAGACCGGAGGTCGGTTCATCAAAGATCATCACTGGAGGGTCATGAATGATACTGCGAACGATGGAGACCTTCTGCTTCATCCCTGTGGAAAGGAACTCGATCTTCTTATCCATGAAGTCTTTCATGTCCAGAAGCTCTGCCATTTCATCCATTCGCCTGTTAATCTCAGCGTCTCCGATGGAATAGAGCCTGCCAAAATAGCGAATGAACTCATGCACGCGCAGACGGTTGTATAGTCCGGTATCTCCAGAGAGAAAGCCGAGATTTTCCCGCACCTTATCGGGATGAGTCCGGATATCCCAACCCTGGATTTCCGCTGTGCCCGCACTGGGCTGAAACACGGTGGAAAGCACCCGCATCGTGGTGGTCTTCCCCGCTCCGTTCACCCCCAAAAGACAGACTATCTCGCCATCATTGGCAATAAAAGAAGCATCGTTCACTGCATAGAACTTGCTGCCGTCCTTTTTGGGAAACTCTTTTACCAGATTCTGAACTTTGATCATCCAAACTCCCTGGACTAGAGGTTTTCAATATTTTTCAAAGCCTTAGGGGCTGTTGCCGGGCAAATCCCTTCCTGAGTGATATATCCCAATACCGGGCTTCCCGTGGGCTTTGCTTCCGCATCTTCACGGTAAAACTCAACTTTGATCCTTACTGGAGTTCCGGCACTTTCCACAATGTCTTTCCCTTCGGCATCTGTATCAAACACACTGTTATTCAACCAAACCAGACCGATTGCTGCAGTGCCATGTTCGTCATTGACATTCTTGCGTTTTGATCCGATTGCCAACCGCTGCTCAAGGCTTAGATTGGGAGAATTGATGCTGGAAGTTACGGATCCCAGACGCTGGCCGTTTAAATACACTCCACGTCCGCTGACAATTCCTTCACTGATGATGATGAACATCCGTTTGCTAACTCCTGATGAGATGGCTTTGGCCAGGGCGGCTTTGCCTGCGAAGTCTTCTTTGCTCATATCCACGGCAGCTTCAAAGAGGGGAGCATTGACCGGATTGTGATGGGGATCATATTCCTGACCCATCAGGGGCAAACCGAAGGCACCAGCGGAAATGCGGTTTTCGTCACGTCCGCCCAGACCAACCAGGAGACCGCCCAGTTCCAGAGCACGGCTAACGATCTTTTTGAAATCCTCTTCCGCTTTGGCAACCGGGATGTAACACTCCCAGCCCCAACGGTTCGTATATCCTGTACGGCTGAAATAGTATCTGTGACCATCGATATCAATCTCATTGAAAGTGAAGAAATTCATGTTTTTCTCTGGATTACTACGGTTTTTAAGTACATCCGCACCATATATCTCTTTAATCAGCTTATAGGAAAGCGGGCCCTGGATATCGACCTTGACAAGGGTATCCGAGATATCTTCTGCCATTACGTCTTCCCCATCCTGCTTGTTTCGCATGATCCGGTCAATATCGGCAATCAGTTGAACCTTCTCACCATGTTCTTCACCCTCTCCGGTGATGTCGTGACCCGCATTGATTACCAGAATGAATTCTTGATCAGAAACACGCATCAGAATCATATCATCCTGAACTCCGCCTTCTTCATTCAGGAGCAAAGTATATTTGCAGGAACCGATCTTCATCTCAAGGATGTTTGCTCCCAGACTGCGATGCAATAGAGCAGCGGCATCCTTGCCCCAAAAACGCAACTGTGCCATGTGGTCAATGTTGTAAATCGCCACTTTATTCACTGCGGCAGCTTCTTCTAATACGCTGGTCAGATAGTTGACCGCCATGTCATACTGACCGAAATTACTGCGCTTCACACTCTGCACAGGGATATTTTTCAGCTTTGCCAGCAAGGGCAGATACCAGTTCTCCTCCAAATCGTACAAATACGTTTTGCGGATTTCTGTGGGAAAATCGAAACCATAGGTCTTCATTGTCTTGTCTCCTAGAAATATTCTTTCTTTCCACTATCTGTAATGCGCCATTTTTGTAAAGCCTTTTTTGCGCAATATTCCGAAGCCTGATTGATCAAGAATGAAATTGATTTATCCCGCTTCAATGATAATCCCATCGCTGGGATTCTTGCTATTGATATTGATCGGAGCTGCGGAAAGCTCCGTTACGATATTGATTGGAGCTGCGGAAAGCTCCGTTACGTTGATATTGACCGGAGCTGCGGAAAGCTCCGTTACGTTGATATTGATCGGAGCTGCGGAAAGCTCCGTTACGCCCATTGGTTGTCGTGATGATGTGGTCACCTTGTGGTTACTTTTGTGACCACAAGGTAACCACATCGTTAGGACAACCCAAGAGGAAGGAAGTCTATTTTTGATGCTTTCAGAGAAGGTTCATAGGGGGAAGCTTTTGGTGGAGCACCGGCTTCTGACATTAATCAAACAATATTCACATTCTTTTCTTGACACCTCCAAGGCCTCAGCTATTTTCGTATCAGCCACCAAATGTGGAAGCACTATTCACTTGAACAAAAAGGATTGTCATCATGATCAGAACAGAGACGACACTTAATCGCTTCATCTTCTTTATGCTTCTTACTCTTGCTTTATTAATATCTGCATGTAACACTAATATCCAGGAACGTAGCTTTGAAAGCTACCTTTGCGAAGTCAATGCCGATGGCAGTGGATTCAGAACTCTTCGCCATAACGATTACTCCATGACCAATTCGGGGCTTGCCCAAAATCCCCCGACCCTGAAAGAGTTCCCCTACCTGATCCAGTATGCAAATCAGGATTTGCTCATGGTCTTCCGTGATGACGGGTGCTTCAGGTATAATCCCCAGAGAAAAGTTCTTGAACCAATTGGCGATAACATCTTTGCGTACATGAGTAACACCTCTTTGCATCCAACTTCCAGTCCAGATTTGTTCCTGGCCGTCTATGGAAACAGCATATATCAAATCTTCGGAAACAGCTTGGACTATTCCCTGTTACAGAGTGCTGTGGCTAGTGCGACAAGCATCCCATTCAGCGATTATATCTCAATCTTGGATCCAGAAGGCATGAACCTTGCTACCTACCAGGATGGCAGTTTTAGCAATAACCAAATCCAGTTGCCGCAAAACGCATTACGGGCATTTTACTTTTCCGGAATTGATGCCAGTGTATATATCACAAGCACAAAGATCATGAAATATCAGTCTGAGGCCGAGAGCGTTCTTTATCCGTTCAATAGCTCAGTGGTCAGAGATCCCAGTTTCTATCCAGTTAACGAAGATGGGCTCTTTCTCACCAATATCCGGATCGAGTCCGATGAGCACTTGTTGTTAATCAATGCCGACGATGAGAGTGTGCAGGATCTGGGAATAGTCCACTACCCCAGATTACCCAATGATCTCAATATCCCTATTCAACTAAGCTTTACCAGTGATCGCTCAAAGTTCCTCTATTTTGATTCAACCGCAATGTATATTTATGATTTACACAGCCACACAAAAGAAACTGTGTTGGTCAGCTCTCCAAATAATCACAACTTACGCAATATAAGCAGCGCCTGCATCAGTCCGGATGGCAACAAGATAAGCTTTATCTGCGACATATATAAATATCAGGATTGAGGAGGTGGGAAGAATGAAGACTATCATTGTTGCAATCGCTGTTTGCATGGTTACAAGCTTGGCCGCTGGGACATTTATCCCTCTTACAAGCCTGGAATATTCCGATATCAAGGATACTAGCATTTCCTTGAACTGGAACTCCATGCTGAACCTGGGATCTTGCGTGTATGAAGATAATTTGTGGTATTCTCAAGGGATTGATCGTAAATCGATCGGGATACCTCAGCTAAGAATCAAGCAAAGGATAACTCCCAAGACGGTATTGGGGCTTCAGGTTATGACCATTAGCAGGGATGAAAACTCTGCCTGGATGCTGAACCTGAATGCCAAATACCAGATCGACAAGAATGAAAAAATAGAAATCTATATCAATCCTATCGTGGGTTATTCTCAGAATCGCTTTTTATCCAGCTACAATTCTCCGGAACCTTACTGGGGGCAGAGCAACGGCAAACAAGAATCCCGGGCTTTCACCTTTCTATTCCCCGTGATTGTGCATTTTCCTTCATCCAAAATCACCTGCTCGGCTAAAATGGGCTATTCCACACTCTCAGCAGAAGCCAGATACAATGTAAGCGACCTTTTTGAACCCGTTCAATATCAAGATTTTGAGTATGGGCCATGGGATATCTTTAATGGTGGCGTCACAGCTAACATTGCTTTGGAATTTGGCCTCTTCAGAGTTATTCCTGAAATCGGCCTGGAATGCTACCAATTGATAGAACATCCGGATAAAGATTTTCGAATAAGCCCTACTGCTGGTCTGGCCCTCTCTATGAGTATGTAGAGTATTCCTTGTGCCATTAGTGTGTCAGAAACGGACTACTCTTTAAGTTCTGGAGCCGGGTATATGGGAAGCTGGGCTTGCCTGATATAGAATTCTGGTATGAGGCCTAAACACTCACCCCCTGGGTTCCAGGTATTCATCCTGATGCTGATAACGCCAGGCGAGAAAGAACCTGTCCAGAAGAACGATAATCCCAAATAGTAAAGTTGATAGAACTACCACAGTAAAGATTATGGCGAACACCTGAGCTGTTTGAAATGATTTGGTGGCTCTGGTCATATAGATACCCAAACCCGCTGATCCTCCCAGCCATTCACCAATCACAGCACCCATCACACTATAAGTAGCTGCGAGTTTGAGCCCGGTAAAGAATCCCGGAAGCGAAGCTGGTAACTTCAAGTATCGAAAGGTTTTGTAGCCAGAAGCACCCAATGCCTTCATCAATCTGATCTGGTCAATTGAGACCTGTTGTAAGCCATCATAAAATCCCATGGCAATGGGGAAAAAACAAACCAGCACCACTGTGAAGATCTTGGCAGATATACCATAACCAAACCAGATTATCAAAATGGGAGCAATGGCGATGATTGGAACAGTCTGTGAAACCACCATATATGGATAAAGGATTTGCTTGATCAGCTTTGAACTATCCATAACAATAGCAGTCAGAGAGCCTGCTGCAATGCTGATCATCAACCCGCTAAAGGTGGATATCAGAGTAGGTTTTAGATGATGAAGCAATAACTCATGATGCGTGAAAAACACCTTCAAAACACTAAGCGGAGAAGGAATCACCCAAAATGCAATGGCGGCTTTTGCACTTGAGTATTGCCAAAGCAGGATCAGAGCTATAGTGAAAACTACTGGCGCTACCCAGGCTGGCCGTTTCACCTCTCCCCCACCATCCTGATTTCGGTTTCCAGCTTGACCCCAAACCGCTCAAACACAGTGTCCTGAACATGTTTGATCACCTGTAGGACTTGCTGAGCTGTGGCGTTGCCAACATTTACGATAAATCCACAGTGTTTATCCGATACCATTGCATCCCCGATGCGGAAACCTTTCAAGCCACAATCATCCACCAGTTTGCCAGTGTAATGCCCCTGAGGCCGCTTGAATACAGAGCCTGCACTTGGCAAATCCATAGGTTGCTTTTCCCAGCGTTGCCGATCCAGATCCTGCATCCTGGCAAGAATCTCTTCCGGATGATCCGGCACGAGCTTGAATACCGAGCTTAGCACGATCAATGCCCTGCTTTGTAATGCGCTGAAGCGATATGAGAATTGATGTTCACTGGCCTTCAGATGTAGCACAGGATAATCTCCCTGCAAGTCATCCAGATTGGGATTCAGGCATTTACTGCAGTATAGGGTGTCCTTGATCTCACCGCCATAGGCACCAGCATTCATGAACACTGCTCCCCCTACTGAGCCCGGTATGCCAGAGGCAAACTCCAGACCTGACAGGCCTTCTCTTTGAGCATATTCGCTCAACTCTCTCAGGGATAAACCGGCAAAGGCAGAAACATAGTTTTCATCACGGCTGATCCTGGTAAATGCTTCCATGGATATCACCAGTGCCCGAATCCCTCGATCACTCACCAGGAGATTGCTGCCTTTTCCCAACATGAAATATGGGATTCCTTCCTTCAAACAGAAACGCAGAAGCTCCACCATATCTTTGATGCTGGAGGGACTGCAGAACGCATCAGCGGGGCCACCAATCTTGAAACTGGTATGATCCGCCATCGGAACATCAAACTTCAGAATAGCCTTGTCGATTAGTTCGGGAAATGCGGATATCAGCTTATCTTGCATCAGTTAAAAAACCTCGTTACTTCATCTAGTAATTGAACATCGCTACTCACATCAAGATGTTTTCCGGGGAGGATTTCCTTGAAGAAAGTCCCGTAATATTTCTTGGAGACCCGGCTATCCAGAATCAAGACCAACCCCCGGTCGGATTTGGAGCGAATCAACCGCCCAAAACCCTGGCGTATCCGTAGCAATGCATTGGGCAACATGTAGTGCATGAAGGAATCCTTCTGTTCGCGTTCCAGCTTGTCTATGTATGCCTCCACCAATGGTTCTGAGGGAACTTGGAAAGGAATCTTGTAGATGATCAGAAGCTGGAGGGATTCTCCCTGCACATCCACACCCTCCCAAAAGGATGAAGTGCCCAGAAGCACGGCATTTTTTGCCCGTTTAAACTCCTCAAGAATACTGCTCCGGCTCCCCCCTTTGCCCTGAGCAAAAAGCCGCCGGTCTGAGTGGTACAAGTCATC
>Ga0265295_1009421_pt1 | contig 10450 bp, 4 predicted proteins | sample Munlansysbiofilm_FD_192503 | JGI IMG/M metagenome (GOLD analysis project Ga0265295, IMG submission 192503) | Leachate microbial communities from a municipal landfill in Southern Ontario, Canada - Methane capture system biofilm | ecosystem: Engineered > Solid waste > Landfill > Unclassified ... | reverse complement strand
GCAAAAGCTACAGCAGCGCGGCCGCTGTCGACATTTCGAACAAGTTCATCTGTCCCGCGAATACCGCCGACAAAAAAGATATCGCTATGCGTAGCCGGATCATCAATACCGAGTATCGGCGCAAGAAGATCTTCCTGAAGCCGGCTCACGTCGAGCTGCGAAACAGGATCTGATGCCTCCGATACCGGCAACGTCCAGGAAAGACGATGCCATTTCCCTTTGAAATACATCGCACACGAGCACGGCCCGTCGAGATGTGGCGAGTCAACATCTTCCATCTCAAAACGCTGAGCGACAGCAGCGAGAAACGCGTCGGGCTCAAGTCCATTCAAATTTAATACGCACCGGTTATAGGGCAGCAAATTCAATTGTGAAGCCGGGAACAAACAAGCCATAAACCGGTTGTACTCGGCTGCAGGATCGTGATCATCGCCGGCAGCCTGCCGACGTATCGCACCGGCACGGTACGACGCCGCCGACCGATGGTGTCCATCGGCAATATACGCTTTGGGTACGGAGGCGAAGGCTGAAGTCAATTCAGCGGCATCCTCAACCACCCAGACTGTGTGGCGGATGCCATCCTCAGCAACAAAGTCATAAATAGGCGAAGCATCAAGGCAAGCCTGCTCAACAATCGTATCAATCGCGGGTAGATCACGATACGTCAGAAAAACTTGCCCCGTATTCGCATTTGTCTCCAAAATATGCCGTGTCCGATCGTCCTCTTTATCTTTTCGTGTCTTTTCGTGACGCAAAATAACCTGGTTCGCATAATCATCAATGCTACAGCAGGCGACGATAGCTGTCTGCGCATGCTCGCCCATGATCAGTCGATAAAGGTAGTAAGCCGGCGCATTTTCGCGAACGAGACTGCCATCTGAAACAAGCGCATCAAGATTCTCTTTCGCTTTCGCATAAACCGCATCAGTATGCGGGTCCATACCCTCAGGGAAATCAATTTCAGACCGGACAACGCGAAGAAAAGATTTCGGATTCCCTGCCGCCATGACACGCGCTTCCGCCGTATCCATCACATCATACGGTAAAGATGCAATCGTTTCAACAAAATCAGGATGCGGCCTGAGCGCTGAGAAAGGTTTAATTTTCATAGTTAAACTCCAATAAATAAAGTTATCATACCATGCAGTTTAAGCCCCTTCAAGGCAATTCACCGCATCTGCAGAAATAACGGCGGGGGCGACCTGATCTGTTCGGTTCATCCTAATTCAGATCGAAATCGCAATCTGCAAAGCAGATACTGGCTACTTGAAACTTCAGTACGGCTCAGCCACAAACACGCCTACAAATCAAAGAGCTCGCGCATATCGTCCCATGTTAGCTTCGATATCGTTTGCTGATCAGACTCAACGGTCGCACCGATGAGCGCACGTTTCCGTCGTTGCAAATCCAGCACCTTTTCTTCTACAGTCCCTGACGTGATCATCTTGATACTGTAAACCGTGTTTTTTTGGCCAATCCGATGAGCGCGGTCTGTCGCCTGATCTTCCACTGCAGGATTCCACCACGGGTCGAAGTGTATCACCATATCCGCGCCCGTCAAGTTCAGCCCCGTACCACCGGCCTTGAGGCTGATGAGGAAAAGTGGTATGGATGCGTCGGTATTAAACGTATGGACGCTTTCCATTCGATTTTTCGAAGAGCCGTCGAGATAGCAATAGGGAATCCCGCGCTCATCGAGTGCCTTCCGCAAGGCCGTGAGCATCTTGACGAACTGGCTGAAAACGAGAATACGGTGGCCGTCGCTAACGGCTTGATCGAAAAGCTCGAAAAACTGTTCGAGTTTGGCTGAAGGTTCGGTCGAATGAGGTAAGGGGTTAACATCGCCGAGCAATGAAAGATGACAGCAGACTTGACGTAAACGCAACAGTGCCGTAAGAATTGCCATCCGGGATTTATCAAATCCCTTCTGCTTAACCATGCTACGGATTTCAGTTTGCGAATGGTTGAGGATCCGATCATAAACTTCCTGCTGATCACCCGTAAGCTTTGACCATGAGAAGCGGACGATTTTCGGTGGCAGATCTTTCGCAACATCCGCCTTCCGGCGCCTTAACAGGAACGGATGCAACTTACGGCGCAATCGAATCTGCGCCGATTCATACACAGCATCGCCTGGGACAGAAAGTGGAATTTCGTAATTCTCCCGAAATTCCTGATAGAGCCCAAGATATCCTGGCAAGAGAAAATCCATGATGGACCAGAGATCTGCTACGCTATTCTCCATCGGTGTACCCGTAAGCACAAAATGCGAGCCTCCGGTTAGCATTTTTACAGACGTTGCATTCTGAGTAGCCCGGTTTTTTATATTTTGAGCTTCATCGAGAATAATTGAGGAAAAAACATGGTTATGGTACTCGTCAACATCGCGACGTAAAAGCGCGTACGACGTAATAACAAGATCGTAAGTAGAAATCAGTTCAAAGTTTTCGTGCCGTTGAGCGCCGCTCATCGTCAACACCTTAAGCTCAGGTGTAAAATGCGCCGCTTCATGAGCCCAGTTATCGACGAGGCTGGTCGGACAGATCACAATAGCAGGCTTTCCTCTGTGCTCCGCGTGGATGCGCTCGAGTTGCAGCCAGGCAAGTGCCTGCAGTGTCTTACCAAGCCCCATTTCATCAGCCAGAATACCGCCCAATTTATTCGCTTCGAGGAAACGCAACCAAGCGAGCCCCTCCTTCTGATAAGGACGCATAATACTGCGCAAAGGCTCATCAAGGGGTACCGGCTCAAGCTTGCGCTGACGATTTTGAACATCAGCGTAAACACGCCACTCCGGCGGACTTTTGTCGATCTGAACCGCAGCGCCTTCAACAGCATCGAGGGACGCTTTAATGTACGGCGCATGGATCGTACTGATCCGAACGAAACCCGGGCGTACACCGGCAGTAGAATCACAATCTTGCAGTGCCTCCCTTAGCGATCGAAGTGCCACCGTGTCAAAAAGATAGACTTGCTCGCCACGCTTAACAAAGGATTCGTTCATTGAGACAGCTCGCTGAACTTCCGTGCTTTGAATCACCGTCCCGCGTTTGCCATTTTGTTCAACATCTTTAAAGGAATAGCCAATCTCGAAACTACTGGCTCCTTTAGCCTGCTCCACTTCGACGGCTGTATAAATTTTGCGCAACCGACTGTAATAATGTCCGATCTCATCGTCAAGAAGTACAGCCCATCCTATCCGTTCAAGCGCCGGATACGTAGAACCGAGAAAATTGAGGACCGCGCGTTCACCGACGAGTGGAGAAATCGCTGTCCCTGAATCTGCCGGAATTCCCATCGAGCGGAGGCGCGCAATGCCGGCTTTCTCAGCTTCCGGGTTACGCACGCCGTACATAAAGAAGTCTACGGGATCTGGAATCGCAAAATCGGCGCGCGGATCGGGCGCACTGGCCGAAACCGATACGTCGTCGTAGAGAGCAAAAAGCGTCATCGAAATGGCTGCAGGCGTTCCCTTGACTTTCAACGAAAATTTCGGTGTAGCCGGGCGCATCGTGAACATCTCAATTTCTATAAGCCGCTCAACGGGGAGCAGTTGCTCGAGTAAATCAAGTTCCTTGCGCAGAAATGAAAGCGTTCCCTTACGCGGGATAGGAACGGTCTCAAGATAAACTTTCTGGTACAACCCGGGAAGTACGCTTTTGAGCGGCCAGAAAACACCATTGTGGAACGCATACCCCTTTTTCCCAAACACGGCATAAGTGGGAACCGTACCCTCTGACGTTCCGGGCACTTCCGTTGTCAACATCATCAAAATCTCGCCCGTTTCACGGTCGAGGTCAATGGCGAGTTTTGAGGCTAGTGCCGTTTGTTCAATACGAAGCGGTTCTCCATTAGAAACGTAAAACGGCCGCTTATTAGCTCCAAGCAAGTCCAGTAAACCCATGAAATCTGCACGTGTCAAAGTGACGGGTTTCGTCATATCGCCCTGACGGATATCTTCTAACACATAAAGAATCGTGTCGTCTATACGCCCGGGATTGAGCGCAATGCCGCGCTGGGCAATATATTCGAGAGAAATTGGATTGCCACCACCAGCCAATACTGCCGTGCAAATCAACGGAATCTGACCCGCGGCAAACGCACTTGTCCAGTCTGCCGGCAACCGCAGACGGATTTCTGCCGGTTGGCCTTTACGATAATCACGCGTGATCAGTTTCCCTTGAATGGCTGCCGCTGCAACTTTTTCAGCCACGACTTTTTCGAGCGCTTTCTCCGGAATCCGCGCTGCGGCTGTTGCACGCTTGTTAAGCACAATTGCAGCCGCAACAATATGCACACAAACCCGACCGTCCCGCTGGCTCACAGCGCACGGACAAAGGTTTTCAACTAACCCTGAACGACTGACCTTAAAACGCGTATGCAACTTAGAACCGGCATGAGCAATATCGGCTTCACCGTAGGGCTCCTCATACCGGGCATTCAGCACATCGCCTTTCATGGTGTACTGTTTCTCAGCCTCGTTGTAAAGGGACACGCCCCCCCAGGCCTTAATTTGTTTTTCTGTGAGATTAAAAGAACTCATAGCTACGGTTGACGGAGAAAAATTTTGTGCATTTCCTGCTCAGTTCGAGTAGCGAGAAGCCGTGTACGGCCCCCAGTATCGAGCACTTGAGCAATGTGCGCAATCAGACGAAGATGCGGAGTCTGTGCATCTGTTGGAGAAATGGTCATGACAAGAATTTTAACCTCAGAATCATCAAGCGTCGTATAGTCTTTAATACCGCCAGGAACGAGTGCCACGGCACCAATCAGCATCGACACATCATCCGTACGAATGTGGGGGACTGCAATGCCGTGTTCGAGTCCCGTCGAGAGAATCGCTTCACGAGAGAGAATTTTTTGATAGGTCTCCTCAAGGTTTGCAACGAGCCCCTTTTGATAAAGGATGGTAACGAGTTGATGGAGCGCCTCGTCCTTCGTTTCAACTTTCAAATCGGGGATCATGACAAAATGGTTTAAAAACCGCCCCATTTCAGTATGCTCTTGCCCCGACACTCCGGCTCCGGCTTCGCTAAGCATCTGGGCAACACCACGCGTCTTCACGGGTTTGGAAAGCTCACTGGCTAAAGCTGTCAAGCCGGCGGTTACTTCAAGAATCGCCGTCGCAATAAACCGTTCCTCTTCGGGCGAACACTCAAAATGAATCGCATTCCCATCGCGCCGGATACCGATTTCCACATCGTCACGCCGAACTTTCCAGATCAAGTCACTATGGCTCAAAAGATGCGTAAAAAAGCCTTCTCTCCGAAATTCAAGAATCAATTTATCGCACATCACGCGTGCCGATTCTCCCGAAGGCATTTCAAATGAGAAAGCCTGAGACCCCCGTCCTTTGTCCTCTGGATGCCGCAAGCCGCTTTTTCCATTCTTAAACAGCGCGACAAGCATGGGGGGAGCAATCAGCGTGGTCACGAGCGTCATCAAAATCCCGATACCAAAAACATCGGGTTTCAAGACCCCTTTTGACAAGCCGATGCTGGCAATAATAAGGGCTACTTCGCCACGGGGCACCATCCCTGCACTGATCCGCATGGATCCGAGAAAATTGAAGCCGCAAAGCATGGCGGGTATGGAACAGCCAATAACCTTAGCAGCAATGGCTAAGAGTGTGTAAATCGAACCGAAAATCAAAACCGGCTTGGTGAAAACCAGGCTGCAGTCAACCATCATACCCATCACACAAAAGAAAATCGGAACCATAAACGTGTAAATCGGCAACAAATTTTCTTCGATTACATATCGAATGTCCGTACGGCTCAATGCCAGTCCCATTACGTAAGCCCCAATGATCATGGCCAATCCCATCGTCTCAAAGAATCCGGCCAGAATCAAAGCCAAACCAAGCGACATAATTGCGATTGGAACGCGTGAACCAAAAAGCTTAAGCAATGTACTTATACGCTGAGCAGCAATAAACCCGACGATCGTCGCACCGAGCCAGATGCCAAACGCTTTAGCCGCTATCTTTCCGATATGCAGCCAATCAACCGTCGTCGATCCGCCTTCGCCGCTCTGAGCGCCGATAACACCGAGCGCGATAGCTAATACAATAATACCAAGAACGTCGTCGACCACCGCGCCGGCCATTGTCGTGACACCCTCTTCCGAATCAATGCGTTTCTGCTCTGAGAGAATACGCGCGGTGATGCCAACCGAAGTCGCCGTTCCCATGATTCCTAAGAAAAGCGCGGCAGGATGGAAAAATCCTATCGGGCCTGTGCCGAGAATACGCGGCATAAACCAAACGGCGCAAAGATTTCCAGCTAAGAAAGAAACGACGACACCACCGATACCGACCATCGAACCGGCGAACGAGTAACGCATAAACATCTTCGTATCGGTTTCTACACCTGCTAAAAAAAGAAGAATAATCGAGGCAATTGTGCAAAAACCGTACAATTCAGGCGCTACCGGGAATGCAGCCCCTTTGACAAGCGGGAAAACACCGTGCGCAAAAACAGAGCCAAATGACACGCCACCTAAGGCATAAGGCCCAATAGCGACACCGATCATGAGTTCCCCCAAAACACCGGGCATTTTAAGCTTCTCTGCTATCATGCCACCGAGACGAGCTGCGAACAGGATGATTCCGATTTGTATGGCGAGCAACGTCATTTTATGCGACATATCTCCACCACCTGCCACTTCGCCTGAGGAGGCGAAAACCGGCAAACAAGTACCGAAAACAACCGTCAGCGCGAAGGCCAACCGTTTATACTTCATACTTTTCTACTTCTTTTTATTTTGCACTGATACCGAACGAAAAACTTTTCAATCCGGAAAAATCAAGTTCTAAACATACCATTTACTCCTCTAAAATGTCAATGTGTTTTTCGGAGCACCGCAATTTTTTCTGCTTGCTATCATCAACGAGTTGTGTTCTTATATATAGAAACACACCACTACTAGAAAGAAACGCCATGTCCAACACAAACTTCAAAGAATACCTCCAATCGCAACCGAATCATGCCGGGAATTATGGCCACTTCGGCGGTAGCTATGTGCCGAGTGATCTTCAAAAAATCATGGATAACATCCGTGACGCATACGATACAATTTCAAGATCCTACTCATTTATTTCCGAACTTCGCTCCATTCGCGAACACTATCAAGGCCGCCCGACCCCTGTTTACCATGCGGAACGCCTGTCTAAGCGATTGGGGAATTGCCAGATCTACCTCAAACGTGAAGACCTCAATCACACTGGCGCACATAAACTGAACCATTGTATGGGTGAAGGACTGCTAGCCAAATACATGGGAAAGAAAAAAATCATTGCCGAAACAGGTGCCGGACAGCACGGTGTCGCCCTCGCCACTGCCGCCGCTTACTTCAACCTTGAATGTGATATTTATATGGGCGACGTCGATATCGTGAAACAAGCCCCCAATGTTTCGCGTATGAAATTGCTTGGCGCACGTGTCATCCCCGTCTCGCACGGCCTAAAAACGCTGAAAGAAGCCGTCGACGCATGCTTCGATGCCTATCTCCAGGATCCCGTCACACAACTCTACTGCATCGGCTCTGTTGTGGGGCCCCACCCCTTCCCGATGATGGTACGCGACTTTCAGCATATCGTTGGTGTGGAAGCCCGTGAGCAGTTTTTCAGAATGGTCGGCGAAGATCCGGACATTGTAACCGCTTGTGTCGGTGGGGGCTCCAACGCCATGGGGATATTCTCTGGATTCCTTGATGCACGAACCGAACTTCATGGTGTCGAACCGCTCGGACACGGACCAGCGTTTGGTCAACACGCGGCCTCGCTTACCTACGGGTCAGAAGGTGTCATGCATGGATTCAACAGCATCATGCTTAAGGACGAAAAAGGCGAACCTGCGCCCGTTTATTCTGTAGCCTCCGGGCTCGACTATCCGTCAACAGGCCCCGAACACTCGTATTTGCGTGAAATCGGACGCGCACAGTACTTTACGGCTGACGATCAACAGACCCTCGAGGCATTCTACGTCCTTTCCCGACTGGAAGGCATTATCCCGGCTCTTGAATCGTCGCATGCTGTTGCACACGCCATGCGTATCTCACGCGAAAACACGGGATCGAAACCACGCTCCATTCTCGTCAACCTCTCAGGTCGCGGCGACAAGGATATGGATCACGTCATCGAGCACTACGGATACGGTGAAGACTTTATGGCCGCGTTTAATGCGTAACATAGGAAAGTAGGAAGGTAGGAAAGTGCTAGGGATCAACGACTAGCTGGACAGCTTCGCCCTACCTGGACACGATTTCAGAAGCCTGGAGGGATGACCTCCGTGTCGCCCATAATCGATATCGATTTCGTAATCGTAATCGTAATCGATTAAGTGTAAAAGACTAAGTGTTCCTTCAATATCCAACACTCAAATCCAATGTCAAAGGAACGGTAACACTTCCCACTCCCCACTGGCTGTTTTACGATTACAAATTTGGGAAGTTATCGGCAAGACCACAGTGGCTGTTCACGTTAATCTTCTGTACATCAGCAATCCAACAAAGAGATACAGAACATTCGGAATCAGCGCTGCAGCAAGTGGCGGACAGATGCCGTGATGCCCCATGAATTGAAGGACGAGCGTGACGGCATAAAAACTGAAAAATGCCGCCAGCGCCATAATCACTCCCTTAATGACACTTTTTCGTCCTGTAGTAATGCCGGCAGGAATCGCGAAAATGGTAATCACCACGCACGCCCAAGGTGCTGATAAGCGATAGTAGAAGGCATACCATTTTCCAGGATCATCAACCTGCCGATTCCGAAGATACTGAAACATATCGAGGAGAGGGAAAAGCTCCCATTCTCTCTGATCGAGCAGCATGTCCCGCGGCGTAGCTGTGAGTAGCGGCATTCGCCTGCGCGAGACAAGCGCCGAGACAGGCTCGGCTTCCTCACCCTGGTTTCCGAAGTCAATTTTAACAGGCGTTGTCAACCACCACGCTCCGTCAAGAAACTCCGCTTCTGACGCCCGAATTCGCCAGATATTATGACTCTGTTCGATACGGGTAACTTTAACAGGCCCGGAAAGATTCGCCATCCCCGATTCCGATGATGGGTCAGCGGAATCAATCACCCAACTCTGTGAAACACCTTCACCGAAAGAATCGGGAAATTCAAGATACTGCAATTCTTGTTGCTGACTCACCACGCCTTTTTGAAACTCAGCCTCTTTGAAACGCTCAGACCAGGTACTCAGTTCTGGCGCAATCCATTCTGAATTAATGACGATTAGCAGACTGAGACAAACTGAAACAACAAAAAAAGGAACCGTCAATCGCTGAAAACTGATTCCACTCGCCCGCATAGCCGTCAATTCACTATGATGCGAGAGCCTCCACATCGTGTAAAGAGTCGCAAGCAAACAGGAGGCGGGAACAAACCAATGCGAATACATCGACATAATTCCAGCATAATAACGCAACCCCAACACAAACCCCGCCCCCGCTTCAAGAAAACGGGAAAGACGGCCGAAAAGATCGAAAATAATAAAAATCGCGTTAAATGCAATCAGACAGACAAACAAAGGGCCGAGGAAAGAACTCAGCAGATAGCGGGTGATCAAACGCATCAGTAAAAAAGATCTCCTCAAGCAAGGCGAATTCAAGTCGAAACACAAAATTGCACGACTCAAAACAAAATCAAAACGATGTTAAAGGCCCATTTCCAACAAATTGCGACGGCTAATCGCATAACTTAAGAAAGGATCCTGGGTCACTTTACAGGAATCCTGCTCCACAATAAAATCCTTTGTTCCCGAGGCCTTGCAAGCTTTAATAATCGCTGGATGATCAAGCGATCCCTCACCGATCGCTCGGAATTCAGGCAAATTATCAACAATGCCCCAATCTTTGAGATGCACTTGATCAATACGCCCTGTCAGCTTTTCCGCCCACAATACAGGATTGTAACCACCGCGAGCAATCCAGCCAAAATCGGGCTCAGCTTGGAGCTGCTTCGTCGTCTCCCAGAGAAGATCATAAATCGACTGTCCACCCGCTCCGTCTTTAATCCCGAGCTTTTCAAATTCCCAGGCGTGGTTATGGTATTGCACAACAATCCCTTCCTTTGAGAAACGTTCCGCATACCTATCCATCTCATGGAAAAGCCTTCCCCAATCAGCAAGCGTTTTATAATCCGTACGGATCAATCCCGGGATTGCCACATACTCAACACCCCACGCGCGACAATCGGCAATTACCTTCGCTTCATCTGCGCGAAATACGTTAATCCCAACATGGGCTCCGATCGGCTGTACGCCGGCGTCATCGCAAATTTTTTTCAGATCAGCAGCCTCTATCGGACCAAACCCGGAAACCTGCAAATAGTCGTAGCCCATCGCTTTGACTTTACGCATCGTAGACACCATGTCTTTCGGTGTTTTTGTAAAATCACGAAACCCGTACATCTGCGCGGCTACACGATATTTTCCCGTCATTT
>Ga0265295_1009420_pt1 | contig 10451 bp, 7 predicted proteins | sample Munlansysbiofilm_FD_192503 | JGI IMG/M metagenome (GOLD analysis project Ga0265295, IMG submission 192503) | Leachate microbial communities from a municipal landfill in Southern Ontario, Canada - Methane capture system biofilm | ecosystem: Engineered > Solid waste > Landfill > Unclassified ... | reverse complement strand
ATCTCGGTGTAGCTCTCGTCCGTGGACAGGTGATCACGCATGGTCCACAGCGTTTTGTGGCTGATGTACCCGGCGGCGTCGGAGAACGAGGTGATGTTGAGGGCGTAGTGCCACTGGATGTTAAAACAGAACTGCTCGACCGCTTCCTGATCGGTACAATCATGCATCTGCTGGAGGACCATCAGCCCCATCATCGCGTACAGTTCCTTGGTGGGCCGGCCATGGCTGTCATGATAATGCCGGCGCAGGGACTCGACGGGCAGTTCCGGGAGAATATGCTGCTGAAAAAGACCCGCCCAGGAACTGTCCAGGAGCTTTCGTCGCTTGGGTCCCAAATGCGCCCATGGATCGACGATGTTGAGCTGTTTGTGGTTTTTCACATGAAACATGGCGCCGTCTCGCATTGTGTTGATATTGCGTAAAATAATAACAAAACGCACGGCCCACGGCAAGCAAAATATAATATTTTCCCGTGTAAAATTGGCCAGTTAAGCAAAAATACTTTTCACGAGGCCATCAAGGTTGATTACCAGAAGTCACGGTCTCTAATTTTGGGACATTATACCAGCAGCAAAGAGCATGTTGCAAGGCTCGAAAAAAAAAGAGTGTTGGCACAGGGGGGGCGGTCTTGATATTTGAATTTTATAGTATTTTTATCCTGGACCCTAAAAAGGATGGCGGCGAACGGTGCCTGCCGCCATCGTGAAGTGACAATTTGCGAACCTCTCGAAGGCAGTCGCAGTGAATGGTCTGCTCTGAATTGTGCAGAGTGGGCTTTGTTTCGGATTCAGTTGCGCGGAATGGCGGGAACTTCTCCCAATTCCTCAATTGACGGTCGCAAGTATATGCGGTACAAAACTAGCTTTTGGTTGTCTCCCGCTTGAGTTCTTCCTGTATTACGGGTGACCTGGCCGGATTGTTCTGCTCGCAGAAGGCTGCTCGTCTCGAATCAATCAAGCCGATTTCCTGTTTGCGTAAAATTTATTTAAATTCAGGCGGTAAGGGTGAAAAAGCCGGGACGTTGAGCGTGTCCGGCCGACCTTTAACGTCACTTTTCTACACCTGCACCCTCGAAAAGGAATGCCCGTGACCGGAAGAGATGAGATTTCCCTTTTTGATATCTGGCAAATATTGGCTGTGCGAAAATGGATCGTTCTCATCGCACCTCTCGTCACCGTTGCGTTTGCCATATTTTACCTGCTGCAAGCCACACCAGTGTACGAGTGCTCGGCGCAGGTTCTTGTTGGTCAGATAGGAAAGGAGCACCAGGTGGCCAATCCAGCCGTCATTGTCCAGAAACTGGCGGGAAGGTATCGACTTCATGACAATACCGCCTCCAGAGGCATGCCACATGTCTCTTCGGTCGCCTATGACAAAAAAGAATCCGGGAGTATCGTTCATATCAAGGCTGTTGGCACGACCGCTGAAGGAGCGAAAGGATATCTTGAACAAGTGGTGGACGAATTTCTGGTCGAACAGCGCAACGTGTTTGCACAGGAGATGGCACTGCGGCAGGCGCGATTGAAGGCCTTGGCCGCGCGTTTGGAAAGTGCGGAGACTTTTCGCCAGGAGATAAAGAACCACGGAGCAATGGTGGCCCGACAGGAACCTGCTCAGGCGGCTGTCCTTGCCGTTGAGCAGGGAAGATTTCTGACGCTGGCATCTGAACTTGAAAAAGAACGATTCGCTTTGCAAGCGGAGATGAGCGCTGTGGATTCGTTTCCAGCCGAACTGCTCGGCGTGCCGCATTTGCCTGAAAAGCCGATCCGGCCCAAGCGGGCGCTCGTCCTTCTGCTCGCGGGGATATCAGGCGTGATTCTCGGATTGACGCTCGCTTTTGTTGTGGAGTTCACTGTGAACGCCCGCCAGCGGATGAAGGTTTAGCCTGCCGGGGTTGATTGTCGAGGCTGGACTCGTTCGGTACACTGAACAACAATCCGTCCCCCTGTTCACTTCCCTCCACAGACTCTTCATGGCTGGCGAGAGGCTTCTTGTCCGGTTCAGCCTGCCCGGATTCTATTCCGAACCCGAGGAAATCCGACCGAGACCACAGAGCAGAGGCTCATTTCGAGTCTGCTGCGATTTTGTGTGACACGGTATTTTAGAACAAACGAGAAGTATATGGTTTTCGACAGCATCCTCGCTCAAGGCCGTCTTTTTCGGAATTTGGTTAAAAATCCTAAATTCTGGCTTGTCCTGTGCGTTGATATCATTCTTGTCATCCTTGCACACTATTTGGCTTATGCCATCCGGTTTGAATCTCATCTGCATGGAGTGAGACTTCGACAGTTTTTTGAGTATCTTCCTTTCATTTTGAGTGTTAAAATTGCTCTGTTTTATATTTTTGGGTTGTACCGTGGCATGTGGCGCTATACAAGCCTGTACGATATCGTCACCATCCTAGGCGTCTGCGTTCTCGCCTCCTTCACCATTGTCAGTCTTCTTCTTTTCAGTAACCGCTTTATCGGTTTTTCTCGCTCGGTCTTTCTCCTCGACTTTTTCTTCACCTTTGGTTTTATCTCAATTCATCGCATGATGATTCGTTACCTCTATCAGAAAATGAGCGGTATGCGCAGTCTCGTTTCCGGTGCCGAACAGGTAGCGAAAAAGAGACTGCTGTTGATTGGGGCGAGCGATGCGGCAGAAAAAATACTGCGCGAGATGCAGGAAAACATGGCGGTCTCCTACAAAGCTGTCGCGATGGTGGATGATAATCCAGAAAAAATCGGTCTGAGACTGCATGGCGTTCCAGTCGTCGGCTTGACGGATGACCTCAAGGAGCATGCCCGTCGTGTCCTGGCTCAGGAAGCTCTTATCACATCGGTGAACGCTGATGGTGCGCAGATGCGGCGATTGGTCGCTCTTTGCCGGAGCGCTCAACTTCCCTTCAAGGTTATGCCCGGGTTGGGTGAACTGATCAGCGGGAAAGTTTCGATCAAGAATATCCGTGATATTTCCTACAAGGACCTGCTGGGGCGGGAAGAGGTCCGGCTGGATCAGGAAAAAATTGGTGGATACATCAGGGGGAAAACGGTCCTGATCACAGGAGCCGGCGGGTCCATCGGTTCCGAACTGTGTCGGCAGGTCCTAAGGTTTTCACCAGGGATGATCATCCTCTTCGACAGCAGCGAGGAGAACCTTTACAACGTCCAGATGGAACTGCGTCACGAGCACGAGCAGGTCGCCACAGCGCCTGTTCTCGGAAAAGTCCAGGATATGCGTCTTCTGGACAGTGTTTTCAGGACGTATTGTCCTTCGGTGGTTTTTCATACTGCGGCCTACAAGCATGTGCCGCTTGTCGAGCGTAACCCCTGGCAGGCTGTGGACAACAATATAGCCGGCACACAACTGCTGATGGAGGCGGCTATTTTATACGGAGTGGAGCGATTCGTTCTGGTGTCCACCGACAAAGCGGTCCGACCGACCAATGTCATGGGCGCTTCCAAGCGAGTCACTGAACTGCTCATGCTCGCCTACGGTTCTGATGTCTGGGACGGCTGTTTCAGCCCTTCCTGGACTTGGGGCAGACGGACCTCTGATCTATCATCGGGTACTCCTCCGGACCAGCCTTCAGGCTGTCACCAGACTCGTTTCATGGGTGTACGGTTCGGCAATGTCCTCGGCTCATCCGGATCGGTCATCCCGTTGTTCAAGCGGCAGATCGAAAAAGGAGGTCCGGTGACGGTCACCCATCCGGACGTCACACGGTACTTCATGTCAGCCGAGGAAGCGACGCAACTCATACTCCAAGCCGGTTCCATGGGGGATGGTGGAGAGATATTCATCCTGAAAATGGGCGAACCGATCAAAATCGCCCACATGGCGCACGAACTGATCAAACTGACCGGGCGTGAACCTGAAAGCGAGATCGAAATTCGTTTCATCGGGTTGCGGCCCGGCGAAAAACTCTACGAAGAATTGATAACTGAAGGGGAAGGTATCGTCGATACAGCCCATGAAAAAATAATGGTACTGAGAGGGGATACGGTTATCCCAGGCAGGGAGTTGCACAGCATGCTGAAGGTTCTGGGCGAGCGTGCGATTAATCTCGACAGTCATGGTATAAAACACGCTTTACAGGATATCGTCCCTGAATACGTTCCCGATTACACTGTTTGACAGGTACAAAAAGACTGGCGGTTCATGATTGGGTGCCGATAAGGGGATTTTTCTCTGAAGCAGTTTGTTCAAGGAAACATGGTCCCGTTCCGCTAAAACACATCGTGTCAAGAGCATGTTTTCCCGTAAGGGATTCGCTGACGAATTCTTTAACAAATAAGGATAGCCGTGGTCACTGCTGAACAAATTTTTTCGAAACAGGCAAAAATCGCTCTGGTCGGCCTTGGCTACGTGGGCCTGCCGCTGGCAGTCGCCTTCGGACGTAGATTCCCGATAATTGCCTATGACATCAGTTTTTCGAAAATTGAAGAATTACGTCGCGGTAATGATGTCACAAAAGAATTGACATCTGATGAGCTGTCATCCGCAGCCATCGACTTTACCACGGATGCCGCCCGACTCCGGGAGGCGTCCTTCATCATTGTCACCGTACCAACCCCCATTGATGATCACAAAAAACCGGACCTTGGCCATGTCATATCTGCCTCCCGGACCATTGGGCAGCACCTGGCAAGAGGGAGCGTGGTTGTGTTCGAATCGACCGTGTACCCGGGCGTGACCGAGGATGTCTGTGTTCCCATACTCGAAGCCGAGTCAGGGCTGACATGCGGTTTTGATTTCAAAGTAGGATATTCACCGGAACGAATCAACCCGGGAGACGAGATACATACGGTCGACAGGGTCGTCAAGGTCGTTTCCGGACAGGATGAGGAAACACTGGAAACGGTGGCCGAAGTGTATGAATTGATTGTGTCCGCCGGCGTACACCGTGCCCCTTCAATTCGGGTCGCCGAGGCTGCCAAGGTCATCGAAAACACCCAGCGTGATCTCAATATCGCCCTGATGAATGAATTGGCCATCATTTTCAACAAGATGGATATCCCCACCAAGGATGTGCTGAAGGCGGCCGGCACCAAATGGAATTTTCTGAAATTCACTCCCGGGCTCGTTGGTGGGCACTGCATTGGGGTTGATCCCTACTATCTCACCTATAAAGCCGAGGAGGTCGGGTATCAATCTCAGGTCATCCTGGCCGGTCGGCGGATCAATGACGGGATGGGGAAATATATTGCCGAGATGACCGTCAAAAAATTGATCCGTGCCGGTAAGACGGTCAAAGGTGCACGGGTACTGATTTTGGGGCTGACCTTCAAGGAAAACGTGCCGGATATCCGCAATTCGAAAGTGGTCGATATACTTATCGAACTTCAGGAGTATGGGGTGGAGCCATTGGTTCATGACCCGGTTGCCCTGCCTGAAGAGGCGATGCGAGCCTATGGTGTGCAATTGGTCGGTCTTGAGAATGCGGGTCGCGTGGACGCGATCATTTTAGCGGTGGCTCACAAGCAATTCAGCGACTTGACGGCAGCACGCCTCAAGGGGCTTTTCCGCGAGAATAATGGCTCCGGGGTTGTGTTGGATGTAAAAGCTGTTCTGAACCGCCAGGAGTTCGAGGGACTGGGGCTGAAATACTGGTGTCTGTAGTGACAGCTCGGCAATCCGCACTGGCAAGGTTGCTGGAAAGTGGAAAGACGGCGAGCGCTGTGCGGATCTTTTCAAGTTGCGCGAACTGAAAAGTCGACACTGTGCGAAGTTTGAGGGGGGGACAGGGTTACACCTTGGCTTGTGTCGTCCTGAAAAATATAATGAACAAGAATAGAGGCAAAAAGACATGTACAAGAAGGTAATAAACCGGAAGATTCGTATCGCTGTTGTCGGTTGCGGCCGAATTTCCAAAAACCACTTCGCATCCATCGAAAAACATGAAGGTAACTTCGAATTGGTTGCAATTTGCGATGTCAACCAGGAACTTCTCGATCTGAAATCTCGAGAATTGAGGGTGCCAGGGTTCAAGCATCTTGCAGAAATGCTCAAAGCTGTTGAAATCGACTTGGTATCCATTTGTACCCCCAGCGGTCTGCATCCCGAGCAGACAATCATGGCGGCCAAGCACGGTGTACACGTGATGACAGAAAAACCCATGGCTACCAGATGGAAAGACGGCATGGCCATGGTCAAGGCCTGTGATGAGGCCAATGTTCGTCTGTTCGTCATCAAGCAGAACCGCAGGAACTCGACCCTGCAGTTGCTGAAAAGGGCAATAACCGAAAAGCGCTTTGGCCGGATTCATATGGTTACTTTGAATGTATTCTGGACCCGGCCCCAGGAGTATTACGACAGCGCCAAGTGGCGAGGTACCTGGGAACTGGATGGCGGCGCCTTTATGAACCAGGCAAGCCATTATGTTGACCTGCTTGAATGGCTTATCGGCCCGATCGCCGATATCCAGGCAATGACCGGCACGCTCGAACGGGACATTGAGGTCGAGGATACCGGGGTGATGAATGTCCGCTGGCGCAATGGTGCCATGGGGTCGATGAGCGTGACCATGCTCACTTATCCGAAAAATCTCGAGGGGTCGATCACCATCCTTGGCGAAAAAGGGACGGTCCGGGTTGGAGGAGTGGCGGTCAACGATATCCAGCACTGGGAGTTTGCCGAGCCCATGGACTACGACGCCCAGATCAAGGAAGCCAATTACCAGACCACCTCGGTCTATGGTTTCGGCCATCCGCTCTATTTCAAGAACGTCATCGATGTGCTGCGCGGCGAGGCGGAGCCTGAAACCGATGGACGGGAGGGGCTGAAATCGCTCGAGGTGCTCATCGCCACCTACCTGTCGGCCCGTGACAACAAAACCATCTCCCTCCCCCTAGAATATTGATCCATGGACAAGGAATATTTTGTTCATCCCACCGCCCTGGTCGATGAAGGGGCGACCATAGGAAACGGCAGCCGCATCTGGCACTGGGTACATGTCTGTTCCGGGGCCGTTGTCGGCGAACGCTGTTCCTTTGGCCAGAATGTTTTTGTCGGCAACAAGGTGGTCATCGGCAGCAATGTCAAGATCCAGAACAACGTCTCGGTTTATGACAACGTCACCCTGGAAGACGATGTGTTCTGCGGCCCCTCGATGGTGTTCACCAACGTCTACAACCCCCGCTCGGCCATATCGCGGAAAGAGGAGTACCGGCCCACCGTGGTCCGGCAGGGTGCGACCCTGGGCGCCAACTGCACCATTGTCTGCGGGGTGACCATCGGCCGGTACGCCTTCATTGGTGCCGGCGCCGTGATCAACAAGGATGTGCCCCCCTACGCCCTGATGGCCGGCGTACCTGCCCGCCAGATCGGCTGGATGAGCGAATATGGCGAACAGATGCCTCTGCCGCTTGAAGGCATCGGCCAATATACCTGCCCACACATGGGCACACAGTATCGTTTAACTGGAACAACCCTGGAGCGCGTCCACCCATGAACATTCCTTTCATCGACCTCAAGGCACAGTATCGGGCACTGCAACCGCAGATTCAGTCCCGCATAGATGCCGTTCTCGAACATGGCCAGTACATCATGGGGCCGGAGGTCCGGGAACTCGAGGAACGACTGCAGAGCTATACCGGCGCGAAATACTGCATCACGGTTGCCAGCGGAACGGAGGCACTGCTCATCAGCCTGATGGCCCTTGGTATCGGCCCTGGCGATGAGGTTATCACCACCCCGTTCACGTTTGTAGCCACAGCGGAAGTCATTGTGCGGCTTGGCGCCACCCCTGTGTTCGTCGATATCGAACCGGATACGTGCAACATCGACGCGGGAATGATCGAACGGGCCATCACGGACAAGACTAAGGCTATCATTCCCGTCAGTCTCTACGGGCAACCGGCGGATATGGACGAGATCAACGCAGTGGCAGCACGTCACGGGAACATACCGGTGATCGAGGACGCAGCCCAAAGCTTTGGTGCCGAGTATAAAGGACACAAGAGCTGCAACCTTTCGACCGTTGGTTGCACCAGCTTTTTTCCGAGCAAACCGCTTGGCTGCTATGGCGATGGTGGAGCGATCTTTTCCAACGACGAGGAGTTCGCGCAAGCGTGCCGTGAAATTAGAGTACACGGCCAGAGCAAGCGGTATGTGCACACCCGGGTCGGAGTCGGTGGGCGCATGGACACGATACAGTGCGCGGTGGTGCTGGCCAAATTCGACCACTTTGCATGGGAAATTGAAAAGCGGCTCGAGATCGGACGCCGGTATAACCGCATGTTGGATGAGATAGGCTTTTCCCGGGTAATCCAACGGCCTGAGCGGACATCGGTTTTTGCCCAGTACACGGTTTTGCATAGTGATAGAGAAACTCTTCAGAATAGACTCCACCTGGCTGGAATCCCGACAGCAATCCATTACCCTGTGCCGTTGAATGAACAGCCTGGATACACAAATCTTTGTCGTGCCAATAGCACACCTTGCGCAGAAAAGGCATCGCGAGAGGTGATAAGTTTACCGATGAGCCCGTATCTATCCGAAGAGGATCAGAAGAAAATTGTAGCCGTCATTTCGAACAGCAGTTTTTCATGAAAATTCTGTTCACATTATTTTTAATATTTTTATTTTCATCCACATCCCACGCTGAAGTGTCGCAGGATGACTGGAATAAAACCGTCTCGCCCTTGTTAAAGAGGAATTTATGGAAAAAAGAAACCGCCTATGACTCTTCCCATTATTTAATGGTTCCTCTTCATGCTGCATTTTGGTTGGAGAAGAAAGAATGTGTCCAAGATTTTCATGATCATTTTAGACGGTTTGTAAATGATACCGATCAATTGCCTAGTGGCTTGACAGGAAGGTTGAATCGACTGCAATATTTATTCTTTGCGAGTCGGTATCTTGTGCTGGCTCAAGAATCGACCCCTAAGGAATTGATAGAAATTCTTCTGTCTGAAGTTCGCACTTTCTGGATGGAGGAGCCTGCGTGGCAATGGAGACGCAATCCCTTTCCTGGAGGGATAAAGGAGAGGCTTTCCTGGAAATTGTCAAAAAAAAGTGTGGAGCCTTCTTATCTTCGTGCTGTTGTTGATGAGGAGTTGTTTCTCATTGGCATTGCAGCGAATATCCAGACGTTTCTGCGGAAAAATAAAATCAGTTCGCCGCTTTATGTGAATGAAATTCTCGCCATGGCAAAGAAAATATTTGTTGATGAAATAAGTTGGAACGAGTCTGGCGGGTGGATTTTACAACCGGGTGTATGGACAGATCATCCTGATTATGTGTTTGCAGGTAATTCGGTTGTCTCTGATGATATAAGAAGAAAACCAGTTTTAAAAATATCATGGGATTCTTCTCACAGTCATCGCTTGCCTTTGATACTTTTCAGTTTGTCCGGCTCAGTTGATTGTAGAACAGATGATTTTTATTTTTATAAAAAATTGACCGAAGGATTGCAAAAGCAATTTTTGGAAAAGGTGCTGGTCCCTCCCGATGAAAGTTTTAAATTTTATCGAACAAATAATTATATGGACGGGTCGAATGGTATATATAGATATTCCTATAATTCTGAAATAAAAGGGTTTGCCTATTCAGCTTTTGCTCTTTCTGGGACCCCGCTTATCGGTTGGTGGGCGTTTCTCTTTGACTTCAGGATTTCCGAAATATATAAAAATTATCTTTCAAATATTGAACCGATGCTTGCCTGGTTGAAGGATATTGATCCTTATGGACAAAAAAGTTGGATATTCCGTGAGCATTATCAGGCGATCACACCTGTAAATCTGCTTTTGTCAATGCAGATTAATGATATACGAGAAAGATTCTTAAAGAAAAGGAGAACGTCATGTTTATAAAAATGATTCAAAATATTTTATATTTTACCTTTTTACTATTAACGGCGGGTCCTTCTTTTGCATCATGCGAATCCTTCAAACCTTTTGAATATGGTGTCAATTCTTCTGGTGCAGAGTACGCAATAAAAGGCCGTAATTCGTTAGATGATAACGGTATATTGGTTTTTGATTATGGGAAAGCGTATAATGGACTAGGTAAGTGGCATAATCCATTTTTTATATCCCGCTATGCGCATGCCTTGTACCGTGATTGGTACAATTCAAACTGCTCAGATGAAGGCATTAAGAAGTTGTTTCTTGATCAGGCTCTATTCCTTCTCAATTCAAGGAAAGAAGTGCATGAAAATATGAGTTACTGGACATATCCATTTGAAAATACACATTATGGCGTAGCTCCTGGATGGATTTCCGGTATTGGCCAATCGCAGATTGCTGGTGTGCTGTACAGAGCATACGGCATCACGGGTGAAGAAAGGTTCAAGTTAGCAGCTTTGAAAGCTATTGAGGTCTATTTTCACGATGTTGCATCGGGTGGAGTCACAACTTCTTCTGATAGAGGATTGTGGATACAGGAAGTTCCATGTCCTGACGGCAGGGCTTTCAATATTCTGAACGGACATATTACAGGACTTTTGGGTGTTCACGACATGGCCA
>Ga0265295_1009419_pt1 | contig 10453 bp, 13 predicted proteins | sample Munlansysbiofilm_FD_192503 | JGI IMG/M metagenome (GOLD analysis project Ga0265295, IMG submission 192503) | Leachate microbial communities from a municipal landfill in Southern Ontario, Canada - Methane capture system biofilm | ecosystem: Engineered > Solid waste > Landfill > Unclassified ... | reverse complement strand
GAGGCCAATTTAGAGTTACTGGCGGTCACTGAAACCTGGGATAACGGCAAGGCAATCCGCGAAACACTCAACGCCGATGTGCCATTGGCCGCAGACCACTTCCGTTATTTTGCCGGCTGTATACGTGCGCAAGAAGGCACATCTGCCGAAATCGATGAGCACACCGCTTCTTATCACTTTCACGAACCCTTGGGTGTGGTTGGGCAGATTATCCCTTGGAACTTCCCATTATTGATGGCGGCATGGAAATTGGCTCCAGCGCTGGCAGCAGGTAACTGCGTTGTACTTAAACCCGCAGAGCAAACGCCTTTATCCATTACTGTTTTGATGGAATTGATTGGCGATTTACTGCCAGCAGGCGTGTTAAACGTGGTGCAAGGCTTTGGCCGTGAAGCAGGTGAGGCGCTGGCCACCAGTACGCGTATTGCCAAAATTGCTTTTACCGGCTCCACACCCGTTGGCTCACGGATTATGCATGCTGCTGCGGAAAATATTATTCCAAGCACTGTGGAGTTGGGTGGCAAATCCCCCAATATTTTCTTTGCAGATATTATGGATGCTGAGCCCGCTTTTATTGAAAAAGCGGCAGAAGGTTTAGTGCTTGGTTTCTTTAACCAGGGTGAAGTCTGTACCAGCCCATCACGTGCGCTGATTCAAGAATCAATTTACGAGCCTTTTATGGCTGAAGTGATGAAAAAAATTAAACAGATTCGCCGTGGTAATCCGCTGGATACGCAAACCATGGTCGGCGCGCAAGCATCTTCGCAGCAGTTTGAAAAAATCATGTCGTATATGGATATTGCAGAAAAAGAGGGTGCAAAAGTATTAACTGGCGGAAAGGTTGAGGTGCTGGAAGGTGACTTAGCTAAAGGTTATTACATTCAGCCAACGCTGCTTAAAGGCCACAATAAAATGCGCGTGTTCCAAGAAGAGATTTTTGGTCCCGTGGTTGCTGTGACAACCTTTAAAGATGAAGCCGAAGCACTGGATATTGCCAATGACACTGAGTTTGGTTTGGGTGCCGGCGTGTGGACGCGTGATATCAATCGGGCTTATCGAATGGGGCGTGGCATTAAGGCTGGACGCGTGTGGACCAACTGCTACCACTTGTACCCAGCGCATGCAGCTTTTGGTGGCTATAAGAAATCAGGAGTTGGACGCGAAACACATAAAATGATTCTTGATCATTACCAGCAGACTAAAAACCTGTTAATTAGTTACGATATTAATCCTCTCGGCTTCTTCTGAGCCTTCTAAGCTGAGCTCGGTGATATTAAATGCCGGGCTCAGCGCTTGATAAATACATCCTTTCTTATATTAAATTGCGGACATAGCAGTTGATTTTTAGCTGCGATATTTTTGTGTGCCACATCACATAACTAAACTTAATTTTGACAAGCTTAGAAACAAGTCTATTTTTAATTCTGTAGCCGCTAGATAGCACTTGTAAAAGAGATACAGGCTGCACGATTTTAAAACCCACAAGGAAGGTGTTTCTATGCGTAAAAAAATTATTAATACACTCTTAGCGGCAGCGTTAGGCGCAGGTAGTTTATTTGCTGTTGCTGCTGAACCTAAAGCAGAAACGGGTGCACAAGCCACGGTTATGATTGAACAGCCGGCCGTCAATCTTAATACCGCTGATATCGAGACGCTTGCGCGTGAACTCAATGGTGTGGGTATGGCCAAGGCGCGGGCTATTGTTGAATACCGTGAAGCTCATGGTGAATTTGCCATGGTTGATGAGCTCCTTGAGGTTAAAGGAATTGGTATGGCGATACTTGAGAAAAATTTAAGTAAATTAACAGTTAAATAAACTGCATATAGGTGATGGAAAATAAATAAAGTAAGGATGCTGATAAAAGGATTCTTAATTAAAATATCAGGATGATATGTAAAGGAAGGGTTAATTAAGAAAGGGTAGGCACGACAGGATGTCGTGTTAATACAACAAGGATGAATAACAGGGACGTTAAAATTATAGCGTGATCAACGCCAATAATGAGTCGTAAAGGGAAGGAGACTGACTTCGTGTCAAAGCGAGCAGTCTCCTAATTATGAATCAGTACGCGTATTTATGCAGGGCACCCGCTAAATTCCAGCTCAGCAATACGCTCAACGCCAGCAAGAGTGCTGGCACAATGATTTGCCAGTGCTGTTTTTTCAAGGCGGGGATGGGTTGTTTTACTTGGACAAGTAATAAGCTGACTGAACAGATCACACTGGCTAAGAGTCCACCAGCTAAAATATCAGTGGGCCAATGCGCTGTTAAATAGACGCGCGATAGAGCAATAGACAGCGCAGGAATCAGTGCGGCCAACAGCCAAATGATGCGCCAACGTTGTGGTTGATGGCGACTCGCCAGTACACCTAATACTAGAAAAAATGCAAAGCCAGAAGCACTGTGACCACTGGGGAAGCTAAAGTGTTGCAAGGGCTCAAGCAAGACCGAGGGTCGCGCCCGCTCAAAGAAGTGTTTCAGTATATAGTTACTGATAGCTACTGTGAATAAAGAGCCACCGGCAAAAAATAGCGCTTGGAATTGTTGAGATAGCAGCAACACGGCACAGAGTAACGCGCTGATAATAACCTGTGTAGAAAAATCACCTAAGCGTGTAATCACCACCATTGTATGGTCAAGCCATGGCGCGCGAATAAGCTGGCTGAGATCATGTAAGTAGGTATCAAACACAGCTAAGCTCTGCCAGTTCAGCATCAGTGCAAGCAACGCGACACCAAAAACGCCAGCGCTGATTAAACTGCTGGTTCGCCAGCCACGCAAGCAGCTGAATATACTGATGGCCGCGCAGAGAGCTAAGCCTGCAAACACCCACGCTGCTTGCAGCCAAAAGCCGTCTGGTGGACTCAACTCTAATGCTGCACCGACCAGCCAGCCCGGCATGATATAAGCAACAGACCAGCCCGCAGCAGCGATAATGCTGACACTTGCAAAGCGGGCCAGTGGCATTGAGAGCATGCCAGCCACCAGCGGTAATACGGGGCGCAATGGACCAATAAATCGCCCGAGCAATAAACTTAATGCACCGTAGCGCTCAAAGTGGATTTCAGCGCTGGCCAGCCATTGTGGGTGAGTTCGTAATAAAGGCAGCCGCGGTACTTTGTGCTTAAAGTGATAGCCCAGAGCATGTGAGACAAAGTCACCGGTTAAGCCACCTAACCATGCTAGTAATAAAACGCTTGGCAAACTTAAAGTACTGCCGCCGGCAATCACAGCTAAACCAAACATTAAAACCACACCGGGCAAAAGAATGCCGACTAAGGCTAAGCATTCTAAAAAAGCAGTGATAAAAATTGCAGCAGCGAGCCAATAGGGACTGCTGCTTGACCATGTTAAAACGCTTTGTAGTATGTCGTTCATCGCAAAGGATACTTATATCTGCTGGGAGTAAGCCTTGGAGGCGCTCTTTTAAAATTCGTGTTGGCTGATATTTAAAGCCGAGTTGGATTACTAGTGCGCTGTTGTATTTACATCGAGAGTGCGCCGCCATTCAAATAGCTGAGTGTAGCGTGATTGCTGTGGGATTTCTAAAGGTTCTGAGGCGTATGGATCAGTGCTCGTGCGAGCTATGTTAAAGTACAGATCCTTTCGTAGATTGAATGAACCCATGTTGATACCTTTTGAACAGCTGTCCGCCGATACGCTTACCGGTTTAATTGAAGATTTTGTGACTCGTGACGGTATGGATAATGGTGATGAAACACCACTTGATAAACGTATTGAGCGTGTGTACCGTGCGCTGGAGCAAAAGCAGGCAGTGATTTTATTTGATATGGAAAGTCAGCAGTGTCAGTTATGTCTAAGACGTGATGTGCCTAAAGAACTGCTGGATGATTTAGATTTGTTATCTGTGCAAGAGCCTGCTTCTGAATAGTTTTTCTGAACTTGTAGCGGTGGCGCTCAGTCATATATATTGAAGTTTTGCACTCCAAAAGGAAGCCCCCATGAGTAAAAAATATATCACGGTATTGTGTGCTGCAGTTGCAGTGGTTGCTTTAGCCGGTTGTTCTTCGCCAACAGTCATCACCTTAAAAGATGGTAGTCAGCTGGAGACCACCAGCAAGCCTAAGTATGACGAAGACAGTGGTTTTTACGAGTTTAAGCAACAGGATGGCAAGCCTGTACGTATCAATAAAGATGATGTTCATACAATCAAAAAGATGTAAAACTCATCCCGCATGCATGACATTATTTAGAGTGTCATGCATGTGCCTTTGCAGGGCTCTGCACTAAGCTATTTATTTGGTTTTAACCGTTTTAATCCAAGTCGGGTCTAGTGTTTGCTGATCGCTATCGATACCCAGTTCGTCCATATGTTGTTTATGTCGATCAACCTCAAGAATCATTTGGCTGGCTTCACCGGTGTTACCGTCTAATCGGTGCATTTGCATTAAGCCTAAATGATAAAAGCGTAATAATTTCATCGCATCAGGCTGTTGTGCCTCGACGCCTAACTTTACGTTGTGCATCACATTGGTCACGCTCATTAAGCTGCGCTTGAGGTGCCAGCTGTAGACATTGGCTGCCATCCAGGGCTGTTTACTGAATACTGAACGAACCAGTCCCGCAGTAATCACCACACCAGCGATAACACCGCTCAAGTTGAAACGAAAATTATCACCTCCTGCTTCACCAAAAAACATCACCAATAGGCTGGATAACAGCATGGCTAATGCCACAAATATGGCAATAATAATCCATGTGGCTTTACGCGTTTGCTGACGGTAATCTTCAGGGTTGACGGTCGCCAGCTGAAATGGACGGGGCATTTTTTTTGCTGATGGATTAGGCATAACAGATACAGATCTCACAGATTTAACGTGCGGCAATCATACAGTAGGGTGTTGCATCAGCCTACCGTTGGCCGTTTTACTTTAAGTGGGTTTTATCGGTCTAAAACATACAAGGTCACGTAGGCTAGAACAGCATAGCGTCCCGTTTTAGCAAGGGTGACCAGCAGCGTAAAACGCCAAAAGGGCTCACGTAAAACCCCAGCAATCAGGGTGATCGGGTCACCGACAATCGGCAGCCAACTCAATAGTAAACTCCAACGGCCATAGCGCTGATACCAATGCTGTGCACGTTCCAGTTGTTTTGCAGAGACTGGGAACCAGCGCCGATTTTGCCAACGCTGCAGTTGCGTACCCAGCCACCAGTTAATTTGCGAGCCGAGCACATTGCCTAACGATGCCACTAGTACCAGCGAATACACTGCGCGAGGTTCTAGGGCGAGTAGGGCGACCAGTGCTGCTTCAGATTGCATCGGCAATAAGGTAGCGGCAATGCAAGCAGACAATCCCAGCCCTAGATAGCTGATCCAGCTGAGCATCACTCAACCGTCCATTGTGGATCAATTACGTGCAGATCAGCAATTCTCATTGAGTGAATAAATCCAGTTGTACAGCATCTTGCTGTTGTTGATCGAGTAAGCGCACGCCGACACCTAAGAGTCGTACCGGTTTGTTACCGCGCAGATAGGCAGCAGACAGCAGTAGACGGTAACTGTCCAAATCCATTGGTGCGCCTGCTTGCTCGATGGTGGTTTGCGTGAAGTCGTGAAATTTCACTTTTACAAAGGGCTTCTCTGGCTGGTAACTGCTATCCAAGCGCGCTTGGCGTCGAGTTAACTCGTCTAGCAAATCAGGCAGTTGTGCTTGGCAGGCCGACAAATCAGCTAAATCTTGATTAAAGGTGCGTTCGACACTGACACTTTGCCTGCGGCTATAAGGCTGTACTGGGCGCCCATCAATTCCGCGCGCCAATGACCACAAGCGCTCGCCGAAGCTGCCAAAGGCTTTTGTGAGCGTCAGTACACTGTGCTCTCGCAGTTGCGCGCAGTCATTAATCCCCATCCGCGCCAGTTTGGCTGCAGTCACCTTACCGACGCCGTGCAGTTTCTTCACCGGTAGCGCTAAAACAAAATCATCCACCTCGTTCGGTGTAATGACAAATAAACCATTGGGTTTGCGCCAGTCTGAAGCGATTTTGGCTAGAAACTTATTAGGCGCTACACCTGCCGATACGACTAAACGCAATTCTTGCCAAATACGGCTGCGAATATCTTTAGCAATTAACGTAGCGCTGCCAGAACATATTTCACAATCGCTGACATCCAAAAACGCCTCATCCAAAGATAACGGCTCAATACAGTCTGTGTAGTCATGCAGGATATTATGAATCTGTTTCGAGGCGACTCTATAGGCCTCCATTCGAGGCTTAATCACTTCAAGGTCAGGGCAGAGCTTCAGTGCACGCGCCATCGGCATCGCAGAATGCACACCCCAGGAGCGCGCTTCATAGTTGCAGGTTGCTACCACGCCACGCCGATCTACTGCGCCGCCGACAGCGACCGCACGCCCATGCAGTCGCGGATCATCACGCATTTCAATAGCGGCATAAAAACAATCAGCATCGATATGAATTATTTTTCGCGAACTCAAAACCTCTGTAACCCCTATGCACAGTGTCTGTACCGCCAGTAGCTTAACATCAGGCGGCTAAAAAACGAGGCTTTATTGTATTTAAAGCCAGTAAGGGTTTGACAAGGTTCGAAAACGCGCTATACTTTGCGCCGCGGGATGGAGCAGTTTGGTAGCTCGTCGGGCTCATAACCCGAAGGTCGTAGGTTCAAATCCTGCTCCCGCAACCAGATTAAAAAGCCTTAACTTTCAATAAGTTAGGGCTTTTTTTATGCCTGTCATTCCTGCTTTAAAAACCGCCTAAAAAGGCTCTGTGACACTTCTGTGACGTATGTGTGACAAAACCCGTGACAGCATAATATGCGCCTATGCCTAAAGTGACCGTAAGTCTTTTGTTGTCACAAGCCCCTTCTGTTGCTTACCTGATTTGATAACTTAATTTTCGCGGCATTACACCGCGAGCACTCATCAAGTTTTTCTGCTTACTCGTCCTCTTGAAACTCCAAAAGATCACCAACCTCACACTCAAAAAGTTTGCAGAGTTTGTCGAGTGCATCAATCTCGATTCTGTGAGCTGTTTCTTTATATAGAAGCGTAACCGTATTTCGATTCAAACCAGTCTCTCGTGCAACATCTACTATTTTCATTTTTCGTTCACCCATCATGCGAGCAAGGTGGCATCGAATCATTAGAAGTCATCCCTAGTGAATAAATGTCATTCTAAATGACATAAAGTGATTGCAAATGAGATTATACGATGTAGAATGTCATTCAGGGTGGCATTCTGCTACAGAGAATGCCTTTTGGTTATCTTGAATAGATTAGCAAAAGGAACAAAATTATGGAAACGTCTTATACGTACCTAACAACAGAAGAGTTAGCAGAACGCATTAAGTACGACTGCAGAACTATTCGTCAGTGTTTAAAAGATACGGTTCTGCTTGAAGGTCTGCATTACATCAAACCATTTGGCCGTAGAAAAATACTTTTCTTATGGGAAGCCGTTGAAAAAGAAATGCTGAGCGGTGCTAAAAAACATGAGCGCTTGGCTATTCCAATGGCTAATGGAGGCTTCTGCCATGTCTAAAGTCAGAGTACGAAAAGAAACAGGCAAGCTGTATTTAGACTTTATGTATGCCGGTCATCGCTGCCGTGAACAAACGATACTCACTGATACCTCTGCAAACAGGAAGCAAGTAGAAGCTCTATTGTCAAAGGTGCAGGCAAAAATTCTTTTAGGCGAATTAAATTATGAAGAGTTTTTTCCTGGAAGTCTGAACCTGCAAAAAATACAACAAAAGCAGATGTCAGGATTTGAGGCTAGCAATGATACTAACTTGAACTCTAGTAACCAGAAGAACACTCCGCTCTTCTCAGACTTTGCAGACCAATGGTTTCTAGAAGTGAAAATTGAGTGGCGCAGCTCGCACACACGCAATGTGGAATCAATCATTGAAAGCTCATTAAAGCCAAGCTTTAAGAGCAAGCGCACTGGTGACGTTACCAAAGCCGATATTCTTGAAGCACGTAACCAGATGGCACGACGTAAAGGACGTGGCGCTAGCGGCTTAATGTCACCTAAGTCGATCAACAATCACATGACTATTTTGCGAATGATCTTGACTGAAGCCGCAGATCGGTACGAGTTTGAAAACCCGTTCCGCAATATCAAGCCACTCAAACTACAAAAGGTGCACATAGAGCCCTTCTCGCTAACGGAAGTTGAAACTATTCTGCAAACCGTCCGTGAAGATTATCGCAACTATTACTTGATGCGTTTTTATACCGGTATGCGCACTGGTGAAATCGACGGCCTTAAGTGGGAGTTTGTTGATTTTGAAAGGCGCGAGATTCTAGTGCGTGAAACGCTGATCAATGGCGAAACCGAATACACGAAAACAGACGGATCGCAGCGTGAAATACCTATGTTTGGCCCTGTGTATGAAGCACTCAAGGCTCAATATGCAGCAACAGGTAAGCTTAGTAAGTTTGTATTTTGCAACAGCGAGGCTAAGCCGCTTGATCATAACAATGTGACTAAGCGCGTTTGGTACCCATTACTGCGTGCATTAAATCTGAAAAAACGTCGGCCATATCAAACACGGCACACTGCTGCGACTTTATTGCTGGCCTCTGGCGAAAACCCTGAATGGGTTGCACGAACCTTAGGCCATTCATCAACAGAGATGCTGTTCAAGGTTTACTCACGTTATATCCCGAACCTGACTCGCATGGATGGTAGTGCGTTTGAGCGATTGATCCAGAGCCGTGTCACTGAAGAAGTTATTGAAATCGAGGGTTTGTCTTATGAATCTAAATAATCTACACCCAATTGAACGTGCAAGCTTTAGCGGCACGTTTCGTCTGACTGGCCGAGTGGCTTCATTTGATGACAGTGGTATCCCTTATCTAAAAATACGGCTAAGCAACTGTACCCATGATTATGTCGTGCTAGCTGTAATTGAATCTCTCGATATCCCTGAAAAACTTGGCCACATGGAGCTAATCGCAGTCCAAGGGCGTCACTATGCGAGCCTAGATGGTGATGTTATTTTACTCAATAAAATGCGTCGCCCACTACAACGTGAGGTTATCAAGCTGCCAGCATTACAAACCTTACCAAGACTTTCTTGCCCTAAACCGGAAGCATTAGATCATTTAGTCAATGCTGTTCGTTCATTGCAATTTACTGCTCTACAAGTGTTCATAAAGCTAGTTCTTGAGCGTCGCCGTAACCTTGAAGTTTTTCTTAAAGCACCAGCCAGTAAAAACCATCATCATAATAAAGAAGGTGGTCTACTCGAGCACTCACTGGAAGTTGCACAGAATGTGCTCAGCATGATTAAAGCGAATGAGCCTGAAATGCCGAGAGCTTTGCAGGAGGTTGGCTTTGTTGCTGGACTGCTGCACGATATCGGCAAGACTTACACTTATGATATTCATGGCAAGCCAACTGCCGCAGCACAGTTATGTGATCATTCTGACTTCACACTTGAAGCCTGTGCCAATGGTTTAGCTTATCTCGATCAGGTTGATCCCGAGGCAGCTATGACTCTACGTCACATTTGGACCTGTGCGTCACCTGGTGCGCGTTATGGAACAACGCCAGCAATGACACTCGCGCGCTATGTACGCGATGCTGACGGCCAGAGCGCAATGGCTGATAATCAACGCATAGCATATAGAAATAGACCTGCAACAGGGTTTGGACGGTTAGGTAAAAATGTTTACTGGATGCCATCGACTCAAGCGTATGGCTGATACGAGTCGATACACTTCTTTTAGATCCGCTTGTCAGTATATCCAAGCGGGTCGTCACTTTCATAATTGCCTACCTGACTCTATTCACTACGCCCGTCATCATGTCTCTTTTGTTGTTAGTAACACTGCACATACGGCTCTCATCTGTTACCAGCTGAAACGTTTAAAACGTAAAATGCACATTTCCCTACTTATTAATGCACGCTTTCTTCTTTACCTGAACTAGCTATGGCCATTGTTAATGCGTAGCTGAGTCTTTTGTAAGGCTAGCTAATGTGCAACGGCCTAGGTGAAAGTGAGCAGGCACAAATTACCACCATCACCTTTCTTGCTAAGATCGGGAAAAATACGTATAAACAATGATTTACAATTAAATAAACTAAGTAGGCTTGGCAGCGAAACGCGCATGCTTACTAATATAATTTTAAATTTATGGATGAAGTAAATTGCTAGAAACTAGAAAAGTATTTATTGATACGCAGTATTTTGTTAAGTCTGGGCTACATTTTGATGGCCTTGCGTTTAAATCATTTAGAAAATACTGCAAAGCTAATGAACTCTTTCACATATCTACAACTGTGGTAGAACGTGAAGTGGAATCTAAAATACAAGCATCAGTCAAGGAGGGGCGGTTTCTAAAGCTGAGTGCAACACGGTTAATGAATCGACGCTTGGCCATTATCACTCAGCGCCTGCTCTTTTAGCATGACTTCAGTCAGTACCTCGATGGGGCATTTGAAGCCGAAGCGTTTGC
>Ga0265295_1009418_pt1 | contig 10454 bp, 7 predicted proteins | sample Munlansysbiofilm_FD_192503 | JGI IMG/M metagenome (GOLD analysis project Ga0265295, IMG submission 192503) | Leachate microbial communities from a municipal landfill in Southern Ontario, Canada - Methane capture system biofilm | ecosystem: Engineered > Solid waste > Landfill > Unclassified ... | reverse complement strand
GACTGAGGTTAAAAACGTTGACTACCGCGAGTACCTTTACTGGCTCCGCAGGGTGTACGTTTCCTACCCAAATGTTTATCGCAATGCGCTCCCCGACACCCTAGTTTGGAGAAGCCCATTGGGGTATAACGACCCTTACGTTACCAACTATTTCCGTCACCCAGCATACAACGAGCATCCTGTTGTGGGTGTGAGCTGGCTTCAGGCAAACGATTACTGCCTATGGCGGAGCGACAGGGTAAACGAGATGCTTCTATACAAAGAAGGATACATCAACCTTGACCTACAACAGGTTGACGCTGAGAACTTCAACACAGATGCATACCTACTAGGTATGTACGAGGCATCGGTACGTAATACTCGTCCCAGCATGAGGCCCGGCCAGGAGGAAGGTCGTAGGGTTTCATTCGAGGATGGTATCCTGCTACCAAAATATCGTTTACCCTCTGAAGCAGAGTGGGAATACGCTGCCCAAGGCCTTATCGGCAACACCTACGATGAAAGGATTGTGGAAAGAAGAATTTACCCTTGGGATGGACATAACGTAAGGAATAGCAGCTCGAAAAACAGGGGGCAGATGATGGCCAACTTCCAGCGTGGACGTGGTGACTATATGGGTGTTGCTGGTAACCTAAACGACCGTGAGCATATACCTGGTAATGTGAAATCATACTGGCCTAACGACTACGGACTATACTGTATGGCTGGAAACGTGAACGAATGGGTACTCGACGTTTACCGTCCTGCTTCATTCGAAGATTTTGACGACTTCCGTCCATTCCGTGGTAATATTTTCAAAACACTTGATACTAACCCCGACGGCACCCCTAAAAGCGTTGATAGCTTAGGTAGGGTTAGGTATAGAGAGGTAACACCAGAGGAATCTGCCAACAGGCCCAACTACAACCAGGCCTACTACATCAACTATAAGGATGGTGACCTTGCCTCAAGTATTGACTATATGAATATGGAAGGTGTACAAAGAACCACCGACTCCAATAGGATGTACGACCAAGGAACAACAACCCGCGAAGATCGACCCAATGATGGTATGGCCAGCTTAATAAACGATAGGGTGCGTGTATACAAAGGGGGTTCCTGGAAAGATAGAGCCTACTGGCTAAGCCCCGGCACCAGAAGATTCCTCGATGAGGCATCATCAACCAATGACATTGGGTTTAGGTGTGCCATGGAAGCTGTTGGTTCGCAAGTAGGGCGTAGATAAACTATTTGTTGAAAATATTTGAGACCTCATTGATACAATGGGGTCTCTTTTTTTAAAGCACGTAGGCAATGGACAAAAAACTGGAGCAGGTATACAACCTATTTACTAAGGGCCATTCCATTTGCACCGATAGCCGGAAGGTCTCTTCGGGATCGATTTTTTTTGCTCTTAAAGGCCAAACCTTTGATGGCAACAAGTATGCCCCTGATGCAGTGAACGCCGGAGCAGAGCTTGTTATAATTGATGATCCAGAGCAATCGTGTTTGCCAAGAACTCTCCTAGTGCCAAACGTTCTAGAGTTTTTACAAGATATGGCATCCTACCATAGAAGTAAACTTAAAATACCAGTGGTTGGGCTTACCGGAAGCAATGGCAAGACCACAACCAAGGAGTTAGTAAGCAAGGTACTAGCCAGCCAAATTAATACCTTTGCCACCAAGGGCAATCTTAACAACCATATTGGTGTGCCCCTATCAATACTATCTATTGATAAAACGGCTGAAATTGCCATAATTGAGATGGGCGCTAACCATGTGGGTGAAATAGCAAAGCTTTGCAATATAGCCCAACCCACCCACGGTCTGATCACCAATATTGGCAAGGCTCATCTTGAAGGTTTTGGCTCGTTCGAAGGAGTAAAGCAGGCCAAGTCGGAGCTATATCGTTATCTTTCGGGACAAAAGGGTGAATTATTTATCAATAGCAATAACAAAATCCTTACTAGCCTTGCTTCACAGTGCGAATTCTCACGCATCCATAGCTACGGGAATGATAACTACATCGTATCAAATTCATCTACTTCTGGGGCACACCTCTGCTTCGACCTTGAGATGTCAGGAAAGAAATTCAAGGTACGTACCCAGCTGGTTGGACAGTATAATATTGAAAATATTTTGGCTGCAATCTGTGTTGGTCATCGTTTTGGTGTAGAGCCAGCCCAGGCAATAAAGGCAGTTGAGAGCTACTCGCCGGACAACAACCGCTCCCAAGTTTTGCATACCGCTAAGAACAAGGTAATTCTAGATGCATACAATGCCAACCCTACCAGTATGGAGCAAGCCATACAGAACTTTAGCGTAATGCCAAGTGAAAACCCAAAGGTCGCTATCCTTGGCGATATGCTTGAGCTGGGCAGCTACGCTCAAATTGAGCATCAGCGGATAGCAAGGCTTGCTATAGACGCTGTTGATGAGGTGTTTTTTGTTGGGGAAAATTTCAAGCATTGCAGCATGGAGGGTATGTGGTTTGCAAACCACCAAGAGCTTTCCGAATACCTTACCTCCACCCCTTTGAATGGTAAAACAATTCTGCTGAAAGGGTCGAGAGGCATTAAACTCGATGAAGTTGTCAAACAGCTTTAATATAGCAAAGGGCCTTTCGGCCCTTTGCTATTTATTGGTATAGATGTAACGTTTGATTTTATGCGTAGGGGTTTTCTCGAAGGGTTCTACCTGCTCAACCACAATGCTTAGCTTTGCAAATGACGCAACCTTTGAATTTACATACTGCTTGATCTCATTCATTATTACACTTGCCCTACCCTGCATATTTTGCTGCATGGTAATAGCGGCCTCTTTGATGTTGGAATACTTGGCCTCAAGCGCCTCGTAGTTGAGCAACACCTTGGCCTCAAGCTTTCCGCTAATTTCGTACACCAACGATTCAAGCACTAGGGAGTGAGAATTAATCACTTCCTCAATATCCTCAGGATAGATATTCTCGCCACTGGGGCCAACTATCATATTCTTTAACCTTCCACGGAGCTCCAAAAAGCCATTGGAGTGAATCACACCTAAATCACCAGTTTTTAACCAGCCGTCCTCGGTTAGTACCTCGTGGGTCAGCTCTTCGTCCTTGTAGTATCCCCCCATTACGTTGGCACCTCTCACCCACACTTCGCCCTCACCTGTTGATGGGTTTGGGTTCATCACTTTCATCTCCTGCCCTGGCAGTGAGAACCCAGCACAACGAAACTTCACCAACGAGGGAGTGCATCCTGATAGCAACGGTGCGGCTTCGGTCATCCCATAACCAATGGAGTACGGAAAGCCACCCTCGTAAAGAAACTGCTCAACATCGTACGATAGCTTAGCGCCTCCAATTCCGAAGAAGTGTAGCTCCCCACCAAAGGTTTTATGCAGCTTTTTAGCGGCAACTTTATGGAGCACCTTTCTGAACAAAGGTATTTTATATAGTCGAGCGCGAACTTTTGAGGAGGTGAGCTGTGGCAATATCTTCGATCGAAAGACCTTCTCGATAATGAGCGGCACCACTAGCATCATGGTGGGTTTTATCTTCTGCAATGCAGGGATCAGCACTGGAGGTGTTGGTGGTTTTTGCAGATAATATACCGATGCACCACGCATTATTGGCATGATAAAACCTATTGTACATTCGTAGGTATGCGAAAGTGGCAGCAGGCTTACTAACCTGTCGGATGACTTAATATCTTGAATTTGAAAGGTTGATAATGCATTTGAGATTAGATTCTTGTGGGTTAGCATTACCCCTTTGGGTCGACCTGTAGTACCCGATGTGTAAATAATTGCGGCCAAATCTTCCTCCATTGGCTCTGGAATATCAATATTGCAAAAATCAATATTTAAAACAGCTTCGGGCTGTGAATAACCTATGCTACCATCAATTTGAGCTTCGGTTGGTATAACAACATCAAGATTATTCAGCAACAGGGTGTCGGGCATAGAGCGCTTGTCAACCAACTCAAGCTTTGGTAATTGCTTTGCGGAAATAAATATTGCCTTTGCCTGGCTATGGTCGAGTATACGTTTCACTTCTACAGCCGAAAAATCAGGGAGAATTGGAACTACCACCGCTCCCATACATGTAATGGCTAAATAGGCTATCCCCCAGTTGGGACTATTCTCTCCAAGCAAGGCCACCCTATCGCCCTTCTCTATACCTATTGTAGATAAGAGACAAGAAGTATTGTTTACAAGGATAGATAGTTCACAATACGATAATGGTTTCTCCCCCACGAATGCCAACGAAGGTCTTTCGGAATACAAAATCCTCGACTGGTTAAGAATGTCTCTAAGTGTTAAACTGCTATATGCTACCATTTTTACAACCTATAAACTACTGCTAATTGAATTAAAACAAAGCGGCAAATATATACATTATACTCCCATTGTGTTCAGATGTACATAAAAATTTAGATGATTCTAGTCATTGCAATCGTTTGAAGCTGAAAATTTAACATTGGAGTTGTGTCACAAAATGTAGAGGTCATCATTTCACTGCATACTGAACCGGCTTGATATATTTTATCTGCAGGCACCATTCTTCTTCTGATAAGATTATTAAAATATGTTTATCCGCTATAATGCCTATGACGAATGAGTTGATTAAAATGACACGTCATTGCGAATCCGCCAGCCGGCGGATGAGGCTATCTTTTAATTAACAGAATTTTATAGATTGCTTCAACCCTCAAAGCACGAGGGTTTGACTTCGTCGAGCACTTCGTAGTTCGCAACGACGCGAAGGCTTTAGTATCATAACGGACAATCATTTATAAAAAATATATGGATACTCAATGTGTTGCCTAAAATAATCACAATTAGCTGCATAATAGGTCATTATGTAACATTTTGAGAAAACAACAGATTTATCGTAAGTTCAATAGGCTATGTCAAAATAGGTATAACATTGAGTATTCATTTAAAAGTAAAATGACGGGTTGTTTTTCTTTTTGGCTTTGCTATACCTTTGCTACCCTCTCCCCTCTCCTACTCAGCAGCAATAGCCCCAGAAAGGTTATGGCTCCATTAACCATTAGCAGCTCAAATCCAAATTCATATCCATTGAATAAGGTAGCAGAATATTTTGATAGGAAAAAGCAAATAATTGGAGAGATTATGGCCACCAGCGGCACCCATTTGTCACGAACCTTAAATCGGGTGAACATTCCAAATGCATAAAGGCCTAGCAGCGGTCCGTAGGTATATCCAGCAACTGTGAATATTGCGCTAATCACGCTCTCGTTATTCACCGCCTTAAATACCATGATAACCGCTGCCATCACTATCGATATGGCAATGTGCACGCGTCGTCGAATGTTTTTTACCTCCTCCTCAGTTTTTCCCTTTGGATTTAGAATATCAACCGTAAACGAGGTGGTTAGCGAGGTGAGTGCCGAGTCGGCACTGGAGTATGCAGCCGCAACAATTCCAAGGATAAACAGGATACTTACCACCACCGGGAGGTAACCCTGCGTTGCGATTATGGGGAATAGCTCATCGGTTTGCTCAGGAATAGCAATACCCTGCTGCTGGGCAAAGATGAAAAGCAAAACGCCAAGCGACAGGAAGATAAGGTTAACCGGAAGGAAGGCGAAGCCATACCAGTACATATTCTTTTGGGCATCTTTCAAATTCTTGCAGCTGAGGTTCTTCTGCATCATATCCTGATCGAGGCCTGTCATCACAATGGTAATGAACGCTCCGCTAAAGAACTGCTTTAGGAAGTGCCGCTTATCGTTCCAATCGTCGAAAAACCAGGTGCGACTATGCTCGCTATCCCTTATGGTTTGCACCATTTGGCCAAACGACAAATCCATTTGCTTAGCAACAAAGTATATGGTGAGCACCACGGCGGTGAGCATAGCAGCGGTTTGCAGGGTATCGGTCCAAATTATGGTTTTTATCCCTCCCCTATTGGTGTAAAGCCATATCAGCAGAATGGTAACCAATACTGTAACCAGAAAGGGTACATTCCAACTATCGAAAACGGTAATCTGCAGAACGGTTGCCACCAAAAAGAGCCTAAACGAAGCGCCTATCAATCTTGATATCAAGAAAAACACAGCCCCCGTTTTGTAGCTATAAAAACCAAAGCGAGAATCGAGATAGGTGTATATAGACGTGAGGTTCATCCTGTAGTACAGGGGCAGCAGCACGTTGGCCACCACAAAATATCCGAGCAGGTAGCCCATTACAAGCTGCAGGTATGAGAACTGGGTTTCGCCAACGTAACCCGGCACCGAAATAAACGTAACACCCGAGAGCGATGCCCCAAGCATGCCAAATGCCACCACGTACCAGGGCGATTGGCGATTGCCCAAGAAAAACGACTCGTTGTTGGCGTTACGGCTAGTTAGCCGCCCAATTACAATTAGTACCAAAAAGTACAAGGCGATGATAAGAATCACCCAAGCTGGATTCATAGCAGAAAATGTTAATAATTCTGCAAGTCTAGGGAAAAATGGGCGAATAAAAAATTTTTTCTGAGGCGTAGCATTGGTCGATTATTTGTAGATTTGCAATAGCTAGAACTGAAACAATTATGAATATTCACAGCTTCCCATCGAAACTACTTGAGAATGCGGTTGATGAGTTTGCCAAGCTACCCGGCATAGGACGAAAAACGGCTTTAAGGTTGGTATTACATCTTCTTCGTCAGCCCAATGGCGATGTGGAGAGATTTTCGCAAGCCTTTACAACCCTTAAAAACGAGATAAAGCATTGCAGCGTGTGCAATAGCATATCCGATACCGAGGTATGCAGCATCTGCTCCAATCCCCACCGCGATAGCACTACGGTTTGCGTTGTTGAGAATATAAAGGATGTGATGTCCATAGAGTCGACCAACCAGTACAATGGGCTTTACTACGTGCTGGGGGCTGTTATAAACCCCATGGAGGGTATTGGCCCCGCCGACATAAAAATGGAGGGGCTGATAAACAAAATTAAGGCGGGCAACGTAAAAGAAATCATCATGGCGCTTAGCCCAACCCTTGAAGGAGATACAACAAATTTTTATATCTTTAAAAAAATTAATCAGTTCCCTGTGGTCGTTTCGGTAATTGCTAGAGGTGTTGCTTTTGGAGATGATTTGGAGTATGCCGATGAGATAACCCTAGGCCGTGCCATTGTGAACCGAACCAAATTTGAATCAACCATTGCAAATTAAGACACCTTTATACCACAAGGATGAAACAAATAATCTGCATAGTTCTCTCTTTAGTCATACTTTCCAGCAGCTCTGCATTTGCTCAAACATCAAGCGCTACTTCCAACGGAATGCAAAAGCTTGAGGCTCGAGAACTACCCGAAGCCATCAAACTCTTTGAGCAAGCCCTAAAGCAAAACTCTAAAGACGAAGCGGCTCTCTCAGGGATTATTAGAGCACATCTTTTATCGGAAAACCTAAGGGATGCCCAAAAATATATCGATAATGCCCTAAAGGAATTCCCTTCGAACCCCGAGTTCCATATGCGCAGGGGGATCCTCAACAACATGAGAGGACAATACCGCCGTGCCATCGAAGATTTTAACAATGCCCTTGGCCTTAGCGGCGAATCAGTTGATATTCAGATATACATAAACCGTGGCGTGGCTCATATGCAAGACGAAAACTATGGCGATGCCATTGCCGATTTTACCGATGCCCTCAAAATCAACCCTAGGCACGCATCATCGCTTAACTACCGGGCATTTGCCAACTACCAAATGCAAAACTTTGCCGAATCGATTAGCGACTACAATAAGGTAATAGACCTAAACCCCGACAACGCCATGGCCTACTACAACCGGGGAATGGCACATCTTCGTGCAGGCAATAAAGCCCAGGCATGTCCTGATTTTCATCAGGCGTGTAGCCGAGGCAACGTGAACGCTTGCCGTATGATTGTTACCGAATGCTCTGGGGCTAGATAATCTTATCGAGCTATATATCAAGCAGTAACCTATCGGGGCTCACTCCTGCAGCTAGCAACCGTTCAGGATTCTCAAGCATCTCCTTCACCTTTACTAGGAATCCTACCGAATCCTTACCATCTATTATTCTATGGTCGTAGCTTAGGGCAATGTACATCATGGGCCGTATCTCTACCTTGCCGTTCACGGCAACTGGGCGCTCAATGATATTGTGCATCCCTAAAATACCCGATTGCGGAGGATTAAGAATTGGGGTAGATAGCATGGAGCCAAAAATTCCACCATTGGTAATGGTAAAGGTTCCACCAGTTAACTCCTCAAGCCCAATACGCCCTTTGCGCCCCTTCTCGGCCAGATCGAGAATACCTTTCTCAATTTGTGCCATGGTGAGGCTCTCGGCATTGCGAAGCACAGGAACCATCAAACCCTTGGGGGTTTGCACGGCAATTCCAATATCGTAGTAGTTGGGGGTTATAATCTCATCGCCATCAATCTGCGAGTTTACCAGAGGATGCTGCTTCAACGCCTCAACCACCGCCTTGGTGAAGAACGACATAAAACCTAACTTAACCCCGTGCTTCTCCTGAAAATCTTTCTGATACGCTTTTCTCATCTCCATGATCCGGCTCATATCCACCTCATTGAAAGTGGTGAGCATGGCCGTTTCGTTCTTCACCGCTACCAGTCGCTGGCTTAGCTTCCTGCGCAGCTGGCTCATGGTGGTTCGCTCCTCGGCTCGGTCAGCGGATTCTTGCTTTGGTTCAGCAAAACCTCCTGCTCCAAGAGCAGCGCTCACCTCGTGAGTGGTTATTTTCTTAAGCCCCTTAATGATATCATCAACGCTTACCCCCTGCTCATCCATTAGCCTACGGGCAAGTGGGGTTACCTTGACCTGAGAGGATTCTGGCCGAGGTTGGTGTGCAGCTTGAGGCTGAGTTTTTACTTCAGATTTAGGCTCAGATTCAGGTTGAGGTTGAGGCGCATTATCGGTTGTAGTTTCAGCCCCTTCCGGTTTTTGCGCTTCGGTATCGATGGTACAGGCCACCTCGCCCACCTTTATGGCGCCGCTTTGCACCTTTATGCTAACCACCCCGCTATGGCTGGCCAGCAGCGGCAGCGTTGCCTTTTCCGACTCCACCTCGGCAATCTCTTGGTCTTTTTCAACCCACGAGTTATCGTCAACTAGCCAGCTGGCTATCTCCACCTCTGTAATTGACTCCCCGGGGCTTGGTATGCGAATTTCGACTTTCATAATGTTTTATATTATTTGAACGCTGATGACGCTGATTTTACAGATTCTAAAGATTTTGAAAAAAACTTTCCTATATTCGAGTGCTGCAACTCTTTTGGAGTTTATTCATACATTTAGAAAGTGATTAAGTTTATGATTACAGAACATTTTGTTAATTGCCGCGGGCTGGTTGCTGAGCAGTTGGGCAGGCTCACTGTAACACTTGTCGAAGTACAGCCCGTGGCAATTGAATTTTATAACAATATTCGAAACTTAAACAGTTCCAAAATATTTGCGTAAATCTGCTAAATCAGCGTCATCTGCGTTCCATTTTACTGGATTCTAATTCCTTAAACTCCGCCTTACGCTCCACACGCTTACCTCCCACCTTGCACTGCAATCCACAGTACTTGTTGTTTAGTTCGCAAGTACATTTACGGAATACCTTGTCAATAATCTCCTGCTGTTCCTGCGCATGCAGCTTGCTAAGACCAACAGCTGGGCTGCCACTAGGCTGGCGCGATACTAGCTGGATGGGAATATTCACAAAGTTATCACGAATAAAGTTCCAAGCGCCCATATTCTGCGGTTCCTCCTGCACCCACAGCCACTGAATGGCACTGTGATACTTTTGCAGCACCTCGCCCACCTGCTTGGCCGGGAATGGGTATAGCTGCTCAATACGAACAAGGGCAATATCGCGTGCCTCGAAATGCTCCTTACGCTCCAGCAAATCGTAATAAATTTTGCCTGTACAGAAAACCACCCGCAGCACCTTGTCGATATCCACATTATCATCGTCAATTACCTCCCTAAAGCCGCTTTGGCTCAGATCGTCGATTGATGATACGCACTTGGGGTGGCGAAGCAAGCTCTTTGGGGTGAATACCACCAGAGGTGTTCTAAACTCGCGCTTAACCTGACGCCTTAAGGCGTGGAAAAAGTTGGCGGGCGTGGTGATATTGGTAATCTGCATATTCTGTCGGGCTGCCAGCACCATGAAACGCTCAATTCGAGCGCTAGAATGCTCAGGCCCTTGGCCTTCAAATCCGTGTGGAAGCAAAAGGGTTAGCCCCGAAGTCAGACCCCACTTATCCTCAGCAGAGCTGATGTACTGATCGACAATTATTTGAGCACCGTTAAAGAAATCGCCAAACTGAGCCTCCCAAATGGTTAGCCCGTTGGGCGTTCCAAGCGAATAGCCATAGTCAAACCCCATCACTCCGTACTCGGATAGAAGGCTGTTGTACACATGAAATTTCGCCTGATTCTGGGAGATATTCTTAAGCGGGAAATATTTCTCCTCCGATTTTTCAACCGC
>Ga0265295_1009417_pt1 | contig 10456 bp, 6 predicted proteins | sample Munlansysbiofilm_FD_192503 | JGI IMG/M metagenome (GOLD analysis project Ga0265295, IMG submission 192503) | Leachate microbial communities from a municipal landfill in Southern Ontario, Canada - Methane capture system biofilm | ecosystem: Engineered > Solid waste > Landfill > Unclassified ... | reverse complement strand
ATGGAAAATATTTATTTTTTGTCTCTGATCGTGATTTTAATCCTGTTTACAGCCGGACTGAGTGGAACCATGCTTATTTGAATATGTCCAGGATATACCTGGTGACATTGACCGGAGACATAAAGTCTCCATTTGAACCAAGGAGTGATGAAGTTAAGGTTTCGGCTGAACCGGGCAAAGACAATAAACCAACCGTAGAAAAGGGTGGTTCAGAAAAAGTTGTAGTCAGAGTTGAGGCTACAGGCATCAAAGACCGGATAGTTGGCCTACCAGTTGAAATTTCTCGCTATTTTCGATTGACTTCAGTGGGTGACAGGCTTTATTACCTTAAGCGTTCTTTCTCAGACCGCCAGAGCAATCTGAAATATTATGATCTGGTTAAGCGGGAGGAGAAAGATCTGGGAAACCTGTCCAGCTATATTATTTCCGCTAACCAGAAGAAGATGTTAGTTCAGCAGGGAAGGAATTATGCTATCATTGATTTACCAATCGCTCCGCTTAAAATAGAAGAAAAACTTAACCTGTCTGACCTGGAAGTCTGGCTTGATCGCAAAGCTGAATGGGCTCAGATCTTTGAAGAATCCTGGCGCCAGATGAAAGATTTCTTCTATGCTCCCAACATGCATGGTGTCGACTGGGAAAAGGTTAAAACTCAGTATGAGCCCTTGGCCAAAGCTGTTAATCACCGGGCTGACCTGACTTACGTCATTGGGGAAATGATTGGAGAACTTAACTGTGGGCACACCTATGTTGGCGGGGGAGATCTGCCAACAGTAGAGCGAATCAATGTTGGCCGGCTCGGGGCCAAACTGGAACATGAGACCAAAACTGGATTCTATAAAATCAAACAAATCCTTCCTGGACAAAACTGGGCTCGAGAACTTCGTTCTCCGCTCACTGAAATTGGGGTTAAGGCTAAAGAAGGAGATTATATAATTGCCATTAATGGCCAGCCGGTTAACCAGGTGAAAGATATCTATCAATTGCTGGTCAATACTGCTGGAAAGCAGGTTACTCTTAGGCTAAATGTCCGGCCAGAAGAGAAAGGTGCCTGGGAAACAGTGGTAGTGCCGATCGAAACAGAAAACAGCCTTGTTTATTATAACTGGGTTAAGAAAAACGCTGAGATTGTGGCCAAAGCTACTGACGGCCAGGTTGGTTACATTCATGTACCCGATATGGGAGTGCGGGGACTTAACGAGTTCGTTAAACATTTTTATCCTCAAGTCAACAAGAAGGCTTTAATAATTGATGTCAGGGGGAATGGTGGCGGTAATGTCTCGCCGATGTTGATTGAAAGGCTCTCCAGAGAGGTGGCCATGATTGGGATTGCCAGGGGTTCGGTTCCCAGACCCGATCCCGAAGCTCTTATTATGGGGCCAAAGGTTTGCTTAATAAATGAATTCTCGGCTTCTGATGGGGATATTTTCCCTTATCGCTTCAAACGATACCAGCTTGGTAAACTCATTGGCAAGAAAACCTGGGGTGGGGTGGTTGGCATTCGGGGGACTCTGCCGTTGACCGATGGCGGTTACCTGAACAAACCAGAATTTGCCATTTATAGTTTAGAAGGCCAGTGGATAATCGAAGGGGAAGGAGTTGAACCTGATATTTATGTGGATAACGACCCAGCTAAGGAATATGAAGGAATTGATGAGCAACTTAACAAAGCCATTGAAGTCATCCTACAGGAATTAAAGACTAAGGAACAAAAGATACCCCCAGTTCCACCATATCCGAAAAAATAAGCAGGTTTAGCTGAGAGAGATAAGCTCTTACGATGGGAGATGACAGGATGAAAAAATCGGTAATTTTGGTGGCTTTAATTTTTATGGTGGTTGTCGTTTTTGCTTCTCCAGAACTAAAGGCTCGGGAAGTCGAGGCCAGAGGAATAGAGTTTCTAAAAAAAGCCATCGAACAGGTTTCAGACCAAAATCTTAGCTCAAGTATTAAAACCCTCCAATCTTTCAAAACCAGAAATCTGTTATCGGAGCAGAAAGCCGTCAATTTTGGCATCGGAGCAGCCAGGCGCTGGTTGGTAAGAGAATTTCAGAAGATTCCAGGGCTGGAAGTGGTAGATGATGGGTATTTTCTTACAAAACAGGGTCGGAGAATTATCAAGGATACCGAACTGCATAACATCGTGGCTATCAAAAAAGGCCAGAGCCAGGAAGAAAGACTGATAATTGTTAATGCTCATTATGATACCATTGCGGTTTCCCGGGACGGAAAATTCAACTATGAAGATGTTAACACCGAAGCCCCAGGAGCTAATGATGATGCCTCAGGAGTGGCGGCTCTCTTGGAGATGGCCAGAATTATCGCTCCCCTGGAAACTGAAGCGACCATTCAGTTCATCGCTTTTGCCGGGGAAGAACAGGGGCTGGTTGGGTCAACGCTTTATGCTCAAAAAATGAAACAGCAGAGAAAGAATATAGAAGCAGTCTTGACTCTGGACATGATTGCCAATATAGAAGATGGCCTGGGCTATGTCGATTCAACCAGGGTTCGGGTCTTCAGTGAAGATCCCAATGATTCGCTGAGCCGGGAACTGGCCAGGTATGTCAGGAGAACTGCTCAAGTCGTTCTGCCTCACTTTGAGATTGAGCTAATTTTCCGCTCAGACCGGTTTGGAAGAGGTGGGGATCATACTCCTTTTGTTCTGGAAGGTTATCCTGGAATTCGCTTTACCGAAGCTCGGGAAAACTATTCTATTCAACATACTCCGATGGATACCATTGATAATCTTTCTGTTTCTTATTGTGCCGACATAACTCGCCTCACTCTGGCTTCAGTACTGTCCTTAGCCTGTGCCCCGAAAGCTCCAGAAGTAATTAGCGAAAGAGGAGTTCCGCTTCTAAGACGTGGCCAGGGGTATGATGCTGAACTTAGCTGGGTCTGGAATGGCAATAAAAAAGAAATATCCGGCTTCAAAATATATGTTCGAGATACTAAAGCTCCCTTCTGGGAAAGAAGTTATTTTGCCGGGAAAGGTGATTCTTTTACTTTCAAAAATGTTTCTATTGATAATCTGACGTTTGGAGTTTCAGTTATTGGAGCTAATGGCCTGGAAAGCCTGATATCAATCTACCGAATGCCTGGGCGACGGCAGGCTGAATATGTATTTCAAGAATTGAAATGATTGTCTGGTGAAATTTAGACCAGATATTTTTAATTCTCCATCTAAGGGTGAAAAATCAAATTTGAAATCGTCTATTGATTTCAATTTTAATCCCAATTTGCTGTTTAGGAAGATATAATAAAAAGCTAAGGAGAAAAAATGTTTCAACCAGAAAAAAAAGACCAACCCAACAAAATTAAGTATCTTTTTGGAATAATGAGCGGAAAGGGTGGGGTAGGAAAGTCTACTGTAACTTACCTCAGTGCCCTGGCCTTGAAACAAAGAGGATATCAGGTTGGAATTCTCGACGCTGATATTACTGGAGCCAGCATCCCCCGTCTCATGCATTTGCCCAAGTATGAAATGAAGGTTTGCGGCGATTTTATCTGTCCAGTAGAAACCGACCAGGGCTTAAAAGTGATGTCCATCAGTTTTCTGATGGATAATGAAGAACAACCGGTTATATGGCGAGGGCCACTTCTTTCTAAAGCCATTCAGCAGTTTTTCGGCCAAGTCCTCTGGGGCCAGCTTGATTATCTGGTTATTGATATGCCGCCAGGAACTTCAGATGTGGCCCTTACTGTCATGCAATCTTTTCAGCTAAGAGGTCTTATATTTGTGACTACACCACAAGATCTGGTTTCAGCGGTAGTAGCTAGATCAATAGAAATGGCCGAGAGGCTCAAAGTTCCGATATTGGGAATAGTCGAGAATATGAGTTATTTTCTCTGCCCTCACTGTGGTCAGACAACTAACTTTTTCGGTCAGGGTCAAACTGAAAAGTTGGCTAAAGACCACGGGACAGATTTGTTGGTCCGTATTCCGACCAGTTTGGAGTTTGGACGGATGTCTTCTGTGGGTCTCGACCTGTCTTCTAAACTGGTCCAGGACATACTGGCTAAACTAAGCCAGGTTATTTCTGAAAGGCTCGATTGAAAAATGGATATTGGTTGGCCAGTTTTGAGCAGCAGAAGGTATGTTTGGGGAAGGAATAATATTATACTCGCCGTCCAGATCCCACCTTAAAGGTGATATAATCAAAAACCCCTATTATCTGGATAAATAGAAAGGATTACCTCTATGATGGATGAAAATCAGGCCAGAAGGTTCTGGATGTTATCTCCTGAAGAAATCGCTTCTCACTTTGGCTCTGATTTAAAACGTGGCTTATCTTCGGGACAGGTTGCCCAGAACTTAGAACGCTATGGCTTAAACCAGCTTCAGGAAGCTAAGGGACGTTCACCCCTGTCGGTTTTTCTTGCTCAGTTCAAATCGTTTCTCATCTGGGTGTTAATAGCTGCGGCCATTATTTCGGGTTTTTTAGGTGAATGGGTAGATGCTCTGGCTATTATAGCCATTGTGATTCTTAATGCTATTTTAGGATTTATTCAAGAATACCGAGCAGAAAAATCGCTGGCCGCTCTTAAGAAAATGGCCGCTCCACTTACTAAGGTAATTAGAAATGGAGAATTACAACAGATCCCAGCTCAGGAGGTTGTTCCAGGAGATCTTCTGGAACTGGAAGCTGGCGATCATGTGGCGGCCGATGCCAGAATAGTTTATCATACCCCCAATTTTTCAGTCCATGAAGCAGCCCTGACTGGTGAATCGACTCCTGTTTTTAAAACCGGGGCCATTCTTGACGATGTCGAGGCTCCTCTGGCTGACCGGGCAAACATGGTTTATGCTGGAACTTCAGTCTCGTCGGGTAAAGCCCGGGCTATCGTTGTGGCCACCGGGATGTCAACCGAGCTGGGTCAAATAGCCCGGATGATTCAAGATATCACTCTCGAGACCACCCCTCTACAAAGGAAGCTGGAGCAGTTCGGTCGATGGATTGTCTACCTGTGCTTTTTTGTGGTGGGCTTGATATTCCTTTTAGAATGGCTTCGTGGGGGAGAACTGATTCAAGTTTTTTTGACCGCAGTTAGCCTGGCGGTAGCAGCCATCCCAGAGGGCCTGCCGGCTGTAGTAACTATAGCCTTAGCCCTGGGTGTCCAGAGAATGGTCAAACGCCATGCTTTGATCAGAAAACTGCCTTCTGTAGAAACGCTGGGGTCGGCTACAATTATTTGCTCGGACAAGACAGGAACCTTGACCAGAAATGAAATGACGGTTAAAGCCGTTTACGCCGATGGCCAGCTTTTTTCTATCACCGGCACAGGTTATGCTCCGGTAGGAGAATTCCGACTTGATGGTAATCGGATTAATCCTAAAGATTTTCCAGGTTTAATAAAGACCTTGCATTGTGGAACTCTCTGCAACTCAGCTAAGCTGGTAGAAGATAATGGCCGTTTTCGGATCATAGGTGATCCGACTGAAGGGGCTTTACTATCACTAGCCAGCAAGGCCGGGATCAGCCAGGAGAAGCTCGAAGTTAGCCAGGAACTAATTGAAGAAATTCCTTTTGATTCTGAGCGAAAGATGATGACTATGGTTAGAAGGAATGACGGGGGATTTGTGGCCTATGTAAAGGGTGCTCCTGACATCCTGCTTAAGAACTGCAGCTATATATTTGAAAATGGCCAGGAAAGACCTCTAACCAAAGAAGATTTAAACCGAATCCTGGAAATTAATGATTCTCTAGCCGAAAAAGCTATGCGGATTCTGGCCTGTGCCTATAGGAAGCTCTCTTCCTTGCCTGAAAAACTGGAAGCTGCTTCGATTGAAAAAGATTTAGTTTTTGCTGGGTTAGTGGCTATGATTGATCCTCCCAGGCCTGAAGTGATTCAAGCTGTTGCTGCCTGTAAAATGGCTGGTATCAAACCAATTATGATTACCGGTGATCATAAAGCAACAGCTGTGGCTATAGCTAAGGAGCTGGGGATGCTGGAAGAGGGTGCTCTGGCCCTTAGCGGAGAAGAATTTGACCGCTTAAAGCCTGAAGACTACCAGAACCTGGTAGATAAAATTCAGGTTTATGCCAGAGTGACTCCGGAGCATAAGTTAAGAATTGTTAAGGCTTGGAAGGCTAAGGGAGAAGTTGTCGCCATGACTGGAGATGGCGTCAATGATGCTCCCGCAGTTAAAGAGGCAGATATTGGGGTGGCTATGGGCCTTACCGGCACAGATGTCACCAAAGAAGTTTCAGATATGGTGGTTACTGATGATAACTTTGCTTCAATTGTAGCGGCCGTGGAGGAAGGCCGAGCTATTTATGATAACATCAAAAAATTTGTTCACTATCTGCTTTCCTGTAATCTGGCCGAGGTGATGGTCATGTTCTTTTCTTCTTTGATCGGCTGGCCGGTCCCGCTTCTTCCCATCCAAATACTCTGGGTTAATTTAGTCACAGACGGTTTTCCAGCCCTGGGACTTGGTTTTGAACCGACCGAGCCAGACATTATGAACAGACCACCAAGAAAGCCTAATGAACCAATAATTGACCGGAAACGGATTAGCTTAATGACAGGGCAAAGCCTGTTTATTGCCCTATGCACTCTTCTGGCTTTCAGCTATGTTATGTTTGTGGAAAATGCCGGGATTGAGAGAGCCCGAACGGCTGCCTTTATAGTTCTTTCTGTTAGCCAGCTATTTCATGCCTTGAATTGCCGTAGTCAGATGAAGTCTCTTTTTGAATTGGGATTCTTTTCTAATCTTAAATTGATCTGTGCAGTTCTTGTTTCTCTTGTTCTTCAATTTTTGGTGGTTTATGTTCCTGCTTTTCAGACAATCTTCAAGACCCAGAGTCTAAGCCTAATTGACTGGCTGCTGGTTCTAATCCTGTCGTCGCTTCCCCTGTGGGGGATGGAACTTACTAAATGGCTTAATAAAAAATTTAAGCTTTATAATATCTATTAACCCAAGTTTTCCCTATGAAAAATCTATCAGGTCATGAATAAAGGACGACACCCTTGATTATTTATGAATAATCCAAAATAAATAATCATCCTTATTTGATCTGAATATTTCTATAGCCGTCTGTCTTTGTCTGTAGTTAGTTTAGCTTGCGTATTCTGACTTCAATCTCAGGATTATCCTTGAGCAGGGCTATCAGCCTGGAAACCTCGGTCTCGCCATAGTGATAAGGATAGAGAATTGCCGGCTTAATCCAGCGGGCAGCTTCAGCTACCTGTTCAGGGGTCATGGTGTAAGGCTGGTTCATTGGCAAAAAGGCCACCTCAATATTCTTTAGGTTTTTCATCTCTGGAACATTCTCGGTATCTCCGGCTATATAAACCCTTTTATCAGCAAAAGTAATTATATAGCCATTGCCCACGCCTTTGGGGTGAAAAGATTTAGTAAGGTTGTAGGCGGGAATAGCCTCAATTTCCAATCCCAAGATGTTTTCTTTCTGACCGTTTTTCATGACCTTGAGTCCGGAAACTTTAGACTGACAGTTAGCCGGTCCGATGATGACGGTAGAATCTTTCTTTATAGTTCTGATGGCTTCCGGGTCCAGATGGTCAAAATGGTCATGAGTTATCAGAATCAGGTCAGCTTTGGGCAAACTGGCATAATCGGCTTGTTCTGACCAGGGGTCGACATGGATAACCTTATCCTGGAAAGTGAACATCAGGGTTGCATGTCCCAGGAAAGTAATCCTGAGATTGCCTGAAGCAGTCGCGATCAAGTCTTCTTCATACTTCTGACCAAAAGCCAGAAATGGGGATAGACCAAGTAATAAAGCCAGGAATAATACTAATAGTTTTTCCATGGGCCACCTCCTTATTGATTATTTAAAAGTTTAGCATATAGGCAGCAATTCTGTATAGATAATCTAGAAAACATTAATAAAAATAGTAGAAAATATTTTTTATTTTCTTAGAAATCGCCTATAATCTTGAATCATAACTATGGCTGGCCTACCAGAAACGAAACTAAGGGGTTCGGCGTGAAGCTAAAACAGTTCTTTATAAAAAATTTTTTAACGGTTTTGCTACTTCTGCTAACTATTTTCGTCATCATTTTAATTTTCAGTTTAAACGAGCTGAAACAAATAACCAAAGAAGATCAGATTGCTGAGCTAACCGATCTGTCTCTGGCTCTGGGGGCAGAAATCAGTAACTCGGAGTCTGTTGACCTGGAGCCTCTGAAAAAAAATCTATTGACTCAGGCCAGGGCGTCGAGAACCAGGATTACCATAATTGACCTGACGGGAAAAGTAATCTTTGATAGTGAGGCTCAGATTGAAAACATGGAGCCTCACCGCTATCGACCCGAAATTATGGCAGCTTTATCCGGGGAGATTTACTCAATAGTCAGATACAGCGATACCTTAAATAAAGATATGATTTATGTATCTGTACCGGTTAGAAAGGAAGGGGAAATAATCTTAGTATGCCGAGTCAGTCGTCCACTGAATCTGGTAATGGCCTCTTATGTTAAGAGTCGCAATCTGATAGTCGAAGTTTTATTATTGCTATTTGTGGCCAGCGGAGGTTTATTCTTTTTTATTCTCAGAGCTCTTTTCAGGCCTTTAGAAGACCTGACTCTGGTTTTAGAACAGGCGGCTGCAGGGAACCAGGATATATCTATTGGGCGGTCTCTTACTTCTACCCTTAAGCCTATTGCCAATAATCTTGATATGCTTCTGAAAAAAAACAGGGAATCTTCTGAAACTTTGAAATCAGATAGAGAAGTTTTTCAGACCTTAATTGACTCAGCAGAGGAGGGCTGGTTGCTGGTAGACCGTGATGGACGTCTTATCTTGATGAATCAGAGTCTAAAAAAAATGTTTCCTGAAGTAGGAAAAGAACATGAATTTTTCTGGCAAGCCCTGAGATTGCCAGAGTTACACGACCTGGTTGACAGAGCCCGGCAGTCACTAGAGCCGGTTAAGGGCCAGTTCGAGAAATCTGGCCGAACTTATTCCTGTTTGGTTAGCCGGCTTCCCTTAAAACAGGATTTTTTGTTAAGATTTTCAGATATAACTGAAACCAGAGAGCTGGCCCGAAAGAAAAAAGAATTTGTGGCTAATTTAGTCCATGAGCTGAAGACCCCCCTCACTTCAATTAGCGGTTTTTTAGAGTCTATTGAGGGAAATCAGTTAAGCCCAGAAAACCAAAATTATTTGAGTATCATTAAAAGAAATACCCATCGTTTAATCAGGATGGTCGAAGATCTGTCCAAATTGGCCGAGCTGGAAGAGAAAGAATTTCAGCTGGAAAGCGAACCTGTGGATGTGGTAGAAATTGCCAGAGCAGTGGTCGAGGCCTATCAAAAGGAGGCTCGAGCTAAAGGACTTTATTTGCGGCTGGAAGCAGAACCATTACCGATAATCCTGGCTGATGCTTTTCAGATGGAACAGCTGATAGTTAACCTGGTGGATAATGCTATCCGCTATACTGAAAATGGTGGAGTGATTGTTAAGATAGAGAAAAAGGAGAGGGAAATTTTGCTCTCGGTTGCTGACACCGGCCTTGGAATTGCCGAGGAAGATCTGCCGAGGATTTTTGAGCGCTTTTATGTAGTAGATAAATCCCGCTCCAGAAAAACCGGGGGAACTGGATTAGGTTTATCCATAGTAAAGCACATAGTTATGGCATATCAAGGGAAAATAGAAGTCCAGAGCTCTCCAGGCTTTGGAACCAGTTTTTTGATCTGGTTGCCGGCCCGGCTGGCTGATAACCAGAATCAGTAAACCTGGATTATTGGTGATTATTCCAGATAAAATAAGTTATAATTTCCTTTAAAAATTAGATTGGAGATAGGGCTAATGGCTGACTTAGAATTCAAGGGTATCAAATTGACCATCAATGATGAAGGCTTTTTAGAAACTCCAGAGTTATGGAATGAAGAAATAGCTCAATTTCTGGCTAAGCAGGCTGAAGGAATTGAAAGGATGACCGAAGAGCACTGGAAAATTGTCAAATATATTAGAGATTATTATGTTCAGAAAGGGCAAGCCCCGATGATTCGCAAAATGGTAGCCGAAACCGGGATTTCACTTAAGCATATCTATGAGCTATTTCCTTCTGGTCCGGCTAAAGGTGCCTGCAAGGTGGCCGGGCTGCCCAAGCCTGATGGCTGCGTCTGAGGCGAGGAGTCTTTAATTTTTTTTCTTTTTCTGGAATTGCACAATCTCCTCTATAGCTTGAATAGCTGTTTTAATGTGTTCTTCGGTATTGAAGGGACCGATGCCAAAGCGGACTGCCCCTTTAATCTTATCAGTTCCCAATTGTTGGTGTACTAACGGAGCACAGTGTAAACCAGTGCGGCTGGCGATGTTATAATCTACATCCAGTAGGATGCCCACATCTTGAGCCTCCATCCCATCAACATTAAAAGCTACAACACTGATATGATCCGTCAAGTCATCCTGACAGTAGAGAGTAACCCCATCTTGTTCTTTCAAACCATTAACCAGCCTTTCTGTTAGTTTTATTTCCTGAT
>Ga0265295_1009414_pt1 | contig 10458 bp, 9 predicted proteins | sample Munlansysbiofilm_FD_192503 | JGI IMG/M metagenome (GOLD analysis project Ga0265295, IMG submission 192503) | Leachate microbial communities from a municipal landfill in Southern Ontario, Canada - Methane capture system biofilm | ecosystem: Engineered > Solid waste > Landfill > Unclassified ... | reverse complement strand
AGGATATTGCCCAGGCCCTGGTTACACGCTATGATTTATCGCCTCAGAAAGGCCGCGATATTAGCAGGATTGCCAATGGTGATTTTCAAACGGCTATCGGTCTCGCATTAGACACCGATACTACTCCAAACTTTTCATTTTTACGTGATTTGCTCCGATTGTGCTATTCAAGAAACGTTTTAGGCCTTTTAAGTTGGGTTGATAAGATAGTGAAGCTAAATCGCGAACAGCAAAAAGATTTTATCACCTATTCACTCAGGATTATTAGAGAAAGTTTTATGTTAAACCTAGGGCTCGATGATATTGTATATATAGCAGGCGAAGAGGAGGAGTTTAGTAAGAATTTTTCTCCTTTTATAAACGGGGGAAATGTAGTAAAAGTATACAATGAGTTTAACTCCGCTATGCTTCATATTACCCGTAATGGTAATGCGCATATTATTTTTACTGATCTGACAATGAAACTTGTAAAACTTATTAATAAGCTGTAGCAAACAGTTGCTGATGGCGGTAAATTTACGATCTAATGGTAAAAATCGCTAAAATAGTTAACTTTGCAGCAAGCTAAACTATAAATTATTATGGAAAAGAGCATCTGCTCAAGAGGTATAATAGTAACTCAGGATCACGATAACGAGAACTCTGTTTTTCAAAATAGCGGATGTATTAAGTTAAATACGTTCAACTGGCTTAACGATATACCTACACCTCCTATTAGTACTGAAATTGTAGAGGTACAGTTTAAAAACACACGAAAGGGGTTTTATAGAAATGTAAATAATATACCCCTAAAAAGAGGCGATGTGGTTGCTGTTGAAGCTTCGCCAGGCCATGATATTGGAACTATCACCCTTGCTGGGTGGTTGGTTAACCGACAGCTTAAAAAAGCTGGTACCCAAGCTAAAGATGGAGAGTTTAAAAAGGTGTACCGTAAAGCAAAACCAGCTGATATAGAGAAGTGGCTTGAGGCTATTTCGCTTGAGAATAATACAATGATTCGCTCCAGACAAATTGTAACCGATCTTAAGCTGAACATGAAAATTGGTGATGTAGAGTATCAGGGAGATAAAACCAAGGCCGTTTTTTACTACATTGCCGACGAAAGGGTAGATTTTAGAGAGCTAATCAAGGTTTTGGCCGAGGAGTTTCAGATTAGGGTCGAAATGCGCCAAATTGGTGCTCGTCAGGAAGCAGGCCGTATTGGCGGAATAGGCTCGTGTGGTCGAGAACTTTGCTGTTCTTCGTGGATAAATAACTTCGTGTCGGTTGCAACTAACTCGGCTCGGGTACAAGAAATATCACTAAACCCGCAAAAACTTGCAGGCCTTTGTGGTAAGTTAAAGTGTTGCTTAAATTTCGAGCTCGATAGCTATGTTGATGCCCGCAAAGATTTCCCGAGAACAAATATCCCTCTCGAAACCAAAGACGCAACGTATTACCATCAGAAAACCGACATTTTTAAAGGTACAATGTGGTATAGTAGCGACCCAAATACGGCTGCAAACCTAATCGCAATATCAGTTGAAAGGGCAAAAGATATAATTGCTCAAAATGCAAAAGGGGTTAAACCGTTAACGCTTCTCGATTTATCAGCAGAGCCCTCCAAACAACCAGAGCTAGGGTATGGAAGCGTAATTGAGCAGGCAAGCCTTACTCGTTTTGACGAAAAGAAAAAACGTAGGCCATCAAGAAAAAAGAGACGTAAACCCAGAAAGCGACCAAATAATGAAAAATAAATTATTAGGTATTGCATTTGGTATTGCGATACTTGCAGCGGCTTGTGGTAAAGTTTCGGTTTACAATAAAAGTGTCGATATACCTAGAGAGAAATGGAGTATGGATAGCCTTGCAGTTTTCAAGGTCGATATTTCCGATACCCTATCAATTTATGATGTTTATGTAAACCTTCGGAATACCACCACTTACGCAAATAGTAACCTTTTTCTTTTTATTGAAACCAGGTCGCCTAGCGGAGCTAAGCTTCGCGATACCCTTGAGTGTATGCTCGCTGATCCTTATGGCCGCTGGCTTGGCAAAGGCTTTGGTGCCCTGCGTGATAATCAGATACCATACAAGCGTTACGTTCGATTTCCTGAAGTGGGTGTCTACCAATTCACTATTCAGCATGGAATGAGAACACAAAGCCTTAAGGGTATTGCCTCAGTTGGAATAAAGGTTGAGCAGCATTAGTGTCTAAAAATGGTTGTTATCTTTCTATAAAAAAGTAGTCTATTCGTGGGTAAAAACAAGCTACAAAAATTTGCTGAAAACGAAACCTTTAGCAATCTGTTGCAGCCTGCAAGCGAGGAGGTCTTCAGAAAAGATCATCCCATAAAGGGCGAATGGAATAGAACGTTTTTTAAGAATAGCAACCCGATAGTGCTAGAACTAGGTTGCGGTAAAGGCGAGTACACCATAAACCTAGCGAAAAGGCATCCTGATAAAAATTTTATCGGGGTTGATATAAAAGGTGCCCGATTATGGAAAGGAGCCAAGGAGGCGACAGAAAACTCAATGGCCAACGTGGGGTTTATCCGAATGCGTATCGAGCATATTACCTCGTTCTTTTCCAAGGATGAGGTTAGTGAAATATGGATTACATTTCCCGACCCTCAAGCGCGGAAATCGGAAATAAAAAAGAGGCTCTCGTCGAGCCGTTTTCTTTCTCTATATCAGAGGTTCACCAAACAAAATGCGCAGGTTCACCTAAAAACCGACAGCCAAGGGCTGCATGAGTACACCAAAGCCTTAATTGAACAAAATGATTTAAGGGTTCATGTTTGTACAAACGATTTGTATGGGTCGGGTATTGCTGATGACATACTATCAATCAGAACTTTTTATGAGAATATGTTTCTGGAGCAAGGTAAACCCATTACCTATATAAAGTTTGAACTCGATAATCAGAAGATTTTAAATGAACCCGAACTCGAATAGCTCTAATTTTTTTTCAAAAGTTTATAGCGTGACAAACCTTATCCCAGCAGGAAGGGTAACCAGTTACGGGGCCATTGCCCGATTTATTGGATCGCCACAGGCCGCCCGAATGGTTGGTTGGGCATTAAACTCGACAAAAAAATTACCATACTGGGTGCCTGCGCATAGGGTTGTTAATAGGAATGGACTTTTAACCGGGAAAAAACATTTTATTGGAAATAACACCATGCAAGAATTGCTGCTGAGCGAGGGGATTGAGGTGGAGGATGGGAAGATTATCAACTTCCAAAAGGTTTTTTGGGATCCGATGCTCGAGCTGGATGATGTTATTTTATAGAAAGACAACTGTTTGCTGAACCTTTTTTGTTCTCGCTTGTTTTGATTTTTAAGAATATATAATTTTGCATGCTTAGCCGAAACCTCACTTGAAAAATGCGATTAAGCACAAATAACGACAATAAGTAAAAAACGAAAAGATGATTACAGAAGAAATTAGGCAGAAGATTAGCCATGCTATTGAGCAGGTTCGCCCATATCTGCAGAACGATGGTGGCGATATAGAACTGATTGAAATTACCGACGATTTGGTTGTTAAGGTTCAGCTTCAGGGTGCATGTGGAACATGCCCATATAGCCTTATGACCTTGAAAAATGGAGTAGAACAAGCCGTTAGAAAAGAAGTTCCTCAAATTAAGGAGGTTGTATCGGTATAAGCTATAGCTGCAAGGAGAAAAAAGTCAGCACGGAATTCTGTGCTGACTTTTTTACCATATCTTTTAGATATTACGCCTTACTCAAGGTATGTATACCCATATAGACCAGATCTGTAGTTCGATAAAAATTCCTTTCCTTCCTCGGTGCTAATGGTTCCTGATTTAACAGCTTTGGTAACCCATGTTTCAACGGTTCGCACCAATTTTTTGGCGTTATACTGAACGTAATCAAGTACCTCTGCCACTGTTTCACCATCAATTATTTGATCAATATTGTAGCCTTTGTCGGTAACCGATACGTGAACAGCATTTGTGTCGCCAAATAGGTTATGTAAATCGCCTAATATTTCTTGGTAGGCTCCTACCAAAAATACTCCAATGTAGTATGACTCCTTTTGTTTAGGGGTGTGTAATGGTAGATAGTATGAATAGTTGCGGGTGGCAATAAAGTTGTCAATTTTCCCATCGGAATCGCAGGTTATATCCTGAATGGTAGCCATTCTGTTAGGTTTTTCATCGAGTCGCTGTAGTGGAATAACGGGGAATATCTGGTCAATAGCCCATGAGTCGGGTAACGATTGGAATAGTGAGAAGTTACAGAAGTATTTATCCGATAAAAGTTTTGGAAGTTGTCGTAATTCTTCCGGAATGTGCTTCATTACCGTGGTTAAATCTTGTATGTTGCGTGCAACTGACCAAAAAAGTTTTTCGACCTGTGCACGGGTTTTCAGATCAAGAATTCCTAAGCTAAATCTGTCAAGTGCCTCCTCCCTGATTTGTAGCGCATCGTGCCAGGTTTCTAGCATTCGAGGTTGATTCAGGGTATTCCATAGGTTGTATAGCTCTTGAACCAGCTCGTGAGCGTCTTCCCCAACCTCCTCGTCTTCGTCCCAGGTTGGGGGGGTGGCTGTTTCGAGAACCTCGAACACCAGGATAGAATGATGAGCCGTTAAGGAACGACCCGATTCGGTTATCACATTAGGGTGTGGAAGATTGTTTTTGTTTGCAGCATCAACAATAGTCGATACAGCATCGTTAACGTATTCTTGTACGCTATAGTTTATACTGTTTCCGCTATTTGGTGAGCGGGTCCCGTCGTAATCAACGCCAAGGCCACCGCCAATATCAACAAAATCTACCTTAAAGCCCATTTGATTTATCTCAACAAAAAATTGCGAAGCTTCTCTAAGGGCTAATTTAATTCGGCGAATTTTTGTTACCTGGCTACCCACATGAAAATGCAGTAGTTTAAGGCAGTTCTGCATCTTGTTTTTTCGTAAAAAATCAAGGGCATCAAGTAATTCGCTCGATGTTAGCCCAAATTTACTTACATCACCGCCTGAGTCTTCCCACTTTCCACTTCCCGAGCTGGCAAGTTTAATCCTGATGCCTAAATTTGGCTTTACCTTTAACCGTTTCGATATTTTAGTAATAAGCTTTAGCTCGTTGAGCTTTTCGATTACAAGAAATATTTGGCGACCCATTTTTTGAGCCAGCAACGCCAGCTCAATGTAATCCTCATCCTTGTACCCGTTGCAAATAATAAGCGATTCATTATCGGTATTTACTCCTATTACTGCGTGTAGTTCAGGCTTTGAGCCTGCCTCAAGGCCAATGTTAAACTTTTTCCCGTGGCTAACAATCTCCTCAACAACCGGCCTCATTTGGTTTACCTTAATGGGGTATACTACAAAGTTTTGCCCCTTATATTCGTACTCCTCGGCAGCAACCTTAAAGCAGGTCGACATTTTTTCAATCCGGCTATCGAGAATATCCGGGAACCGTAGAAGCATTGGAGTAGCAACATCTCGAAGTTGAAGCTCTTCAACCAGTTCCTTTAAATCGATGGCAACGCCATCTTTTCGTGGGGTAACCGTCATGTTTCCCTTTTCGTTAATGGAGAAATAGTCAACACCCCATCCTTTAACATTGTAGAGTTCTGCTGAATCTTCGATACGCCATTTTCTCATTAAAAAACATTTTAAAAGGTTGGCTAATATTTTAAAAATTACCTGTAAATTTATTGCAAATATAGTTATTATAATATACGTACTGATGGACTTAACCAAATTGTCAAAAATCTTTTAACCCGCATTATTCATAAAATTTAGTAAGGATGAATGCAAATGTGAGTTAATTACCTGTAGGGTGTTTGTTACCAGGGGTTTCAGTTGCCAAGTATGTTTTTTAGTAAGTACGTGTTTATTGCTCAACAAGCGTAACGAACTATTTTCATGCAGAAGAGGAGGAGGTAATTTTATTTAGATTATTTAGAATTTGTGTTTAGTTTCTTTTTTCAATGTTAAAGTTGAAGATTAAATATATAAATATACTTAAAAACATTAACTTGTGCCCGTTTTGTAATACATGAGATTTTTAACACATAAGGTACTAACAAAAAATCAAGTAAATGAACTATCAGTTTTCACGAGTAACCCTAATCTCTTTTATTTTTTTGTTTTTAGGGTGTAGTTTTCTTCAAAACAGAGGGATTGCCCAATCTAGCAGTTCTAATGTAAAATATGTAAATGGCTACAAGGTGGTTAAGGGCGAAAGGCCTCCAATTGATTTGGCAACCGTACCTGCAGATGCCTTTGAGCAGGGTAAAATTTACGTAAAATTTAATCCAGATGTAAAGCATCTTATTAGTGATAATGAAATTGTTGCTAGCAATAAGGAGTGCATTGAAACAGGGTTACAAAAATTTGACAAAATTTGTTTAAAGTATAGAATTACCCATGCCAAACAGTCTATTAGTAATCTATATAAAATTAATGGGGCATCTAAATCGCATAAATCGAAGCACGAGGCATGGGGTTTAAATTTATGGTATGAGTTATCACTGGATGCCCATGCGGATATAAAGGATGTTGTTTCGGAGTTCCAGCAACTTTCTGAAGTAGAATTTGCCGAGCCCGTTTACAAGGTAAGGTTAATAGAACCCGTATTTAAGGAAGAGGCCAAACAAGTTAAGGGTAAAAACTCAAAAACCGATGAAACTTGGGCACCAAATGACCCTTTGTATAGAGACTACCAGTGGCAATATAATAATAGAGGGCAAGTTATTCAAAATGTAACAGGAACAAAGGGAATTGATATTAACCTTGAAAAGGTGTGGGAACTAGAAAAAGGGAATCCAAATGTAATAGTAGCCGTAATGGATGGTGGCATAGATTTTAATCATCCCGATTTGGCTGCTAATATGTGGAGCCAGATTGGGCCTGAAGGAGAGGATACAACTCCGTGTTCAATATCTCATGGAACGCATGTGGGTGGAACTGTTGCTGCGGTTTCAAATAATAGTATTGGTGTTGCTGGTGTTGCCGGTGGTTCTGGTATTGGCGATGGAGTGCGATTAATGACACTTGATATTTTTGATGGTAGCCATGGACTAAACGATTTGGGTTTGTATGTTTACTCGGCAGATAATGGTGCTGCCATATCACAGAATAGCTGGGGATATGAATATCCCGATGTTTATAACCAGTCAGCACTTTTGGGGATAGACTATTTTACAGCAAATGGAGGAGGTGAAGCTTTACTTGAGGGAGGAATTGTAATTTTTGCAGCAGGAAATGATAATGATAATGGGGAATGGTACCCAGCTTACTATTCACCTACAATGGCTGTGGCCTCACACGATAACCGGGGGATAAAATCCGGCTTTTCGAATTTTGGCGATTGGGTGGATATTTCGGCTCCAGGCACTTATATTATTAGTACCGGGAACGTTGATAATAATGGAGAACCCACCTACATTTGGAAATCGGGAACTTCAATGGCGTGTCCCCATGTGTCGGGTGTAGCCGGTTTAGGAGTATCATATTTTTATGGACAGGTAACTAGAACCGATCTATGGAATGCTTTAGTAAATGGCGTTGACGATATATACACACTAAACCCATCGTATCAAGGTGAATTAGGTACTGGCAGGTTGAATGCCTACAAAGCTATCATGAACATGCCCGAATATTCAGTAGATTTTATTATTGTTGATGAGAATCGAGAACCAATTCAGGATGCCGAAATTATTGTTAATAGTGCTAGTTATTACACAAATGTAGAGGGAAAAGTTGTTGTAATATTAAAGTTTGGCGATATGTATTCAGTAAATGCTAGTGGGTACATATCAACTGAGGGAAAATTTTTTGGTGATAGTTCAAACCAAAGCATTGGTTTGGTGCTTCTTTCAGAAAACACTAACTATCCTCAAATAAAAGGAGAGAATGAGGTATGCAGCGGATCAAATGTTATTTATACTATTGACACTCCCGATGCCGGAGTATATGAGGTGAAGAATGGTGCAATTATTACTAACCCTGGAGGGAATAGTTTAATTGTTAGTTGGTTAGACAAGCCCAATGGAAAAATAAACTTTAGAATAACCGACGAGCATGGTTTTATTACAACGGTCTCTAAAACTATAACTATTAATAATAACATTGGTTTGCGCGAAGCAGACAGGCCCGATATTGTTAAAAAGGGTAGCATACCAATACTTATTTGTACATCACCCAACCATAAGTATAAATGGTTTATGAATGGTAAAGAGATTAGTGACCAAACACGACAAGATTATGTGCCACGAGGACTTACAGGCAGTTTCCGTGTTCAAATAATCGATAAAAACCAATGTCCTAATATATCGGAAGGCGTTTTGGCAGCAGGCACAGCAGCAAGCGAAGTTGAGATAAGCGTATATCCAAATCCAGCCGATAAGGTTTTTAATGTTAGCCTTACAAGCGAAAGCATTGGTAATGGGGTGATTATCATATCAAATTTATACGGAAAAGTTGTGTTAGAGGAATCGATATTCAAAAATAAACCTCATTGGGAAAAGCAGTATCAACTAAACGAGCTAACCCAAGGGGTATACATTGTTAAGGTAAGTCTAAATAGCTCGATAACTGTTAGCACAAAAGTAACCGTTTATTAATATTTTAAAAGAGAAATACAATGAATTTTTTAAAAATACTATCAACAATAATAGTAGGTTGTTTTCTAGGTTTAAATCCAGCGGATGGGCAGAATTTAGAAGAACAGCATACACCAGAATCCTTTGAGGAGAGTGTTTACAACCGCTTAATCGTAAGCGTTAATGCAGGTTATGGCCTCAATTCATATAGTAAATTGCCTGATTCTGGTATTGGTGCGTGGTCTAAAACCATGGGTTCAAGTATTGTACCTAGCCTTAACCTAACATATTTATTTACTAAAAACTTTGGAGCAGGGTTGGGGTTTAGGTTTAGTTCATTCTCTATGGATTACACAGCAAAGGATTTTGGAATAGAGATAGATGAGTTATTTGTTGACATAGATGATGATAAGTACTATCCTATTTACGAAAATGTTAATATTACGGAAACTAACTACTTTAAAGGGATTGATATACCCGTATATGCTTACTATCAAAATTCAGTTAGCGTACTCGATTACTATGTAACTGGTGGGATTATGTATACAGCATTTACAGAAACGTCTTATAGGTTAGATGGTACCTTAACTCGTAAAGGTAGGTATCCTGCCCCTCTTAATGTAATACTAGCTGACCCTGAGCAAGAATACCCTATGTATAACTACGGAGATTTGGTTTACACAAATAGTGATCCCAGTGAGACTTTACCAGGAGCTAAACAAGCATTCTCTATTACGCTAGGTGCAGGTGTAAGTTATGAAATCATTCAAAACTTAGCGGTAAAGGTAGGCGTAACAGGAGTATACGGATTAAGTAATATTTCGAAATCTTTGCCTAGTTCATTTGATGATTTTCATACGAGCACCATATCCAACTTTAGCACAACGCTTAACTCACTAGCTTTTGAACTAGGAGTTTCGTATAAGTTTTTGAGCAAGTAATTATCTTTTTATATTAGGCTGTGTACTAGGGGAGTAGGCTCTAGTACACAGCCTTTTATTATGTGTCGTTTTAGTTCTGTTTAAAAATCCAATCAGCCCAATTGGTCCGCCATAGTATTAGTCGTTTTACTATCTTTGTAGTTCAATGTAAACTATTATGATAAGAGTTGAAAGAATTGTTAAGTCGTTCGGTAGCCTTACCGTTTTAAAAGAGGTTGATATCAATATACCCGCCGAAAAGGTGGTTGCCATTGTAGGCCCTAGCGGTGCAGGGAAAACCACCCTGCTCCAAATTATGGGAACATTGAGCCAGCCCGATTCGGGCAGCGTTTTTATCGATAATGTTAACGTATCAAAACTTAACGAGAAGAGCTTGGCCGCATTTCGTAACCAAAATATTGGATTTGTATTTCAGTTTCATCACCTTTTGCCAGAGTTTAATGCGATTGAGAATGTTTGCATACCAGGTTTTATTGCCCGGAAGCCTAAAGATTTAGTGGAGAAGAGGGCAAAAGAGTTACTTACTTTTTTAGGTCTGGCCGAGCGGATTGATCATAAGCCCTCCGAACTTTCGGGTGGGGAGCAGCAGCGCGTAGCGGTTGCCAGAGCACTTGTAAATGAGCCTAAGGTTATACTAGCCGATGAACCCTCGGGAAACCTAGACTCGAAAAATAAGGATGAGCTTCACGAGCTCTTTTTCACCCTACGCGATAAGATGAAGCAAACCTTTGTGGTGGTTACACATGATAAAAACTTAGCCTCAATTGCCGATACACAGCTTACAATGAACGATGGCCGATTTGTATAGTGACTAAAATAACCCCCACGGGAGTATCCCATAAACTGTGTAAGTAATTAATCAGGGGGTTAAAAGTCTAGACTTTTAACCCCCTGATTAATTTTTTTATTTTAATAAAATTACTTACACTATTCATTATGAAAAAAGAAGATT
>Ga0265295_1009413_pt1 | contig 10458 bp, 4 predicted proteins | sample Munlansysbiofilm_FD_192503 | JGI IMG/M metagenome (GOLD analysis project Ga0265295, IMG submission 192503) | Leachate microbial communities from a municipal landfill in Southern Ontario, Canada - Methane capture system biofilm | ecosystem: Engineered > Solid waste > Landfill > Unclassified ... | reverse complement strand
TCGATTCTGTTGGGTTTGTGTTGAGCATTAGCCCTGAACCAACTTTACAAACGGCATCAAACTTTACTGCCCATTATCTAACTGTGTCAGGGTCATTTAGTGATACGTTTACGGAATTAACGGCAGGAACTACCTATTATATTAGAGCCTATGTTGTTCAGAAAAATGGAGTTATATATGGCTCTGAGACTTCTTTCACAACCCTTGCTTCGCCTACAGTTGATGATGTTTCAATGTCGCAAATTACGGATATTGAAGCTACTGCTGCATCAATTGTGAGTATCGAAGATGGTGTTTTAGTCGATTCTGTTGGGTTTGTGTTGAGCATTAGCCCTGAACCAACTTTACAAACGGCATCAAACTTTACTGCCCATTATCTAACTGTGTCAGGGTCATTTATTGATACGTTTACGGAATTAACGGCAGGAACAACCTATTATATTAGAGCCTATATTGCTCAGGAAAATGGAGTTATTTATGGCGATGAGATTACTTTTACAACCTCACCATCACCATCCATTGAAACCACTTCCATAACCGATTCCACCTATACGACGGTTGCTATTCAGACACAAGTTCTGGCAGAGCCCGGTGTTGAATTTTTGGAAGTTGGCTTTGTTTATGATGACGTAAATACACTTTCTTACTCGGAGAATATGGGTAGTGTGCCTGGTGATTCGATAGATGTTAATCAATATAACGCACGCATAATAGGATTGGATCCGGGAACAAAATACTATTTAAAGGCTTATGTGGTTCATAATAGCGGTACTGCATACGGAGAGATCGATTCTGTAACCACCAAGCCGTTGCCAAGTGCGAGTATTAACCCAGATATCGAAGTCACCTATAACACTGCAATAGTGAACTATACCCTGAATGCTGGAGAGGAAGATAATATTGTTTTTGGTATCGTTTGGGGCGAAAATCAGGATATAGAAAAAGGGGAGGATAATTATATTTCTCACACATATGCAGGAACAGCTACGTTCACCGATACCATTCCCAACCTTGAGGGAATAACTACCTATTATGTAAGAGCATTTGCAGAATATCAAGATTGGGATGCCGAGGGGAATTTATCAGCTTATGCTAACTATGCAAATTACGAGTCCTTTATAACTCCGCTCCCTCCAATAGAGGTAGATAGTGTGTATGATATAACGTACAATTCAGCAATCGCTCATGCTACAATCAATAGTGACAATGCTGACATTAATTACTACGGTTTTGTTTGGAGTATTGAGGGAACACCCTCTTTTGAAAATAAGATCGATAGCATAGTAAATCCAGCAGTGGCACTTATAGAGGAATTTTTGGGAGTTTTACCTAGTCTAGATCCTTCCACTCTCTATAAAGTGTGTGCTTTTATGATAACCGAAATAGATACAACCTATAGCCCAGTTTTTGAATTCACCACAGCCCCTTCGCCCGTAACTACATATCCCGTGAGCGAAGCCACTGCCGATGGTGCCTTTGTAATTGGAATGGTTGAAGTTGAAGGTCCTGTCGAGGTACCACTGGCTGGTTTTACGTTGGCAACCAATGAAACCTTTATGGATACTACAGATTTTCCAGTAGAAGATTTTAACCCAGAACAGTTCGATTATTTGATAACTAGATTGTTCCCTAATACTACTTACTATGTTAGAGCATGGGCTGAAATTGATGCAAAAGTATATTACGGCAATACCCAGTCATTTATTACTAAGTCGGTTGTAGGAACGGTTACCGATGCTTCTGGAAACACATACCCAACCAAATACATTGGTCGGTATAATTGGATGACCATAAACCTACGCACCACAAAATATTCCGATGGCACCGACATTAATAGTAACGATACGGTTAACCCACCAATAGCACCCGCGGATAGCATGGGACTGCTCTACTCTTTAACCGCGGTTGCAAATCATGTTACTACGGTTCCAAACAGTAAATTATGTCCCACTGGTTGGCGATTGCCCAATTGGGAAGCGTGGTATAATCTACTTGAAACTATCTCTGATCAAGAGAATGCGCCAGCACTGAAGGCAAACTCAGGATCATGGCAAGCAGCAGGAGGTATTACAATGACCAACACAACCGGCTTCTCCGCTCTCCCGGCAGGAAGATACCAATTCAGCAATGGGGTTGGCGCGTATTCTGAGGCAGGCGAAAGGGCTAATTTCTGGTCTGAACTGGAAGGATATGATGGCTCCTATTATTCGAATTACAAGTATTTGGATTATTTATCCAATAGTATTGATAATGAGTATGCTAACCATTATTTATATCAGGATCCTCTTTATCTGTCGGTTCGTTGTGTTGAAACCGGATATCAACCCGTTTCGTTTGGATATAATTTTAATGCAATCCCTGCATCAAATTCCGTACGTGTTAAATATGGAATTTCGCATACAGGATACTCCGAAGGGGGTAAAATGGGAATTGTACTGGGCACCAGTCCAAACCCAACATTGGGAGATTGTGACAAGTCCACCGAATACGATTTAGAAGAGATTGAGCATAAGATAGAGATTATCGAAGGATTGACCCAATCGACTACCTACTATTTACGACAGTATGCTACCAATGAATGGGGAACGAAATATTCCGAGAATTATGAATTTACAACCGATTCTATCTCTTCCGTTCTTGACATAGAGGGCAACAAATATCCGATTATTACCATAAATGATCGAGTGTGGTTTGGTGAAAACCTGCGAACAAATACATTTAATAATGGAGATTATGTGTCCAATACTGGATATCCTTATTATCAATATAATAATAAAGAAGCCCTTGGTAACTATTATCAGCATTCAGCGGTTACCGATGCACATGGTATCTGTCCCACAGGATGGGGCGTTCCTCGTACAGAGGATTGGAATGATTTGATTACTTATCTGGGAGGAACTAGTGTTGCTGGCAAAAAACTGAAAGATACGTTGACCACGTTAGACGATACCGTTACTCCATCAAACGCATATTGGCATTCCGGTGGAAATCCAAGCCTTAATTCGGTTGATTTTACAGCACTTCCTAATGGTTATTACAACTTTACTGCTTGGGAGATTAATGATACAACAACTAACGCCTATTTCTGGTCGCGTTGGCTATCAGGGCAAGATTCAGCGACATCTATAATCTTATCGTACGATTCCGAGGGTGTTCAGGTAGTCAATAATCCCACAAATATGGGATATAATATACGCTGTATCAAAGACGACCCAAGCAAAACATATCCAGTTAATGTTATGACTGGCGAAGTAGAACCGATTTCTACAACTGAAGTGCAGGTTAACGGATTGTTGTTGGATAATGGGAATTTGGATATTATTCGTCATGGAATTTGCTATGGGTTAACTGAAAACCTCGATATAACTGGAGATAAGGTTGAATCAACCGATCCTGTTACTGACTTTAAATTTTCCATAACAGGATTAGAAAAAGATAGTACATACTATTTCCGAGCTTTTGCAGAAAATGATTACGGTATATCTTATGGACGTGTTGTTACAGGTAGGCCAGTCCCATTTAATGGTTTAGGAACTGAAGCGAGTCCATACCAGATTGTAACAATAGGTGATTTGGTTTCCCTTTCTGAAAATTCACGGTATTGGAACGCGCATTTCATTCAAATGATTGACATTGATGCATCATCAACTTCAGAAATGAACAATGGAAAAGGCTTTTTGCCAATTGGCAACAATGAAAATCATTTTAAGGGCACATACAATGGAAAAGATTTCAATATCAGCAATTTGTTTATAGACAGGTCAGGTGAAACGTATGTAGCTCTTTTTGGTTCCTTATACGAGGGCTTTCTTAAAAACATACACTTGACCAACGTCAACGTTTCAGGAAGAAAAACCGAATCAGCAGACCCAACGACAGGCGGTCTTATTGCAAGTTCAAGCTTTTCAACCATAGACAGTTGTTCTGTTTCGGGTGTTGTTCATGGAGAGGGACTAGGGGAATTTGTATCAACGGGTGGTATTGTTGGTAAAAGTAGTGCCGATACGATTCAAAACTCTCATTTTAGCGGGACTGTTTCTGGAAAATCGAACGTTGGGGGATTAATTGGATATACTCAATCTACGGATGTTAAGAATTGTTCCGGTAATGCAAATGTTTCTGGAGAATCGATGGTTGGAGGGTTAATAGGACAATCGAATTCTTCTATGGTAAGTGCTTGTTATAGTACTGGAACGGTTAATACCATTGAAGGAGAAAATATCGGGGGACTTATAGGACAAATAAGTCATGGTACATATAATAATAACTACTCTAACAGTTCTGTTTCCGGTGGATCGAATGTTGGTGGATTGGTGGGCTCAACAAACGATTGCAGTATTGCGTATTGTTACAGTGCGGGAGTAGTTACAGGTACTACTAATTTTGGAGGATTAGTGGGAACGAGTTATGCAGTTGTAACTGAATCATATTGGAATACCGAAACTTCTGGAGTAACCGTCAGTAATGGAGGAGAAGGAAAAACCTCAGTCGAAATGAAATCTCAAGCATCGTTCAAAGGATGGGATTTCACAACAGATTGGAGCATTGTTGATGGCGAAACCTATCCTTTCCTACAATGGCAGGAAACTGCAGGCGAGCACAACTATTCAAGTATTATACAAGACGCTGATGGTAATTCGTATAAAACGGTGAAAATTTATGATCGATTTTGGATGGCTGAAAACCTCCGCACTACAAAATATGCTGACGGTACATCCATTCCTAAAGTGACTGATAATACAACATGGGAAAATAGCACTACAGCTGCTTATTGTTGGTACGATAATGATTCCTTAACAAATGCAGGATTGTATGGAGCCCTTTACAATTACTATGCTGCCGACACAATAACCAATGGAAACAAAAACCTCTGCCCAACGGGCTGGCATGTCAGCACAACAACAGACTGGTATGTATTGAGGAGCGTGCTTGAAGTTAATGGACATACTGCCACTGGAGCCAGCGTCCTTAAAGCAACTTCGGGATGGAAGCCAGAAATAGGGAATGGCACCGATGATTATGGATTTTCAGCGTTGCCCGGAGGTTACCGAAGTAATGGATTTATTTATGGAGCTACTGTAGGTTATTGGTGGTTTTTTCAAACACCCTTCGCGCATTCATGTAATCCGATATCCGAGGGTGCATTATATAGTGACTATGCTGAAAAATTCTATGGCGCTTCTATATGATGTGTAAAAGACAATTATTAAAATAGATAAATAAATTAAACACAAATAGGTGAAGGTCTCTGATTAAAAATCGGGGCAAGTTAAATATCTTTAAACTGAATAAATAATAGACATATGAAACAGCTACAATTTCTTACGATTCTGATGTTGATGTTTGCCACCATGGCAACCGCTCAACCACCCCAAGGCTTTGCATATCAGGCCGCCATTCGCGATGCCAATAACCAAGCCTTGTCGAACACCGACGTTACCGTTCGAGTCACCATATTAGAAGGCTCCGTAACGGGAACGCCACTCTATTCCGAAGATCACGATGGCCGAACCAACGACCAAGGAGTAATCTCATTATCCGTTGGATTTGGCGATGTCAAAAGTGGCACTTTCCGTGGTATCGAGTGGGCAAAAGGAACCCTATTTATCCAAATAGAGGTAAAAATAAATAACAGTGGCCAATTTATCCCCATGGGATCGTCGCAAATCCTTTCCGTTCCTTATGCATTGCACTCCGGCGACGGACTCGACAGCGAACCCGGAACCATAGGTCAAACGCTGGCGCATACTGGCGAGAAATGGGCTGCCAACTCAATCTTTATGGCAGGTGAAACCGGAGTAACCATCAACGCTGCTCCCGGACACAACCCCGAAAAAGCCATTTTTGCAGTTCGCAATTCCGTTGGCGACACCGTTTTTGCCGTTTACGAAAGTGGCGTTAAAATCTTTATCGACGACAACCCGGGCAAAGCCGAAAAAGGCGGATTTGCCATCGGCGGACTCAGTAACCGATCCAAAGAATTGGGGACCGAATATTTCAAAATTACCCCCGACAGCTCTTTTGTACAGTTCAATTCCGATGCAACAAAAGCAGCAAAAGGCGGTTTTGCCATTGGTGGATTGAGCAACGGGAAATCGGTTTCAAAACCCTACTTCTCGCTTGAACCCGCAGCCATCAGCTTTAACTACGACATGGATGCCGCTGTAAAAGCAGAAAAAGGCGGCTTTGCCATCGGCGGATTATCAACAGGCAAAGAGATCCCAACCAACTATTTTACATTAAGTGCCGATAGTATTCGAATGTACATCGACACCGATGCTACAAAAGCAGCAAAAGGGGGCTTCGCCATCGGAGGTCTTTCCACCGGCAAAATATTGGGCGACACCTATCTCTCTGTTAAACCAGAGTTAATCCAATTTAATTTCGACGAAACCCTCAGCACCCGTGCCGAGAAAGGCGGCTTTGCCATTGGTGGACTTAGCAACCGTCGCTCAACAATTAAGAACTACTTTCAGTTAAAATCGGATAGCGTCGTATTTGCCATAAACGAAATGAATGCCAAAGGAACCAAAGGATCGTTTAGCGTAGGCTCAATCGATAATTCCGACGAGTTTTCCAATCTCTTTAATATCGATCGCGACTGCACCTACATTGCCAACACAATTTATAGTACAGGAGATATGTATGTCGATGGAAACATCAACACCGGAGGAACCGTTGGAACATTTGCCAACGATATCGATGGCAACAGTTACCCAACTGTAAAAATAGGAACGCAAACGTGGATGGCACATAATTTACGCACAACACGTTATGCTGACGGTAATCCGATTGAAACTCTCGACCCAACGACGATATTGTACATGGCGTACGTAGATACCACTGGAGTTGCACAAGATCCGTTGCAATATGGGTATTTGTATCTACAAGATGCCATTTATAGTGGAAGTCAGATCTGTCCGACCGGCTGGCGATTACCCGTACTAGACGATTGGAATACTCTATCGATGTTTGTTTCAAACCAATATCCCTATGATTACACCGCTCTTTTAAGCAATGATTTCACATGGTTAAATGACACGGTGGTAACTAATGCCAGTGGATTTAGTGCTGCCCCTGGAGGAAAAATGCTGTGGAACTTGGAATTACCAATTACGGATGAAGGCGCCGTTACCTTTACAGAGTTAAACATAAATGGATACTATTGGATGCTCGATGCCGAGCAAATGCCATCCGCTTTTATGTTTCCATGGGGGGAGCCTATTGGTGGATCACAACCGCCTTACTCTAGTGGATATTCAATACGATGTATTAAACAATAACCGAATAAAATCAAACCGAAAGGCTGCCCATACATGTGGGTGGCCTTTTTTCATGTTTTTCGACAACCACAACGTGGTGAAATCCAATAGCCATCGGTTCAACCCGTGGTAGTGCAGCGAGAAGAAAGAACCACAACGTGGTTCAACAATTTCCCCCTTTTTGTCCATGAAAAAAGACGCAAAATATGCGTCTTTTGTAAAGTAGAGACGCAAAATTTTGCGTCTCTACGCAATATTATCCCAACATCCTATTTTACACCGATTATCCATTATAGTTCACCGTTTATTTCTTGCCTTCAATCCAATCAATAATCTCTTTTGATTCGGGATCGGTTCGTGGGGGAATAGATTGTACAACATTTCCGTTTTCATCGATCAAGAATTTTTGAAAATTCCATGACACATCCGAATCTAAAACCTTATTTTCGACTTTGTTGGTCAACCATTTGTATAATGGATGAATGTCGTCTCCTTTTACCGAAATTTTTGCCATCATAGGGAAAGAAACCCCGTAGTTTTTAGTGCAAAATTCTCGGATTTCTTCGTTGCTACCTGGTTCTTGTTTTAGAAAATTATTGGCAGGAAACCCTAAAACTACAAAGTTTTGATCTTTATATGTTTGGTACAGTTTTTCTAACCCTTCATATTGACCGGTAAATCCACATTTTGAGGCTGTGTTTACAACCATTACTTTTTTACCTTTATATTGTGCTAATTCCACCTCTTCGCCTTCGAGCGATGCAACTGTAAAGTCGTACAGTGTTTTATTTTGACCAGATACTGATATGGATAACCCAACTCCTAGAATCAGTGTAGAAAGTTTTGTTTTCATGTGTTTTAAATTTATTATTTGTTTGTGTGTTTATTGTTGTTACGTCGAATTGAATTTGACTCTTTTCCCTTATCTCTTTGACATCTAATGTATATGATGGAAATGGATTGCAATTTAATTTATTTATGTCTGCTTTATAAACACGAAAATTAGACTAATGTTTTAAAAGAAAAAATATTTAATGTTGAATAGAATTTCGTTAATTTGCATTAAAGACACTTTATGATTCAACTTCCATTACTTAAAGAGGTCGTTATTATTCTTGGCATTTCAGTGATTGTAATTCTGTTATTTCAACGAATGAAATTACCATCCATATTGGGATTACTTTTAACAGGCGTAATTGCAGGGCCTTATGGGTTTAGTCTTGTGAAAGCGAGTCACGAGGTTGAGATTCTTTCTGAGATCGGTGTAATTTTCCTTCTGTTTGTTATTGGAATTGAATTTTCGTTAAAATCGCTCTCATCCATTAAACGGGTTGTCTTTCTGGGTGGATTTATACAAGTCTCACTCACTATAATAATCATAGGTCTCCTTGTTTATTCCTATGGATACTCCACCTATGATCCGTTTTCGTAGGGTTTTTGATTTCCTTGAGCAGTACGGCTATTGTTTTAAAAATCTTGCAGGAGCGTAGAATGATTAAAAGTCCTCAAGGCAAAGTTACCGTTGCGTTATTGGTTTTTCAGGATATAATAGTCGTGCCCATGATGCTTGTTGTTCCTCTAATGGAAGGACAGACCGATAATTTAGCCTCTACCATAGCCCTTCTTGTGGTGAAAATCATAGGGGTTATACTCATTGTAATTCTGCTGTCGCGATTTGTAATGCCTTTTATTTTAAAACGGGTTGTTCGTACTCGAAACAAGGAGTTATTTATTTTAACGATTGTTGTTGCTTGTTTTGCAACCGCTTGGCTTACTTCTGTAGTTGGATTATCGCTCGCATTGGGCGCATTTTTCGCGGGACTTATCATCTCTGAGTCCGATTATAGTCATATGGCAACGGCAAATATTCTTCCATTTCGCGAGATTTTTATTAGTTTCTTTTTCGTTTCCGTTGGAATGCTTCTTGATTTACGATTTTTGATTGGGAATATTGCAATGGTGTTATTGCTAACCCTTGTTGTGGGTATAATTAAAATTGTTGTAACGGGGTTTTCTGTCTATATTTTGCGTTATCAACAAAGGGTAGTTGTTGGTTCAGCATTGAATCTTTTTCAAGTTGGAGAATTCTCTTTTATGTTAGCCGGTATTGGGTTATCTTATCATTTGCTTTCGCCAGGGATTTATCAATATTTCCTATCGGTTTCGGTTTTATCCATGGCAATAACCCCATTTGTAATATCATGGTCTCCTAAATTGGTGAATCTGGTTGCCAAAATACCATTGTCATCGAAAGTACGTCAACGACTCAACGCCATAGAGTATATAAGCAGTCATAAACTGACAGAATTGCACGAATTGCACGATCATATTGTAATTATCGGATATGGATTGAATGGTAAAAATGTGGCTCGGGCAGCGCAATATGCTGGGATCAAGTTTGTAGTCGTTGAGATGAATCCTCTTATTATCGATGCGTTAAAAGGGGAGGGCATTCCAGTTGTATATGGCGATGCTGCTAGTGATGTAATTCTTTCGCACGTAAATATACGTGCCTCGCGCGTGGTGGTGATTGCAATATCTGATCCCGATGCAACGAAAAACATTGTGGCATCGATTCGTCGTTTTTCGGAACTGGTGCATATCATCGTTCGAACTCGATATATCGACGAAATTGATGTTAACTTGCATCTTGGGGCGGACGAAGTTATTCCCGAGGAGTTTGAAACTTCCATTGAAATATTCACCAGCGTTTTGCGGAAGTATTTGGTTGCTAAGTCGGATATTGCCGACTTTGCTGAATGCATTCGCTCTCAAAATTACGAGATGTTTTGCGAAAGTCGGAATTCAAATTCAAAGGAATCCTTTCCGTTATCAATCCCTGAGATGGACATTGTTGTCTTTAGGGTGAGCGAGGAGTACTTTAGCATTGTTGGGAAAAGTGTCCGAGAATTGGCTTTGCGTCCCGAGTTTGGAATTACTATTCTTGCTATTCTTAGTGGAGAGCGGTATATAACTATGATTTCACCGGAGTATAAAATAGACGGAAACGATGTATTATACGTTTTTGGAAAACATAGCAATATTGCCAATTTTAGTCAATTTATGATGCAAAAAAGACCTGAAAAAACTACCCTTTAGCATTCGCATATCGAATAAGCATCAAACCATCGCGTATGGGAAGTAGAACATTAACAAAATCGGGGTCATTTTGCACCATTCTGTTAAATTCCATGAG
>Ga0265295_1009411_pt1 | contig 10460 bp, 10 predicted proteins | sample Munlansysbiofilm_FD_192503 | JGI IMG/M metagenome (GOLD analysis project Ga0265295, IMG submission 192503) | Leachate microbial communities from a municipal landfill in Southern Ontario, Canada - Methane capture system biofilm | ecosystem: Engineered > Solid waste > Landfill > Unclassified ... | reverse complement strand
GATTGATGGCAAGATTAAACTGGGCTTCCCAGTCAAGGTCGCGTCTTGCATGGCCCATCGCAAGATCCTGATCCATTTTTTTCAGTTTTATCATGTCACCGACATGGGCAGCAATACGACTTGAGAATACACCTTCATAGACCTCTTCCGGATTTGGCAGAGCCAGATGCTCGGCCGAAGTCACATAGCAGATAAAATCGGCACCGTACATGGAGGACATAGCAGCGCCGATTGCAGAAACCCGGTCATCATATCCCGGGGCAATATCAGTGACTATTGGGCCCAGCATGTAAAACGGTTTGTTACCTGACATTCGCTTCATAAGTTTGACATTTGTCTCAATCTGATCAAGCGGTACATGACCAGGACCTTCGATGATAACCTGTATTCCCTTCTCGTGAGCGCGATCACCAAGTTCTGTATTGATAATGAGTTCCTGCACCTGGGCACGATCGGTTGCATCATGGACTGCTCCTGCCCGCATCCCGTTCCCAGTTGAAAGAGTGACTTCATGTTCTTTTAAGATCTCGCACAGGTAGTCAAATTCTGCATAGAGAGGGTTTTCTTTATCGTTATGAAGCATCCAGGCAGTGAGAAAAGCACCGCCACGAGAACACAGGCCACCGTGGCGCCCCTGACGCTGAAGACGGTCGAGAGTAATCCGGTTTACTCCGGTGTGGATAGCCATAAAATTGGTTCCAAGCTTGGCCTGCTCCGCGGTGATCCGAAAGAGATCATCTTCCTGCATATGGATGACAGCCCCGTCTTTTCTGGCGGCTTCGATAAATGCCTGGTAGAGCGGGACTGAACCGACTGACAAAGTGGTTGCTTCAATGCATCGCCGGCGGACCTCTACAAAGTCGCCACCGGTTGAGAGTTCCATTATCGTATCAGCACCGGCACGCTCACCAGCCTTTACCTTTTCTACCTCCATATCAATGTCAACAATATCAGTGGAGGTTCCGACAGAACAGTTCACCTTGGTCTTCAGGCCTCCGCCAATACCGCAGAGTCTAACCTTCCGGTACGGCGATACGGGAATAACTATCTGGCCGCCTGCGACACCCCTTCGTATAAAATCTTCAGTTACGCCTTCCTGGGTCGCAATAACCTTCATTTCTTCAGTGATGATGCCTTTTCTGGCATCCTCGACTATTGACATAGCCTATATGTTTCATAATAAGATACATAAAGGCTCTTTTTTGCTAAAAAGAGTCAATTTTAGTTTATTTGAAAACAAATAATATTGTTCTGCCACTAATTCACCCTGAATATTCTATAGCAGTGAGATCAAACCTTCAATAACAGTGCCTGAATCAATTCATATCAACCTTGGAGGTTTTGTCCCCCTCAGTACCGTAGATTGGCGGGGAAAATCCGTTTGTGTCGTTTTTTTCCGCGGATGCCCGGTCAAGTGCTGGTATTGTCATAACCAGAGTATTCTGACCGGAGAAGATCGCAGGTCAATCGAAGAAATTAAAAATCTCATCAGTTCTTCTTCTTTACTCATCAGCGGCGTCATTTTTTCAGGGGGTGAAGCAACCATGCAACCATCTGCGCTCATGGCTCTTGCTGAATATAGTAAATCTGTTGGTCTGAAAACCGGACTGCACACAAACGGCGTATATCCGGAAGTTATCAGAAAACTGATAGAGAAGAGGCTCATCGACCACATCGCCCTTGACATAAAGGCTGAGTGGAACCTGTATACAGTCAGGGGAAAAGAGCGAGCGGTTGGAAAACAGGTTAAAGAATCACTGACACTTTGTACTGCAGCTTTTCATGCCGGAACACTTCCCGGCTTTGAAGTCGTGGTTACGCTGTTCCCCGGTTATGGCGAAGAGGTCCTGACAGTATCCCATGATGTGGCTCCTGACGTTGATCTGGTTTTGCAACAGGGAGTATATGAGGGAATCAGGCCTCTTGATATGAATAAGCTGAAAATTATTGCAGACCGGCTCGGGCGCAGGGTCAGAATACGAACACGCAGTGACGGAGAGATAACATATGAAGGTAATCGCAGTAGTTGGAATGCCGGGATCAGGGAAGGGTGAATTTTCCACCGTAGCCCAAAAGCTGGGATTTCCTGTCGTAGTAATGGGAGATGTGATCAGGGAGGAAGTGGCAAAACAGGGCCTTGCTCCTACCGATGAGAGTATGGGGATTGTAGCGAAAAGACTTCGGGCAGAATATGGAATGGCAGCAATAGCTCATGTCTGCATCCCGGTCATACAGCGCCAGCAGGGAACGGTAGTCCTGGTTGACGGGGTCAGGGGCGATGCAGAGGTTACTGAATTCTCCCAGGCATTCCCGGAATTTGCCTTGGTCTCAATCGAAGCACCTTTAGAGACACGGTTCTCCCGTCTGTCAAAACGTGGCCGTTCTGACGACCTGGAGAACATTGCAGAACTTGCCACACGTGACGAGCGGGAGTGTTCATTTGGCCTTGGAAAAGCAATGGAACTTGCATCAGTCAGGATAGAAAATGCCGGATCCCGGGAAGAATTTTTGGAAAAGGTCGGGGATTTTCTGACCAGGATGGCAAAAGAAGCATGAGTATCAGATATTTTTTTGGATCATCTGCAAAAGTCTGGGATGATATTTCGTGGATATTCGGGATAGAAGAAGCAGGCTTTGACGGGTGGGAGATCTGTGCTGACGGGAACTATCATTTCAATAAACCAGAGCAGTACAAAAAGGTTATCGAAACACTTTCGTCAACAAACCTGAGTGCAACAGTCCATGCCCCGTATGGAGACCTGAACCCTGCTGCAATAAATGACCCAATCTGGCGGGAAACAGTCAGGCAACTGACCGAATGTATCAGACTCTCTGCAGAAATTACTGACCGGGTGACCATCCATCCAGGATACCTCTCCTGCACGGGAAAAATGGTTCCAGAAAAGACGTGGCAATTACAAAAAGAGGCGATGCGTGAAGTGGGGAAAGCAGCTACCGAATACGGTGTTGTTGCGTGCCTTGAGAATATGCCTGATATCCATGATTTTCTCTGTCGGTACCCTGAAGAAATATCCGGTATTATCGAGGAAATAGAAGGGGTTTCCATGACGATAGACTTCGGTCATGCCAATACGATGGGAAAAGTGAATGATTTTATCAAAGTCATCCCTTCTGCTTCCCATATTCATATTCACGACAACCACGGCAAATCAGATGAACACCTTGCCATTGGAGACGGAACTGTTGACTGGAAGAAAGTTTCAAAAGGAATCCTCAGTAATTACCAGGGAGTTGTAGTGGTTGAAGGGAGATCTATTCCGGATGCAAAGCGATCATTAAACCAGATAAGGGGGTGGAAATAATCGCCGGAGAAACCCTGCAAATATTCTTTTTGGGCACATCAGGAGCACTCCCCACGATTACGCGAAACCTGCCCTGTATCCTTCTCAAGTGGGGATCACATGATCTTATCTTTGACTGTGGTGAGGGGTCGCAGCGGCAGATGATGAAAGCGCGTGCAGGGTTCTCTCCCGAAGTTATCTACATCTCTCACTGGCATGCAGACCATTTTCTCGGGATTATCGGCCTTTTGCAGACGATGTCATTTGGAGGAAGAGAGCAACCACTGACGATTGCCGGCCCTGATTGTGTCCATGAGATGGTTGCAGACATAAAACGGATCTGCCGGACAAGACTTGGGTTTCCGGTTGAACCACTCAAAGTAAAATCAGGCGATATATTAATACAAGACGGATACTCAATCCGCGTATTTGCTTCAGATCACGGAATCCCCGGTGTTGGATACATCTTTGAAGAGAACATGAGACCAGGTCGTTTTAACCGGGAAAAGGCTATTGAACTTGGTGTCAGGCCAGGACCCCTTTTTGGAAAACTCCAGCGGGGATCTGCAGTCACCATAACTGCCAGCGCCGAAGAGAGGGTTATCACACCAGATATGGTCATGGGACCACTCCGCCCGGGAAGAAAGGTCATTTATACCGGAGATACAAGACCGGTACTTTCAGAACTTGCCGATATCGGGGAAGATGCTGATCTGCTCATCCACGACGCAACTTTTGATCATCAGGAAGAAGAACGGGCAGGAGAGTTCATGCACGCAACTGCAGGAGAAGCAGGGATGGTTGCAAATGCCTTGAAATCTCACCGACTGGCACTCTTTCATTTTAGCACCCGGTATACCTCAACCGACACCCATATCGCCGATGCCAGGGTCCATTTTTCCGGAGAAATCCTGGCTCCTGATGACCTTGCAATCATTGACATTCCATTCAGGGATGAATAAACCCTGAATTTCGGGCGTTATTTTAGTCTTAAAAATTACGGCATTAAATGGCCGACATCTCACCTGACAGATCTCCTGAAATAGGAGAAAGGATGATAGTTTCTTACTCATATGACCCGCTCCAATACAGGGAGCGGTATTCTTCTGACGTAAAAATAATCGTTGTGCCTTCAATGGACCAGAATTTTTAAAATTCTGGCTGCCGGCTGACAGGTCGGACTTCATTCTGGTGAATCAAATGCCAACAGGAACAGAAACAATTGTTTACAGCCTGGGCGATGGCTGCAGTATTACTGACATCGTCATAGGAAAGACGTATACCGGAACCATCCAGGGTTTTGCTAATTTTGGAGCGTTCGTATACCTGAATAGTTCAATCAAGGGGCTTATCCATAAATCCAATATGCTGATGAATCACCAGGAAGGTGACACCGTCATTGTAAGGGTAGGGACTATTCGTGATAATGGAAATATCGACCTTGAAGAGATAGTCATCTCATCGTATCAGATCCAGCAGGTGGTTTGTAAACGGCGGACCACAAGACTCGATGAACTTGGAAAGAAAGTGGGCAGAACGGTCACTATCGAATGCCAGATTGCTCAGGTAAAACAGACTTCCGGGCCGACTATCTTTACCTTGGTTGATGAAAGCGGAACAGAAAGTGCAGCCGGATTTGTTGAGGCAGGAAAACGTGCGTTCCCTGATGCAAACCAGGGAGATACAGTCAGGGCTACCGGCGACGTGATGATGCGGGGCGGTCAGGTTCAGATAGAACTGGCCAGGCTTGAAGTCCTGCATGGAATCGAAGCAAAAGAGGTGGAAACCCGAATTGAACAGGCCATTAATGACCGGGCAGAACCAGCTGACATCCCACTTCTGATTGACAGCCCGATTCTTGAAAAACTCCGCCCGGAGATGCGAAAGATAGCAAAACAGATTCGTCATGCAATTTTTACCGCTCAGCCCATCCTTCTCCGGCACCATGCAGATGCTGATGGGATTTGTTCTGCAGTATCTATTGAGCAGGCCGTGGTTGCTCTCATTAATGATTCAGGCGGAGACTTTGATACCGCAAACTACCTGTTCAAACGTGCTCCTTCAAAAGCACCATTTTACGAAATAGAAGATATTGTCAGAGATCTTGACTACGCTACCAGGGATAATGTCAGATTTGGCCAGAAGATGCCACTCATCATGCTGACTGATAACGGGTCTACTGAAGAAGACCTGCCGGCGATGAAGATGGCAAAGGTGTATGGCATCCCTATGCTTGTCTTTGACCACCACCATCCTGACGAAATCGTTAACTCGTATCTCATTTCCCATGTCAACCCCTACCATGTCGATGGTGATTATGGAGTTACAGCCGGTATGCTGGGGACTGAAATTGCACGACTCATCTCCCCAAAAGTGGACAACAATGTGCGTCACATCGCCGCTGTCGCAGGGGTGGGAGATAGAAGTGAAGCACCAGAACGGCAGCAGTATCTGGATCTTGTTGCTGACCGGTATAGCGAAGAAGAATGCAAAAAGATCGCACTGGCTCTTGACTATATCCAGTTTTATCTCAGGTTTAACGACGGGAAAGAACTTATTAAGGACATTCTTGACCTGAACGGGGATCATGACAAGCATAGGAACATGGTAGACCTGCTGGTTTCAGAGGCCGAGTTTGCTATAAATGAACAGGTCAGGACCTGCATGCCGCACGTGCTCTCTTCAACACTCAAAAACGGGGCGCACCTCTTCAAAATAGATGTAGAAATCCATGCTCACAAGTTTACCTTCCCGCCACCAGGAAAGACATGCGGTGAGGTCCATGACCGGCTCTGTAAACAATATAGTGGAGAACCGGTAGTTACGCTTGGATTCGGCCCGGATTTTGTTGTACTCAGATCTCGTGGGGTGCTGATGAATATTCCCCAGATGGTCCGCGAACTCCGTGAAGAGATATCAGGAGCAGGGGTAAATGGTGGTGGACATCTGGTAGTCGGGAGCATCAAATTCGTTGAGGGAATGCGAGAAGAGGTTATTACACGGCTTTCAGAAAAAATAGAGGCATTTCCAACAGTCTGATAATGATCATGATAGATCATGATCATTAAGGTAACTTTAAATGCCTACAATTGAATGATAATGGTACGCTGATGGAGGCCGAATAATGCCATCACATTTAAAATTTAGAGACAAGTATAACGAAACGCAGTCGCGACTGATTACTTATCTCAGAAAAGGACTCGAATCTGGAAGACATTACTTTAAATCCAAGTACATTGCGAAAGATTTAGGACTGTCTTCCAAAGAAGTGGGAACTAATATGGCCATTCTGGCAGATATCTGTCAGGAACTGAGCATAGTCAAGTGGAGCTATTCAAACAGCACTACCTGGATGGTTTCCCCGGTAACGAATTAGATTCTTTTTTTTACGACGTATTACACATGAAAGAGATTATTTCATTTGAATCAGGTCTGGAATTTATTGGAGACATCAACGAGTTTAAAGATTGTCTGATGTCTCAGGATAATACCCAGAATGATCCAAAGGTTCTCTGGTTTAATATCGATGTCCCAAAAGGGCATGGACTAGCGCCAGGAGACCGGGTCAGAATTACGGTTGAGAAAATCTAATCTTATTTAAAAATGAGTAAATCATCCGGTTACTCATTATACCTGTTTTTGTCTCCTGTTCTGTAAAAAATCATACCAGTTCACAGGGTATTTGACAAGATGCTTTTTTCCTTTCACGATTTGATTTGCGAATGAAGGAGAATGTTACACTTCGGTAGCAAAATAAGTCTGAATCTTACACACTGAACATTTCCGGCCGCAGACAAAAAAATTATTTTTCCTTTAGGAAAAATGCTGCAACAATACCGACTGCTGCTAAAGCTGCAACTACAGGGAAAACCCCAAGATATGAACCGGTTGCGTCCCGTATGTACCCTGCAATCTGCGGACCTGCGATGGCCCCTGCACCATATGCAAGGAATATTACCCCATAACAGCGGGGATAATCGCCAGTTCCAAAAAAACATGCGGTTGACGCAGGAGCAATGGCAAGCCAGCCACCAAGACAACCCCAGAGCAAGGCAAAGCCCAGGATATATACTGGAACCGAAGGGGCATATCCAAGCATGAGTGATGCTCCCCCAATGAGTACGAAGGAAAGGATTGCCGTGTTTCTAGGATTTATCCTGTCAGAAAGTGTCCCAAAGACCGGACGTCCTCCGCCGTTGAAAATAGCAAAGAATCCAACCAGCATTGTCCCAAGTGCAGCCTCAATTCCGACAATTTCTGATCCAACCGGCTTTGAGATAGAGATGGCCATCAAACCCGCGAGACACCCGATAAAGTAACAGATCCAGAGAGCGTAAAACTGCCTGGTCCGTACCATCTCAGGAAGAGATATGGGGCAGGCTTCACCTACTCCAGTCGCAGAACCAGCATACCCTTTCGGAGTCCAGCCAGCAGGGGGGAACCTAAAGGGAAGGGCAAGGAGGACAGTCAGGACTAAAAAGGCGATGCCAAATATTCTGAATGTACCCATCACCCCGGTCATCCCAATGAGAAAACCTGCAAGGTTTGCCGTGATGAATGCAGAAAACCCAAAACCCAGCAGGACAAGCCCAACAGCAAATCCCCGCCTGTCAGGAAACCATCTGGCAGTGGTGGCTACTGGTGCACCATACGCTATACCGACACCAAAGCCCCCGATTACGCCGTAGAGGATATAAAGCATCAATACCGATGTTGAAAATGATGCAAGTATCCAGCCAAGCCCGGTGAGTATCCCTCCGGTGATGATGATCTTCCGGGGCCCGTATGTGTCCAGATATTTTCCCGTCAGTGGCATGGCAATGGCGAAACAGGCAAGAAATACTGAAAATGGCATCAGAATCTCTCCAGCCGTGACCGTTTGTCCAAGTGTCTTTGTGAAATACTCAGTGAGAGGCCCGACAAAGACACTCCATGAGTACACACTTCCGAGACACAGATTTATTGCCATCCCCAGAAAGATTAAGACCCATCTTCCTTTTTCTGGTTCCATTCCCCAAAACCGGGCATCTCCCAAAACTCCTGATTGTGATTTTTCAGTCATGATATAGTCCAGTCCAGGCCCTTATTCGTCGAGGGCCGATACATCTCCTAATTCCATGTTCAACTCTTTTGCTTTTAAAATTCTTCGCATGATCTTGCCACTCCTTGTTTTGGGAAGTGAATCAACGAATTCTATTGCAGCAGGCATTGCAATCGGCCCGATACTCATACGGACATGGTATGTCAGCTCTGACACCAGTTTCTGACTTGGTTCAAATCCCCTGACCAGGATGACAAAGGCTTTCACAGCCTGGCCTTTAATCTCGTCTGGTATTCCAATAACCGCCGCTTCTGCAACGGCTTCATGCTCAACCAGTGCTGATTCCACCTCTGCTGTTCCAAGGTTATGACCAGCCACGATAATGATGTCATCAGACCGGCCAAGGATCATGATATACCCATCTTCATCCTTTACGGCAAGATCGCCAGCCGTGTAGCAGTTCTTTATCTGGTTCCAGTACTTCCGGTACCGTTCATCATTGCGGAACACCGTTCTCATCATAGAAGGCCAGGGCTTTTTGATGACTAAAAGGCCTCCCTGACCTGGTGGGGTGCTGATTCCGTCCTTATCTACCACATCCACCTCTACTCCCGGGATGGGAAGTCCGGCAAACCCAGGTTTCATAGGTTCTCCGAGAGGAGTTGTTATCATATGCATCCCGGTCTCAGTCTGCCACCAGGTGTCAAGGATCGGACAGTGCATCTTGCCAATCACCCGGTAATACCACTCAAATGCCTCTGGATTTAAAGGCTCGCCGACCGATCCGATGATTCGCAGCGAATCCAGGTTGTATTTATTCGGCCATTCCTCTCCAACCCGCATAAACATCCGTATCGCTGTCGGGGCCGTGTAAAAGATAGTAACCCCCAGCTCCTCAATGATACTCCACCAGACTCCGGGATCAGGCCAGTCAGGTGTAGTTTCGGTAATGACGACTGTTGCACCTGCAGAAAGCGGCCCGTAGACAATGTAACTATGCCCGGTTATCCAGCCTGGGTCTGCCGTACACCAGATTACATCGTTCTCTTTCAGATCAAACAAGTATTTGGAAGTGTAATGCACCCCTGTTGCATACCCGCCACAGGTATGAACAATCCCTTTTGGCGTCCCAGTAGTCCCACTAGTGTAGAGAATAAACAGGGGATCTTCGGAGTCCATCTCTTCGGGGGGGCAATCCGCATCAGCCCCCTGAAGAAGGCTGTAAAAATCCTCCTCCATCTCAGAGTATAACTCCACTGAACATTTTTCCCGGCACAAAACAATCACTTTTTCAACACTGGGGGCATTTCTAACCGCGTCACCAACGATACTGCGTAGTGAAAGGAGTTTTCCTCTCCGTTTTCCGACATCTGCCGTGATGACAACTTTGGCCTCTGCATCACGAATTCTGGCATGCAGGGCTTCAGCCCCATATCCGGCATATACGATTGAATGAACAGCCCCTATCCTGGCACAGGCAAGAAGTGCAATTACGTGCTCAGGAACCAGGGGCATGTAAAAACAGATCCGGTCACCTTTTTGAACACCAAGTTTTTTCAGGGCGTTTGCAAACCGCATGACATCACGGTAGAGCTGCCGATAGGTGTACACCCGTTCTTCGTCATCCTCACCCCGCCAGATTAATGCCAGTTTATTTCTCCTCCCTGCCTGAATATGGCGGTCAAGACAACTGGTGGTTATGTTAAGAGTGCCGTCGCAAAACCACCGGGCATAGGGGTAATTCCACTCCAGCACCTTTGTCCATGGTTTCATCCATTCAATTTCTCTGGCCATCTTATCCCAGAACAATTCCGGATCATTCAGGTACTGCTGATACACTTTCTTGTAGTCCCCTAAATGAGACCGGGCTTTGTACTCAGGATCAGGAAGGTATGCCTTTGAATCAAGAATTACATTAAAATCTTCTGACATTACCTAGCTCCTTCATGAATAAAATTTCATTTTTGACTACTATTTTCAAAATAATATCGCTTATTGCGATAGCGCCACACATACCAGGTATGCTAAGCATCTAAAAAGAGATCGACGCTTTATGAGTTAAATATTTGTATTCGTAGTACATATATGTCGTACATATTAAAACACATAAGAACTAA
>Ga0265295_1009409_pt1 | contig 10464 bp, 8 predicted proteins | sample Munlansysbiofilm_FD_192503 | JGI IMG/M metagenome (GOLD analysis project Ga0265295, IMG submission 192503) | Leachate microbial communities from a municipal landfill in Southern Ontario, Canada - Methane capture system biofilm | ecosystem: Engineered > Solid waste > Landfill > Unclassified ... | reverse complement strand
CAGTGCCGTTAATGCGGTTGGCCGCACGGGAAAGGATTCGTGGAGTAGACCCGGCCATACCCATAAGGGTGGTCTGGATACCCGCTGAACCGATGGTCTCTTTCTGCATCAAGGCCGCTTCGCCGCTTGTGAAGTATTTCTTTATCTCCTGCCCCATCTCCCCAACTGTCATATCGGGCCGGACCATGGACTTGTCAATCATGTCCTGCGTGACGGTGGCAATCATCTCGCCGGGTATTTCCGAGCCGTATAGACCTACCAGCGACTTGACGAGGGCCTGCTTCCCTCCGGCAAGTTTGAGAAACGCCCAAACAGGGAGCAATTCCGTTACCCCTTCAATAACTCCTGTCGCGGTTGACGCGATAGACGCCACTTCGGGAGAGTGTCCGCGTTCCATGAAACCGTGATAATCTCTTGCCGCCGTCATGCCGGACATTGCCAGTAATGCCGGGGCGGGGTTCCCTGTAACGACACTGGCGGCCATGGGGACAGCCTGCTCAAGCATACTCTGCCCAGCAGTTTGCATCATGGATTCAGGCGTCCCTATCTCGACCGGGTATTCTTCTTTGACCTTCTGATGCTCTCTTACCCCCTCGTTGGCGTAGGACTGCCCCGCTTCGCCCATCTTTTGCCACGCTTTCTGAGGAACCAGCATGGACAGCGGACCGGCGACGGGGCCAAGGTAAGCCGATCTGACGTTGGGCTTCATCTCGGCTATTCCTCTTATCGCCCCGCCTTCTGACTGTTTCAGTCCTGCCGCCGCAAGGCGGGGGATAGGCGCGAACCCTTTTTCTATCCTTCTTGCCGGGTCTACTACGGTAGACCAGCCTTCTCCCGTTTCTCTTGCAATCTGGGCCGAGGCAATATCCGCTGGGCTCATCGTTTCGGTTGTGTCGTAAGGACTCAAGGCGCGTTTCGCTGCATTCAGACCGCGTGAAATAAGGGACTGCTTGGGGGCCTTGCGCCATTCCGGGTTAATTACTTCGGTGGACCTACGTTCAGGCGTCGGGGCTGATGTTGTGGAGTCTTCAATGGATGGGTAGGCTACTTGCGGCGGCTCCGCCTTGGCGGTCTTTTGCTGTGGGGTCTTCGCGGGCTTCCCTGCTCTCAGGTATTCAACTATCTCGTCATCAGAGTACCCGGCTTGTCTGGCGGCTCCGACATCGAACCTGGCCTTTTTGCCCAGGTGATCCGCTATTTCGTCTATCTTATATCCTGCCTTGATTGCGCCATCTACATCAAAAGCCATGGACTTCCCCCTGGAAGTTATTTGCTGTTGAAAAAGGTTCCGATATTCGGACGTTTCGCCTTAATACCCAATTCTCTCAAATTTTTGGTGTATGGTCCATCATTAAGCCCTTGGCTTTCAGGCCGGAAGACATACGGGTCGAACGCCGAGGGGGCTGCTGATGTGGGAGAAATGGCGGGGGCTGTCGCCTGCTGGGTCGTCGTCGGGGCCGGGGCGGAAGGCTGAGGCGCGGCCGGCACTGATTGTCCCTGACGGGAGTTGGGGAAGAGTTTGTCCGCCGCCTGATTCGCCTCGTTGATTACCTGGTTCATGTCCAGGGGGTCCTTGTTGAGAAGCTGATTGTCATGATAACTCTTAATCCGTGCTTGCACTACCCTCGAAACGAAGTCATCCCGGCCACCCTTCTTGCCGTTTAGGATAGCATGGGCGTCTTTCGCGTCCGTCGCCACACCTGATTGCACCAGGTAGTTCATATTTCGGATCATGTCCGTATCCTTCACGTCCACGCCAGTCTTTTCGATTTCGCTTTTCTTGAGGCCTTCCATGGCCTTGTTGTGGCGGGCGGTTTCGTCCTGTTGCCCCTGGTCGAGCCGCAGCTTGCTTAGGCCAAGCTCCCGTCGCAAGGCTAGATCATTGGTTGAGTCTTGCGCCTGCTGGTCAAGTCTCTGCCTGTCCAGGGCCAACCTCGCATTGTGGGCGGTTATTGCAGCCTTGCGGGAATTTAACTTGCTGGTGAAACCTTGTGTCACCAAGTCCGCGATGGTTGTTGGCGCTGGTGTCGCCTCGTCTTGTACTCGTTGCGCCCGTGCGACCTCATTCTGATATTGCTCGTCGGCAAGGGCGATGTTCGGGTCTGCCGGAGAAGCAGATAGCCCGCCCGCCGCCGGGTTCGTCATAACATACCCGCCAGATTTGTTCAGGGGGTCGCGGTTGCTTCCAATGTCGCCGTAGTTGATACGCTTACCGTCAACCAGGGCGTAACCGCTACCCGCCGCTATCCCCTTAGCCGCCGGGAGTGATACGTCGATAACGCCCGCCCTCTTCTTGTCTATCGCCATAATATATCTCTCCCCCTTTACTCATCAATTATCTTCAGCAATCCGCCTGTAGCTGTCTGTGCATATGACTTGACCGCATCGGCGTATGCTCTGTATGCGGCGGTTTCTTTCTGCGCGTTGACACCCGCCGCGTGGACGTTGGCATTGGTTGACGCAACATTCTTTTCTAGCCGTGTCTTGAGCAAGGATATTGCAACATCCTTTTCCGACTTCATTATGTCGGCTCTCGTCTTGTAACCGTTCAAGGCGGTGTTGATATTTTCTATTTCAGTTTTGAACTTATTCAGTTCATGCTCAAGAGTTGTCTTATACTTTTCCAGAGCGGTATGTGTCGCTTCATTGAACAGCTTATCATAAGCCGTTGTGAAATTGGCATGAAATTGTTCCGCACTAATACCGTTCTGAATGCAGAATTGCCAATTCTGCCGGGCATGTTCTTCCATTAGTGTCGTAATCTGTCGGCTCAACTCCGTATCGTCCCACTGATACTTTTGGAGTAACTCCGATCTGGTAGCAAGCAGATAGTCAGTAGGAAGGCTGAACCCTCTTGCGCCAAGCCCTGCGTTTGCCATGTCCAACGCATCAGACAGTGTTTGTCTCCGCCTTTCTCTGTCCTTGCCGAATATTGCATCTTGCAGACGCTCGGATATGCCAATCCCGCCGCTGTTGAGTGCGGAGGAAATAGCCCCTTGGACCATCTGCATATAATTGCCGGTCCAGACATAACTATCGTGCAGCACCCTCGATGCATCCGGGTCTTGCATTTCCGTAGCATCATCAAGCGAGTCGGGAAGTGCTAGAGGAATATTCGGCAAATCAAAGGTGATATCCTTCAACTCGTCCGGCTCAGAAGGGTCCGCGACACTTGCGGTAAAACTTGAAAGCATTTCCGCTTCTAACCTGGCAATGCCGTTTTCCGCTTTACGTTGGCAATCACTCAGAAAAATTTCTATTTCGGTCATCAGTTTGCGCGGGAAACCTCGGCCTTTAGGCCGGGGAGGGATAGCGCGGCTTGCTTCGCAAGCCTCCCGTCCCGCTCTCCTTTCTCAAAAATATATTTACACAATTCGCTATCTCGTGTAAAGTGTCTGCATGGAAACGAAACGCGCCTACAAGTTCAGGTTCTACCCAACGCCAGAGCAAGAGCTGAATCTTGCCAAGACGTTCGGTTGCGCTCGTTTTGCTTACAACTACATGCTTCGCAAGCGCACTGATGCGTGGTTCCAACGGCAGGAAAAAGTCGGATACCACGAAACCTCTGCCATGCTGACTGCGCTCAAGAAAACGCCGGAATATGCTTGGCTTAACGAAGTTAGCAGCGTCCCAGTCCAGCAGTCGCTGCGCCATCTGCAAACCGCTTTCGGCAACTTCTTTGCCAAGCGCAACGGCTATCCGACCTTCAAGAAGAAGGACGGCGCACAATCTGCCGAATACACAACCAGCGCATTCAAGTGGAATGGAAAGCAACTTCGCATCGCCAAGATGGATGCCGCGTTGAATGTGCGATTCAGCCGCACCATCCCGAAGGCCGCGATTGTCACGACCGTGACCGTCAGCAAAGACACGGCTGGCCGCTACTTTGTTTCGATGCTCTGCACCGATACCGTTTCCGAAAAGGATAAGGTCGAATCCAAAGTCGGCATTGATCTTGGGCTGACTCACTTTGCCATCCTTTCTACGGGCGAGAAGATCGCCAGCCCGAAAGCGTTTGCTGCAAACGAAAAGAAACTCGCCAAACTGCAACGCAAGCTGGCGAAGAAGCAGAAAGGTTCCGTCAATCGCAAGAAGGCGAAACTGAAGGTCGCACGCTTGCATGCTAAGATCGCGGATTCCCGCAAAGACTTCCTCCACAAGCTCTCGACTCGGTTGATAAACGAAAACCAAGTGATCGCCATTGAGACGCTGGCAGTCAGCAACATGCAGAAAAACCACTGTCTAGCGAAGTCGATCAGCGATGCAAGCTGGTCTGAGTTCGTGCGGCAGCTTGAGTACAAATCGCGCTGGTATGGCCGCGATCTTGTCGGTATTGACCGCTGGTATCCGAGCAGCAAGCGTTGCTCGGACTGCGGCCACACCGTCGCCAAGATGCCATTGAACGTGCGCGAGTGGACTTGCCCAGAATGCGGCATGATCCACGACCGTGACATCAACGCAGCGCGCAATGTTTTGGCCGCCGGACTGGCGGTGTCAGCCCTTGGAGAATCTGTAAATCCTGTCTGCATGTAAGTGCGGTCTGGTTAGGTTCAGTGAATTGGGAATCCCCGCCCTGAAGGACGGGGAGCAGTCAAGACATCCTCTCTTGTGTGCTCAGGAAATACGCCAGTCCGTAGACCGGGAGAACGTGCAACCAATCACCGAAAACGCCGCATATCAGGACGCTTGCCCAAAACGCCAGACACAGGCGACACTCGATGAAATGCCTGGAGTGCGGGCCTATCTTGAGGAACGGAGCCACTCCCTTGAACCATTCGCGGAAGGGATACAGTATTGAACCCGTAGCCACCACACACACGGAGATGTAGACGGCCAGTGCTTCCATAACGAACCGTTCCGTCACCGCTGAATCCCTCCCCCGCAACATCCCGGACCACGGGACGCCTCTACCTGATTCCCGCTTGAATCGTAGGCAAAGCGGTTGTTGACTGTCGCGTCCGAGACAAACATCATATAGGCCTCAAAAGGTGTCCTGTCCGGGAATTGAACCAGGGACATCCTGACCATGCCCACCTTCTGCGCATACTCCGACAGAGACCCGACTATAGACAAGCCCCTTTCCATACACCTTGCACGGAAGGCGTTGAAATCAAAGGGGTTTTCAAGCCCCATCAGAATATCCATTTTGACCGGATTGGAAAATATCATGGTCCCGCTATCTCCTTTACGTAGTAATCACCTATTTTGCGCCATGTCTTGAGCTTGCCAATAGCGGCTGATTCTGAGTCCGTGACAAAAAAACATGGACTGGAATCCGTCAGTCCATCCAGGAGATCACGCAGCCGCCGCAATGCCGCAAGGGACTTCGCGCCCCTGTTCCTGCCGTGCATGAAGCCGTCTTTCAGGTCCGTCTCGCTGTCGCCTGTGGCAATCCTGACAAGCTGCACCGTGACGGATGGGCCGGAGCCCCTCATCTCCCATGGGAGTATCTGGTATCCTATCCAACAGGTATCTGAAACTTTCTCTATGTATTCCATCACTTTAGCCCTATGGATGGATAGTAAGTTACATTCCTCAGCGGAACTATCTTGCTCAGTTCAGAGTTGGGGTTCACGACCTTCCCGCCCGGTAACCTCAACTCATTGAAGACCTTCACTCCGTCCCTTGTATTAACGACGAATGACCAGAATGTGCCGTACTTCTGAACATTAACGCAGTTCCCGCATGGGCCTAGTGAGTAACTCGGGGCCGGGCAATGATACTCACTCGATGGGACTATTTCAGGCCGTGGCAATGGCCCCCATGCAATGCTGTACCGGCTATCCGCCTCCGCCCTCCATATTTCATCATGCACCATGTTTCGGCACCACTCGGGATAGAAGAAATCCATGCCGCCATCCTTTACAGGAAGGTCCGTTTTTATGAATCCGCCCTCTGTCGCAAGGTAATCGTAGAATCCCCACTCGTTTACATCGCAATCAATAGGGATTGCGAGAGATTGCGGTTGCGGGGTGATAAGGATCATGGCTACATCATCTTCAGCTTCTGGGCATGTCTTTTTAATGATGTTTCCGTATAGGCCCCATACCCCTTGGCCAGTAGATTCCGGCATGGGATTGAATGTGAAATCTGATTGATGCAGAGTCCGGGATTGCATACCGCCGTCGCACCAATACAGGTTAAATTTCTCGGTGCCAGAACCATCAAGGTCTCTACCATGAATAATATATTTATGATGTGAAGATGTTCCCCATTTGCCCCTGAATCCCGCCATTTTGCTTGACGATACAGAAAACTTGAAGTGTTGCGCGACCGTCTTTGTTAGCATCACCTTATATAATGGGTCAAAGTACAAAAGTGTTGTTTGCTTTCTTAGGCAATCTTCGGAGACAGAATGATCGTTATTGCTGTCGGGGTCTTTGCAATCAATCAACATGTCCCCTTTTCTTACTATCTTACTGATATTCTGGCTCGAATTATGGCTCCAATTCATCCTGAAGGTTCTTTTGGTAACAGACAAATCAAGGCTTATACCCTCCCACGTTCCGGTAATTACACGGTCTATCTCGTGTGACAGACTACCATCGTATTCACTGCTTATTTCTCTTGTGGCCGTCTCATCGGTGCAATACAGGAATGGGCCAAGGCAAGGATCATCACTCATGGGCACACCCATTCATATTGTTCTTCACAGTATTTACATGCCCCCAATCGTCCTATGAGATTAAATGGTGGATACCGATTCATTATATACTCACTAGTTCCCGTATATCCCGAATCAGCATAACATCCCTTATTATGGGGAAATTGTGTCCCGCTTTCCCAATCTGGAGCATAGCATTCTCCGTAAACAGTAGGATTTTCCGAGCAAATACTATAGCCAGGCGCATTAGCACAATACCCTGTCCACATATAATATCTGACCAAACCAGAACCCGCGCCGCTAGAATAGCGTTCGTCATGCACACAATATACAGGGGGGCCTGGTGGCCATGCTGCGCAGCTATAAGAATCTGCCACATTTGACATAGGGCCGGTCCAGCTTCTACCCTTGAATACCCAGACACCAGATGGAAACCTAATATCTTTTGACACAGAGTACCCGGTATCAGATGTTGCAGTTATAGTCCCTGTTCCACACCCAGAAATCCCCCCGGTTATAATGATGGATGTTTTTGTTCCACTTTCACTTATTTCAAACTGTGCTCCGACACTCCACGACCATTCACAGCACATCCCTTGGACACCAACAACATGATACACGGCCCCTACTGATATGTTTTCTGGACCATCAATTCCAGCGGACCAAACATGAGGGCCAGAAAGAATAACGTCAAAAGTCTGTTCATCGGTATCTGACGAACTGCTTGATGATGATGATGTTCTTGATGTTATCCGTGTTTCAATCCCGTTGAACCAGCCTGTAGCCGACTTGGTAAAGGTTAGGTCGGTGTTTTCACCTGATTCCGTAGCCGTACCACTGTCCGTAGATGTTCTTGCGGAATATTCCGCCGATTCTTCCGTGACGGTAATCGTTTTGCCGTCAGCCGATGAAAAGGTATTGCCTGACAGAAGGAAAGGGGTCTTGAGCCTGCCGGTTGACCACCTGCCAAGCTCCAACCATTCCCTGCCGTTGAGAATCGCCGCGATGGTATCCGCGCCATCCATGCAGACGACATAAATCCGCTTTTCGTATCGCCCCGCGCCAAGAACCGAGCCGGGAGGTTGGGGCTGGAATATATCCCCGTCCTGATAAAGAATCGCCTGGAACGGTTCAGTCATTTGGATATGGGGGATGCCGGGACTGTATTTGCTCTGCCATGATAGAATCTTGTCGCCAACATCGCTCACCCATAGCATATTGCCGTAAAGGTTTGGTTTCCCCGCCTTTGGGTACTTGACAACAACCTCATCTTCTTTCTTGACCTGAAACTCAGGGGAGTAAGCCCCGCCGCCGACCAGAAAGGGTTCATACTCGCCGCCTTCGTATATCTCGCCTTTGGCATTGAGGGCAAATACTATTCCGTCGCTGATTGCGAAGCCGCTTACACCCGGCCATACTTCCCTTGGACTCCACCGGGTGCCGGTCCTCGGAGTGCAGAGGAAGGCGTGACTGGCAAGCTCGATGAACCTGATAACCCCTTCGCCGTCGTGGTTGATGTACTGGATTGCAAAGCCATCCACGTAGCCGTATTTCGTGCCGTCAACCTTGGCCCACTCGCCCCTTGCCCATGTGGTGTATTTGGCGGCCTTTTCGGCGTCTCCAACTATTTCAATCCTGGGCATACTCAACCGATTGCCCTCTTGGACTTGGCAAGGAGCAATTCGACCTTGGCGACCTCCATATCCGCACCATCCACGTTCCGCATTTCCGCTTGCCAGACTGTACCCTTGATTCCTTTCGCCAATTTCCGGCGTCTCCGATGGATGCCCTGCCGGCCGTCGAAAGAGATGTGATACCCGCTCCGGTTTCTCTGTTCGTCGGCAACCATCCTGAAGGCAACGTCACCATCGGTCCTGAGATGGACGTAAGCGGAATTGATGTATTTCAGTTTCATCGTGCCGAAGTCGGTAACGCCAGAGATTACGCAACCGTCAATCACGGCGTCTCCATCCCTGTTCCCGGTCAACCTGAACAGCCCGGTATCGTTACAGGCGTATCTCTGCCCGTTCAACTCGAACAGGCTGTTGAACTGCCAGTTGGTGAACTGGGTATGCCCTCCCGTGGCAAGGTTCACCGTCCAGCCGTCCACTGTCGCGGGAGGAACAATTACGGCCCCGCCATGACTTTCAGACATGGAGCCAAACGCACGCGCGAGAGAAAATAGAACTGTCGCCGCGCCTGAACCCGTTGCCCCTATCGCGCCGTTTTGGGATTCATACAGCATCCCGACATCGACGGTAACATCACACTCACCCATGCCGATGATGTTCGTTGCGGCAATCGCCCCGCCGAAATACCATTTATCTATTGCCAGGATAGACGCTGTGCCGATTACCCCTGTCGCAGCCTGTCCGTACGTTGTTACAACCACGGGAATATCCACCGTCCCAGTCTGTGACTCCTGGACCAATGCCGAGCCGGTTGCTGCCGATTGAATGGTGAATGTTATTTCACTTGGCGGTGGAGTCTCTACAGCTTCAGAAAGGATCGGGAACACACAATCAGTCGTGCCTACCCCGGCAATCCCCGATGCGCCCGTCCCGGCTGATTGGATAGTGATAGTTACCGGATTGATATAGGTTGCAGTGTGAGATGATATTCTGTACCCGAATGATTCTATTGTGAAAGGAACATCCGCAACACCTGATTGCTGCCTATCGTGAGTTTCGCTTGTTATCTCGAATGGAACATCAATAGACGGAAATAGTTCAGATTGGACCTGTCCAACCCCGCCAGTACAAAGATGAGTCCAGGCTCTATCAGGAGTTTGGTCTGCTTTCAGGTTCAGAACATAGATACCCGTCCCAGTGCCAGAAGGGGCAGCAGGGGCGATAGCAAGAATCCTGTTTCTTGTTTGGTCCCAAACGGATATTGCATAACTAGGCCCACCCGTATTCGTGAACTGAGTCCACCCGACAGAAGTGTTGTCCAGGTCAATGTATGCAGTAAGACTTGAACTGCTGTTATTTCCTATTACGTATAATTTTCTGTAAGCAATCGCGGGCCGATTCCAGAACGTCATCATCGGGAGGGCTGGCAATGCGTTGCGGGTCCAAGTGTTTGCCGAGACATCATATTTCAGAATCTCTGTGCTGTTACTAAAATTACTTTCAGTCTGACCCTTAACCCCCCCAAGGACATATATACAGTTATTGACAGGATCAAACACGGACGCACATTGCGTAGCGGAAACAGGAGGATATGCGCCATTTGACCACGAGTTACCAGACAGTCCTGATATGGCTATCCGCGAATGACAGTTATATCTATAACTGCTCTCGCTTCCGCCTATCAAGTGGATGTGTGTGCTTGATGCTATTGCGAAACTGATGCCTAATCTATCACTACCGGTACCGGTGGAAACACCTGAAAACTCATAAGACAGTTCATCTGAATTATTCGGCACAGCATGATCGTCCCAGCTATTAGGATTTGAGAGATCAAGGACTGTAGTCCACCCTCTTCTGGTGGCGTATTTATGTGGGCCGGTATTGTAGAAAATCGGCATCATCCAATACAAGTACCGACCATCGACAGAAAAACATGCCCTTGACGTATAAACCATTTTACTTTCGCTTGTAGTATATGCCGCCCCAGGCCCTACCTTTTCCCAACTCCCTCCCAAGTTGTCCAGCGCGATGCGGTATATACCATTGCCACCGGCAACATAATTTGTAGTGGGATCATCTTCAAGGGTAGCTGTGACGTATAGATAACCATCGTAAATTGCACCGATAAAATTACCGACAGTTCCACCATACCCGGATAATCCACTATAATACGGAAAGGGGGTAGTGCTAACCACCCCCGTTTCGATTGGGACTTGTATATCCGCGCTG
>Ga0265295_1009408_pt1 | contig 10466 bp, 8 predicted proteins | sample Munlansysbiofilm_FD_192503 | JGI IMG/M metagenome (GOLD analysis project Ga0265295, IMG submission 192503) | Leachate microbial communities from a municipal landfill in Southern Ontario, Canada - Methane capture system biofilm | ecosystem: Engineered > Solid waste > Landfill > Unclassified ... | reverse complement strand
CCATATCCTTCTCGTTCCTTACGGATTGAAATCGCTCCTCCCGACCACAGGAGGGGCGTTTTGCTTTGGCAATCACTCCCCACTGTCTGAATCGCAAAACCCATACTTAGAATTGCTGGATTCCCATAGAGTATTGTGTTAACATTTATACCTTTTGTATCACCCCTTCGGCTAGCTGACCTCGTTTTAAACGATGCGCATACAGGCTGAAAAACAGTATCTAATTGACCTCCACTATGAACACGCAAAAGAATAAAACAAATCCAGATATGAAACCATTAAACATCGGCGTCTTTGGTGTCGGCGGACGTGGCATGATTGCACGCAGCATACATAAACCCGAGGCGGGGTTGAAGGTTGTAGCAGGGGCCGATATTAACCCCGACAAGTTTGAAGCCTTTCGTGAATACGCTGGGCCGGACGTCCGAACGGTATCAGACTACCGTGACTTGCTCTCGGATTCGGAGATTGATATCTTTTTCGTAACAACACCGGATAATTTTCACGAGGAAATGGCGGTTGCGGCACTTAAGGCCGGCAAAGCCGTTTATCTCGAAAAACCGATGGCCATCACAATTGAAGGATGCGACCGAATCCTTCAGACTGCCTGGGAGACAGGATCCAAACTGTTTGTCGGACACAACATGCGTCACTTCCCTGTTGTACTGAAGATGAAGGAAATCATCGACTCGGGATTAATCGGTGATATACAGGCCGGTTGGTGCCGACATTTCATCGCATACGGTGGCGATGCTTATTTCCGCGATTGGCATTCTGAACAAAAAAACGCTACAGGGCTTCTCCTTCAAAAAGGCGCACATGACATCGACGTCATGCACTGGCTGATGGGGGGCTACACCAAACGCGTAGTAGGGATGGGAGCGCTTTCCGTTTATAATCAATGTGAACGCCGTAACCCGGAAATACCAGGGTGCGCAAAATGGGATCAAGCACAATGGCCGCCACTCGAACAAACAGGATTTTCCCCGATCATCGATGTCGAGGATCATAGCATGGTCATGATGCAATTGGATAATGGTGCGCAGGCCAGTTATATGCAATGCCATTACACGCCTGATTCTGAGCGCAACTACACGTTTATTGGTACGCGGGGACGAATTGAAAACATCGGCGATTATGGCGATTGCAAAGTTCACGTATGGACACAGCGAGGACCACGGGAAACCCCCGATATCGTTTACAATCTCAAACCCGCAGAAGGCTCACATGGAGGATCCGATCCAGCGATCCAGAAGGAATTCATTAATTTTGTCAGACATGGCATTCCTACGAACACGTCCCCCATCGCAGCGCGCAATGCCGTGGCTGCAGGCGTCTTAGCCCATGCGTCGATGCGTACAGGTTGCGCGCCGCAGGATATTCCGCCAGTATCAGAAAAGCTCTTGACCTACTTTGCCAACGGCCAACGCCGCTAGCGGCGGAGCGGAGTCACGAATCAGCGAGTCGCTGGTCGTGACTCAGCCTTCGGCGGTGTACCCTCAAACGCGCTGTGTTTAAATCCAACTCAGGTTGGAGCCCCGTTTTATGACATTGCATGTGTTTCATGGTAAACACTCACAGCGAAGCAGATAGAGCGACGTCGCCCCATTTCCCACTGGATGCTTCTACGCTTACGATTAAGAATGCGGGAAAAGTCAAGCTACAGACAAATCACGCGTCCCACAATAGAACGACTTTGCCGCATTCGCCGCTATTCATCGCTTCAAAGCCCCTCTCAAACTCCTGGTAGGGGAAACGATGCGTAATTACCGAACGAATATCAAGCCCGCTTTGTAAAAGCACGGTCATCATGTACCAGGTTTCGTACATTTCACGGCCGTAAATGCCTTTAATTGTCAGCATATTAAAGATGACGCGCTGCCAGTCAACCGACATCTCGCCCGGAGGAATTCCAAGCATAGCAACGGATCCTCCATGAGACATGTTAGCAAGTAAACCACGGAACGCCGTTTCGTTACCCGACATCTCAAGCCCCACATCGAACCCTTCATTCATACCTAATTTGCGTTGAACGTCTTCGAGAGGCGTCCGACTGGTGTCGACGGCCATTGTCACGCCCATGCTCCGCGCCAGCTCAAGCCGATACGGATTAACGTCCGTGATAACGACATGCCGTGCGCCGGCATGTCGTACAATCATAGCAGCCATGATACCGATCGGCCCCGCTCCCGTAATCAAGACATCTTCTCCAAGCACTTTAAACTGAAGGGCGGTATGCGCCGCGTTTCCAAAAGGATCAAAGATAGCCGCCACATCGAGCGGAACGGAGCGATCCAAACTCCACACATTCGTCATCGGTAACGATACATACTCTGCGAAAGCACCTGGGATGCTAACCCCCAATCCCTTGCTGCTCCGGCAGAGATGCCGGCGGCCGGCCATGCAGTTGCGACATCGCCCGCAAACAACATGCCCTTCCCCGCTAACCACATCTCCAGGGCGAAAGCCCACAACGTTGTCACCGATTTCAACCACGGTTCCAACGAATTCATGCCCGATGGCCATGGGGACGGCAATCGTTTTCTGGGCCCAGGCATCCCAGTTGTAAATATGCAAATCTGTGCCGCAGATACCGGTCCGCATGACCTTTATCAGGACGTCATTAATGCCGACTTCCGGTTCAGGAATATCCTGCAGACATAACCCGGGTTCTGCTTTCGATTTAACTAAGGCTCTCATTTTATTTCTCCAAATGCTGTAAGTACTTGATCAATGTGTTTATCCGTCAACGCAGCAGAAACTTGCACCCGCAAACGGGCTTTCCCTTTGGGTACTACGGGGTAGCCAAAAGCGACAACCCAAACACCAAGGTCGAGCAACTGTTCACTTTTACGGATGGCTTCTGCTTCGTCTCCAATCATGATGGGAATAATTGCACTCGGAGAATCCTGGCATTCATATCCGAGCGCAATCAACCCTGTACGAATGCGCGCAACATTGGCACGCAGACGATCCATCAATACGGTATCGCGTTGCAAAAGCGTAATGGCCTGTTTTGCGCTACAGGCGACGGTCGGTGGCAGGGCATTGGAGAACAAACTAGGGCGACTGCGCTGAACGAGCAGATCAATCAAGTCTTGGCTGCCGGCAACATAGCCGCCAGCAGCGCCACCGAGCGCTTTGCCAAGCGTCCCGGTGATGATGTCAACGCGGCCCAGAACATCGCAATGCTCAGGTGTTCCCCGCCCTGTACGGCCGAGCACCCCGACGCCGTGTGAATCGTCCACAATGAGCCGCGCATCGTAACGCTTGCACATCTCGACCAAACCGGCGAGATCCGCCACCGCCCCTTCCATGCTGAAGACGCCATCGGTGATGACCCACCGCGCGTCCGCATCCATATTAGCTTTCAGCTTGGCCTCAAGGTCAGCGTGATCACCATGCGCATACACCATACGTTCACGCGGGCGCGCCAGACGGCAGCCGTCAATAATACTGGCATGGTTCAATGCGTCAGAAAAAATAACATCGTTTGGGCCTACAATCGTTCCGATAAGTGCCTCATTGGCACACCAGCAACTGACATAGGTCAAGGCAGCTTCAGTACCGGCAAAGGTGGCTATTGTTTCTTCGATCTCACGATGACACGTGAAGGTTCCGCAAATGAAACGTACCGATGCTGTTCCAGCAGCATACTGATCAAGTCCCGCATGCGCGGCTGCGACAACTTCAGGGTGGTTCGCAAGCCCTAGATAGTTGTTTGAGCAAAGGCAGATCACATCGCCACGGCCCTCCAAATTCACCGTAGGGCCCATTGGCCCGACAATATATTGCAGGTGCTTATACGTCCCGGATTGACGTTGTTCATTGAGCAAGGCTCGCGTACGTGCCTCAAAAGAAGTTGTATTCATAAGATTCCTTTTAATATCACTGTCCAGGCCGATCAGGTCGTCGGCGAAAACGAATCGGCTTCCCAAAACGTTCAGGCTAATAAACAACGCCGCCGGCGCGCCGATAATCTTCAAGCACACAAACGGCTTCGCTACGCAAAACATCCGTCGTGACTGCAATTCCGCGCAACGCATAAGCGGCCACCCAGTCTGGTGGCTTGTGACCTTCATCAAACCCCGTTTTCCGCACATCGGCATCCGACGCGCCACAGACAACACGATCAATCCCACTCCACGGGATTGCGCCCATACACATCGCACACGGCTCAGCACTCGTATAAAGCGTTGTGCGCACATGAGACGCTCCCCCGACCCTGTGGAAACGCCGGCGAAGCTGCGCGCGCATCATGGCAACCATTTCAGCATGTAAGACAGAAGACCTCGAAAAAACGACAAGATTCACCCCGACTGAAAAAATGCTCCGATCAGTCTCGTCCACAACGATCGCCCCGAAGGGCCCGCCCGTATGCTGCTCAACGTTCATCCGGGCAGCTTTCAATGCCACCTGCATGGCGGTCTCATCATTTTCAACGGTTTTCGGCAGTGTAGCTTCCCACTCAGTCAACCAATCCGGAATCCTGAAGATAAGCTCAGAATTGTCGTTTGCAGATTTTTCAGCGATATCAGACATAATGGTTTCTTTCTTACAACTAAAGATTCTACACCCCATGACCGACAATCGTCAACCTATTCTGAGACTGGAATTCGCTAAAATACGTCCTCCTCGATTTTAGGTCTTGGCCCCAACGACGAAAGCGGTTATGATAAATTAGTATTTAATTCTTTAATAAAGAGAAAGCGTTTCCCCAATGTCCAAAATCGTCAATCTGGCTCTTGTCGGCGCTGGCAACCGCGGCCGCGGTATTTTCGGCCAATATGCGCTCGATATGCCGCATCGCGTCCGTTTCACTCATGTCGCGGAACCCGACGACGCCAAACGTGCGCAATTCGCGGAACAACACAACATCCCGCCGCAGAACGCCTACGCGGACTTCAACAAACTCTTCGCTTCCGACCTCGGGAGCCTTGACGGTGTCGTGATCGCTACAATCGAGGATGTCCGCGCTGCACCTACGCAGCTCGCCATGAAACACAACCTCGCTATTCTGGTCGAAAAGCCGCTCGCTACACGCGCTGAAGCATTCATTAATTTTTACGATGAAGCTGCGGCATATCCCGGCATCTGCATCGTCTGCCACCAAATGCGCCTTGCCCCTGTCTACGACACGATCAAAGAACTCGTTGACTCAGGCTCCTGCGGCGAAATCGTTACGATCCAGCACAGCGAAAATCTCTCCTACGATCACATGGCACACTCCTTTGTTCGTGGCTTCTTCAATAATGAGCGGCTAACCCCCATGTTGTTAGCCAAGTCGTGCCACGACATGGATTTCCTCGCTTACCTGATTGGTAAACCTGCTGTTCGCATCGCCTCCTTCGGCACACTCAAACACTTCACGCGCGCCAATTGCCCCCCGGGCGCACCGGCTTTCTGCTTAGAAGGTTGCCCCCATACGGCCTCCTGCCCATACGACGTAACTAAGCTCTACTTCGAGCCTAATACAGACCAGGCATTTATCCGCCAAATGGGCGTCGTCCGAGACAAGGATCATCTGCGGGAGTTGTTGATGACAAACCGTTTCGGACGCTGCGTCTACCAAACCGATAACAATGTCGTCGACACCCAAGTCGTTCAGATCGAGTTTCAAGACGGCATTCACGTGTCGTTTACCATGTGCGGGCATAATGGTGTTGAGCGGCGCGAGACCAAAATCAGCATGACAAAAGCCGAAATCGTCTACGATGCCGGCAATCCCTCAACGATCACCGTGCACCGCTTCGCACCCAAATTGCGAACTGAAACATTTCAGGTCGACGCGCGGGGCACACATGGTGGCGGTGACCGCGCAATCATGGACAACTTCATCGATGCAATCGTTTCCAAGGATCAATCCATCCTCAAAACACCGATCCGGCAATCCCTCGAAGGCCATCTGCTCGTTTACGCGGCAGAGGCGTCACGTAAAGAAGGGCGCATCGTCGACGTTCGAAAATACGAAGAACAGCTCCGGACGCAAAACTGACTGCGTCGTTGAAAACACCCTCCTTGTTTCGCGTTTTTTTCAGCGCTTTTGCAGCCTGAAAAAACAATTGCAGATTCGCTCTTCACACCGCATCTGCTTTCGTGCTATATTCATTGCTTAGCACACCCTCTATTTTCAAGGCAAAATCAGATCATGAAGACCGAAATCGAAAACACTACCGCCAGTCGAATCATCCTTTCCTGTACGATCGAACCCGATGAGATGCAGAACGAAAGGAATAAAGTTGTTCGTAAATTCGCGAGCACAAAATCCATCCCGGGCTTCCGAAAAGGAAAAGTGCCGCGCGACAAACTGGAGAAAGCATTCTCTGGTGAAATCGGGATTGAAACGATCAACACCGCTATTTCGACATACTATAAAAATGCAGCCCAGGAGCTGAAACTAAAAATCTTTGAGTTCATCAAGATTGATGACTTTGAGCCCGGAGAAGACGGAAGTATTCAGTTTAAAGCGACCCTTGACCTCGAACCGGAATTCGAGCTTCCTCAATATGAAGGTATCCCCGTCGACAATCAGGACACACCGACCCCGGACGAACGCGTCGAAGAAGAGCTGAAGTCACTGCAGCAAAGCAGAGCCACGTATGAAGACTTTACCGAAGATACGGTCGCAGCAAAAGACGACATGCTCAACATCGCCTATTCCGGAACGATCGATGGCAAACCGTTAGCAGAAGCAATTCCGGAAGCAGCCGCCTACGCGACGAAAGAAAGTTCCTGGTGCACCGTCGGCGGCGAATACTATATGATCCCCGGCCTGCCAAAAGAGCTTGAAGGAAAGAAACTAGGCTCGGAAGGAAAACTGACCGTTGAATTCCCTGACGATTTTTATAAAGAAGAACTCAAAGGCAAAACCGTCGATTATACGTATACAGTAAAAGAAGGTCGTCACCTCATTATCCCTGAGCTCACCGAAGCATTTCTTCAAACGTTCAATCTGAAAACAGAAGAGGAACTTCGCGAACGCATCCGAACCCATCTTGAGCACGCAGCCAAACAACAGGACAAAGACCGCCGTTTTCGCCAGATCATCGATTTTCTCGTAAAAGCGACCCCGTTCGACCTTCCTCTGGCACAACTTGAACGCTCCACTGAAGACGCGCTCAATCGTCTCATACAACACAGGGTACGCCAAGGTGTTTCAAAAGAGGATATCGAAGCTGAACGGGAAAAACTCATGGAGGCGGCTCGCGAAACCGCTGATGCACAGATGCGTGCCTCATTCGTAATCGGACGAATCGTTGAAAAACTCGAAACCAAACTCTCCGACTCCGAATTCAATCAATACCTTAACGCGTTCTTCGCTGATAACCGCTTCACAAACGCGCAAGCGAAGAAAGCAGTGAAAGATCGCGACCAAATGCGTACGCTCTACAGCGAGGCGCTCAAAAACAAAGTTTTAGAAACACTGCTGGAAAAGGCAATGCCGACTGATGGCATGAACGCCTCCTGACCCGAAAGCCGGCCCAATCACTGCCCGAAAAGGAATCTTTTAATGCAAGCACAGTACGTTCCGTTCGTCATTGAACAGACAGGAAGGGGCGAACGCTCCTACGACATTTATTCTCGTCTCCTTAAAGACCGGATTGTCTTCATCGGTACGCCGATCGATGACATGATGTCGACCGTTATTATCGCACAGCTCCTCTTTCTACAATCAGAAGATTCTGAGAAAGACATATCGATCTATATCAATTCACCAGGTGGCGTCGTAACAGCCGGAATGGCAATCTATGACACGATGCAATATCTGAAATGTGATTGCGCCACGTATTGTATCGGTCAGGCTGCCTCAATGGGTGCCATCCTGCTCGCTGCAGGAACAAAAGGGAAGCGCTTCGCACTCCCACATGCCCGCGTGATGATCCATCAGCCGCATGGCGGCGCACAAGGCCAGGCCACCGACATCCGGATACAGGCCGACGAGATCATCCGCACACGCGAGACGCTCAACAAAATCCTTTGCGAAAAAACCGGAAAAGACATGGCCACAATTGAGCGAGATACTGATCGCGACTTCTTCATGGCCGCAGACGAAGCAAAAGCATACGGCATTGTGGACGAAGTGCTTATACCATCGCCCAGAACCAAAAAGGCCAAGTAGACATGCCCCCCAAAAAAAAGAAATCTTCAACAGACAATAAAGGCTGTATGTTCTGCGGAGTCACCGCGATCATCGAGCCCAACCTGATCGAATTTCAAGGCGAATACGTGTGCCCGGATTGCCTGAAGGAGCAGGAACAAATGCTTCAAGCCGCACTCGAGAATATTAGTGTGCTACGCACCGAAGCCACAATAAAAACGCGCACAGCCGGCAAACGCACCCCGAGAGACCTTTTCGAAGAAGCTGAAAGCGAACCAGCCGAGAAAGCTGCGCCGCCGCGGAAGGTCCCCTCTCCACGAGAAATCAAGGAATTTCTTGATACGTACGTGGTGGGGCAGGAATCATCGAAAAAGATCATCTCTGTTGCTGTGCATAACCACTACAAACGCATCTTTGGCTCCCATAAAGCAGCGGCCATGCGCGAGTTTGATGACGTGGAAATCGAGAAGAGTAACATTCTACTCGTCGGCCCCACAGGATCCGGAAAAACGCTAATCGCACGCACCCTGGCACGCATGCTCGACGTCCCCTTTGCCATCGCTGATGCCACAACGCTCACAGAAGCCGGCTACGTTGGTGAAGATGTGGAAAATATCCTGCTCAGCCTTATCCAATCAGCAGAAATGGATATCGAAAAAGCACAGCACGGCATCGTATTCATCGACGAAATCGATAAAATCGGACGCCGTACGGATAACGTATCCATTACACGTGACGTCTCCGGAGAAGGCGTTCAACAGGCTCTTCTCAAAATCCTCGAAGGCGCAGTTGCCCGCGTCCCGCCAAGCGGTGGCCGCAAACATCCAGAACAGCGCTACATCGAAATCGAGACAAAAAACATCCTCTTCATCTGTGGCGGCGCATTTGTCGGACTCGATGCGCTCATGAAGCGCCGTTCTGAAAAGCTACACTTCGGGTTCACCGGCCAAGAAGAAACAGCCCTAGCCCTGAAGCGTAAACCCGCAAACCTCCGCCCCGAGCCGGAAGACCTCATCCAGTACGGACTGATCCCTGAGTTCGTCGGGCGCTTGCCCGTTGTCTCTCTCCTCTCCGAACTCACCGAGGACGATCTTGTTCATATCCTGACAAAACCCAAAAACTGCCTAACCAGCCAGTACCGAAAGCTCTTTGCCATGGACGGGATCACGCTTGAGTTCCAGCCCGATGCCATCCGGAATATGGCCCGGGAAGCACTCAAACGCAAGACCGGCGCCCGCGGATTGCGAGCCATCATGGAGGAACTCATGGTCGATGTCATGTACGACGTCGCCGCTATCAAAGGAAAAGCGGGAACAAAACGTCTCGTTATTACCGCCGAAATGGTTACCGCGCAGCTCACCCACGAAGGCAGCCTACTCGATATGATTAAAGGCGCTTAAACACCGCGAAAAGGCCACATGGACACAACCGGATATGAAATCGGACGACTCGTAGCTGGTAGCAAAGCTTCGGTACACGACGCTTATGCACGCTTCATGGACCAACCGATCGACCTCACCTTTGCACACAAAGGCCCCTACCCCTACTCACTAAAACAGACGACAATCGGAAGCACAGTTTCTGTCTCCGGATGCGCCACATTTAGCCGGGCAAACAACAGCACGCTGACGTTTAGCCCGTGCGCAGAGGATGGATGGTGGATTGACCGTGCCGATCAAACAGAGCAATTTCCCTTCAAAGTATCCGTACGGAATGTATGGACGACGGCTCGGAATATCGTCCTGCGTTGCGGCAACCCCCACAACTACCTCCGTATGGTGGAGCACATCATCGCACTCCGCATCGGCATGGGTATCGATAGACTGCGTATTCAAACGGATACCGGCGACCCGCCTCTCTTCGACCGCGGCAATCTCGATCTTGTTGAAACACTCGAACAAGCAGGTATTGTCAAGACTGAGATCCCGGCACGCTTCATTACTGTCAAGGAACCCACGACATTCGCCGGCCCGCGCGGCGATTTTCTAACGTTTTTACCCGCTAAACCCGGCGAATACGGACTCAACGTCGACTGTGCAATCGATTTCGACTCCTCTATCGGTAAACAACGCATTCAATTCGATGTGACCCCGGAAACATTTCGAATCGGGGCTGAAGCACGAACAAATGCCCCCTACAATCAATATCTTTACACGCGCACAATCGGCAAACTCTTTGCAGATACACGCAACCTCGGTTACACGAACAAAAATATCCTGATCCACGGTAAGCGCAAATACATGAACGAGGCAAAACTCGTCTATGACGGAAAATCACTCGAAGCCGTCTGGCACCGCGCCACGCTGGACCTCCTCGCCGCCGTTGCCCTACTCGATACAGGCCGCTTCGCTGGAAAAATCATTTCATA
>Ga0265295_1009407_pt1 | contig 10467 bp, 6 predicted proteins | sample Munlansysbiofilm_FD_192503 | JGI IMG/M metagenome (GOLD analysis project Ga0265295, IMG submission 192503) | Leachate microbial communities from a municipal landfill in Southern Ontario, Canada - Methane capture system biofilm | ecosystem: Engineered > Solid waste > Landfill > Unclassified ... | reverse complement strand
AGAGCTAAAAGAGCGAAATATCGGCTTTATTGTTGAAAGTATAAGATTAGTTTGAAAAGCTTATAAATCTTTAATATTTTATATAAAATTTATGAGGTTTTAAGGTGGCGACTGACACCCTTTGTTTAAGTAACAAAAATTGCTATCGAGACAAATATAAAAATAATAGCAAATACATATCCAACAATATTGGAGTCTGTTATATACTTCAACGCATATGTACCAAATGCTCCATCAATTGCTAATAATATAATTAATTTTTTATAAAGCGAATCAATCAGTTTAGCAATTATATCGGCTTTGTCTTTTCGTTCTTGTAATGTCATAACTAGATTATACCAAAAATAGGAAAAAGAATAGAAAGAAGGAGTTTATTTCAAGATAATCTGCATTATGTTAAGTAGAAAAGAAGAGTAAAAAAAAGCCCTACTTATGGAAAGTAGGACTAAAAGTGTGTCAAAGTGTGTCAGACTTAGTTAAGGTAAAACTAAGTTTTGTTCCTATTTTGGTGCCTGACACCCTTTGTTTTATGTTTTAAAGACTAGGAGCTAGGCTCTTAGTCTTTGGGTTGCTTATTAAGCTATGATATCAGTAGCATCGAAACCAGCAGCAAGTACACCTGTTAACTCAACTATTTCATCAAAAGTACCATCTAAATCTCTATCTATGTATAGAGCTGAATCACTAGCAGTAGTACCACCTGTAGAAGCTAAGAAATACATAACTGTACCGTCAAATGCAGCGTTTGCAGCAGTATCTGCACCAGCTGCATTAACATCTGCAGTAGCATAGTTAGTAGCTGTACCAGCAACACCTAATTTAAGAACATCTGTTCCTGTAGTAAATCCAACGATTGTATCTGCAGTTGCAAGAGTTGCACCTGTATCACCAGAAGCAATAACAACTGTATCTTTAATAGTTGTTGTAGTTAAAGTAATATCATCTGCACCTTTACCAGCTGTTACTGTATCACCTTTTGTACCAGTTTTAATAGTATCTACACCATCAGAACCAACAACTGTAAATACTGTAGCACCATCAGTACTTGAAAGATCAATAGTTGTTGTACTGTTTTTTAATGCAGAAACATCAACTGTTGCAGTAGCAGCAGTATTTGAAGCTACACCTGTTACAGTTACACCATTTGTACCTAAACCTAAGTCACCTGTTACAGTTACATTAGTTTGAGCTACACCCATTGTGATTGTGTGTGTATCAGCTTCTATACCACCATTTAATGTTGCATTAAATGTAGTTGAAGTAGCGTCAATTGTTGTTAAAGTAGCATTTGCTTTTAAATCAGTACCGTTATAAATAAGGCTATCTTTTGCAGCGATTACTACAGCAGTTGAAGCAATAAGAGCAGTTGTACCATCAGTACTTACATTTCCAAGAGCTGTTTTAGCGTTAACTACAACATCTGTACCTGTTAAAGTTCCTGTTAATTGCATATTACCAGCAAGACCATTTGCTTCAACAGTAAGAGTTGAACCAGCAGTAAGTGCTCCAGCAAGATCTACATCACCAGTTACAGTACCAACATTTACAGTTGTGTTTGCTCCTGCACCAGATTCGATATTACCAGAAACTGTTAATCCAGCTTTTAATCCAGTTGCAGATAAAGTTGTATCATATCCTAAAGAAGAATTACCAATACTTGCAATAGTAGCAGCTGAAGTTGTTGCTGTACCAGTAATAGATGCAGTTGAAACTTTATCTAAAGCAGTTAGAGTAAGTGCTCCAGCTGTGTTTGCTTCAAGAGTTTGAACAGCAGTTAAAACTGAAGCTGTAGTTGCTGTATTTGTAAAGTTTAAGTCTGCACCAGATGTAATTGTTAAACTTTCTAGTTTAGAAGCAACTAATCCTAGTTTACTTGCAGCAGCAGTTGTTGTAATATTTGCAGTTGTTGCTGTTGCAGCATTGATTGTAGCATCTATGATACCAGTTGCATTAACAGTAACTGTTTCTGCTTTAGCAGCATTGATAGTACCATCAAATTTTGTGATTTCAGCTGGAGTTGGAGTAGTTTTATCTTTACCACTTGCTACATTTACTGTAACTGATGTAGCTTTCTCTGCAGAAATAGCACTAGTTGAATCTACATACTCACCAACATTTACAACTAAAGAAGCTGTTTCAGAAGCTGTAACTTTTAAGTCATTTGTAGTTGCTGCTTTTGCTTTAACATTTGCAGCAGTAGCACTTAAGTTAACTGTAGTTGCACCAGAGTTATCTAAGTAAACTTCTCCAGCAGCAGCTGATGCCGCTTTACCATTTACAGTCATATCAGCACCTGCTAAGTTAACTAATGAAAGTTTTGCATCTAAAGCACCTGTAACATCTACAGTTGACAATCCACTTGTGTTTGTGTTTGAAAGAAGAACATCATTACTTGTACCTAATGTAGATACAGAAACTTTTTCGATATCTGACATTGATAATTGTAATGTTTTTGCAGTTGTTGTAGCAGAGTTAGTAACAACTAAAGTATCCTCACCAGCTCCACCATTGATTTGTGCATTTGCAATAAGAGTAGCTGCATCAATTGTAATACTATCATCAGCAGAACCTGTAGCAACATTATTTAATGCTGTAGCACTTTTTAAATCAAGATTTAATTTTCCTGTTGCTGTTGTTCCATCTACAGTTGCAACAGTAGCAGCTACATCTGTGATTTTTGTATCAGCATTACCTGCTAGTGTAATTGTTTTAGCGGCAGTTACACCAGCTAAATCTAAAACACTTGCATTTGTATTTGAGTTTATTGTTAACTCTTCAATATCAGCCATTGTAACTTCAAGTGCATCTAGTGCAACTGCAGCTTTTGTGTCTGTTTTAGCAACTGCATCAATACCAAGACCATTAACATTTAATGTCATTGCATCAGCAGTTCCAGCAGCAGCAGCAAATGCAGTATCAAACTTTACATCAATAGCTTTAGCTTTAGCACCAGAATAATCAATTGTAATTCCAGCAGCATTTAAGTCTTTTAGTTTAATATCAGCTTTTGTAGCATCAATTTTATATTTTTCTACACCTGTAACACCTGAAGCATCAAATGTTCTAGCTATTGTAGAATCGTTTGTTAATTCAACTGTTTCTACATTTTTCATAGTGTTTGTTCCTGTGAATCCTGTAAAATCAGATTTCATAGAAAATTTTGCTGTATCTGTACCAGCTCCACCATCGATTGAATCTGTTGGTGCTAACGTCTTTTCAGATGATAAAGATGAAGTTACACCCGTGATAACATCATTCTTATCAGTACCAACAATTGTATCAACACCTGTAGTCAACACGAAAGTCTCACCAAAATCAGGGTTAGCTTCATTAACAGCTGTTTTAGCAGCAGCAACTGTTGCGGCATCTGCAGTAACACTACTTAGTGAAACAGTTGTTGTGTTTGAACCTTGCTCAACAGCATAGATACTTACAGCTGTTTTGTTATCTAAAACTGCTTTATCCGCTGCGCTTGCACCATTGATAAACGCTGCTATCATTGACTCTTTTTTATCTGTGCCATCATCTAGTTTACCAACCCAGTAAGCTAAACCATCTGCTTCTGGTGCTCTTCCAAATAGGTTGTTATATATAGCTGTAACATACTCTGTATTTGTTTGAGTTGTTGGGTACAAAGCAACTGCTTCTGCAGATATAACAAATGAATTTGCCATTTGCTCTTGTGTTAGGTTTGTTTGAGTCTCCCAGTAAGCAACACCGTCAGCGTCCGCCGCTCTGTTAAATGTAGCTGAATAAAGCTCAACAATTTGATTTCTTGTCATATTTCTCTCCTTAATATTAAGTCTAACCCAGGATCTAGCCTAAGAGCCAGATGTCATTTGTGTTTTAAATTTAACATCTTAGCCTTGCATTTAGACTAGATGTAGCATGCCTTCCTAGGTGAAACGATGGTAATTGTATCAGAAACAACCTTAAAGGAAATATAAAAATTGGTGCCGAAGCTTTGTGAGAGGCGCTCTAGAGGGTGGAGATGGTTTTAGTTTTTTGTGCTATAATTTTTTTAAAAATAGCAGGTTTTTATGCTTTTTCACTCTTACGGTTTTATATTTTTGTTTTTGATACCTCTTCTTGTTTTGTATAGACTTGCTCCCTCCTCTTCTAGGATGTATCTGCTTACTCTTGCTTCTTTTGTTTTTTATGCGCAGTGGGATATGCTGCATCTGGGTCTGCTTTTTGTCTCTGTGGTGGTGAACTATGCGGGGGCTAGAGTGCTTTGGAGTAGGTTTGGTTCAAAGGCTGTGCTGTGGAGTGTTGTTGGGTTTGATGTTTTGGTTTTGGGGTACTTTAAGTATAGCGGCTTTTTGCATCTGAGTGATGGGAGTGTGGTGTTGCCACTTGCTATATCGTTTTATACATTTCAGCAGATTGCTTATATGGTGGATATATATAGAAGAAGAGTTCGGCTTGGTTCTTTTTGGGAGTATCTATTTTTTGTTATGTTTTTTCCGCAGCTTATAGCTGGTCCGATAGTACATTATAATGTAATGATGGGGCAGGTCAAACGAGGGGTTCTTGAGCGGTTTGATATGGAGAAGTTTCAGGCAGGGATAGTTCTTTTTAGTATGGGGATGTTTAGTAAGGTTGTTTTGGCAGATAGCTTGGTAAGAGAGCGGTATGAGAGTTGGGCTGATGTTTTTAGTTATAGTTTGATGATTTACTTTGACTTTAGCGGGTATGCAAATATGGCTATAGGGCTTGGGCTGATGTTTGGGGTGATGCTGCCGCTTAACTTTTTCTCACCTTATAAGGCACGAAATATTGGTGAGTTTTGGAGAAGGTGGCATATAACTCTTGGGGCGTTTTTAAGGGAGCATATATATATACCTCTTGGTGGTAGTAGAAGTGGTTATGGGGTGCAGGTGTTTGCACTTTTGGCTACGATGGTTGTTGGGGGTGTTTGGCATGGTGCTGGGTGGAACTTTTTGCTTTGGGGGGTGATGCATGGCGTGGGGCTTGTTGTGGTGCATCTTAGTGGTGTGCGGTTGCCTAAGGTTTTGGCGATAATTTTGACTTTTTTGTATGTTACGCTTCTTTGGGTGCTGTTTTTTAGTGCTAGTGTGGGTGAGGCTTTGGTGCTTTATGAGAGGCTTTTTAGTTTTGGGGCGTTTGAGCTTGGTATGATAGAAGCGGCTTTTCTTTGCTTTGGGCTTTTGATGGTTTGGTTTTTGCCTAATGCATCTGAAGTTTTGGGGATGAGAGATGGCGGAGTAAAAGTAAAGGGCTGGCATGGGGTTTTGGCTGGGGTTTTGTTTTTTGTGAGTCTTAAGACGCTTTCTGATACACCTGCTGCTACTTTTGTTTACTTTAACTTTTAGAGATGAGATGATGGGGTTTTTTATACGATTTTTTGCGGTTTTGGTGGTTTTGTTTTTACTTTGGGTTGGTTTGGTGCTTGGGATGGGAGGAGGAGCTACTGAGTCATCGCAGTGGGTTTTTGATGTTTATGAGAAGAAAAGGGCTTATGCGAAGAGTATAGAGCAGAAGAAGCTTGTGATAGTTAGTGGATCAAGTGCTCTTTTTGGGATAGATAGTGGGATGCTAGAAGATGCACTTGAGATGAGAGTTGTAAACTATGGTGTAAATGCTGGGGTTTTACTGCCTTACATACTCTACAAAGCAAAAGAGGTTATAAGAGCGGGTGATGTTGTGGTTTTGCCGCTTGAGTATCATGTTTATACTTATGATGGTGTGCCTAATGCACAGATGATAGATAGTGTCTTTTCTCGTGATATGGGATTTTTTTATGCTTTAACGCTACGGGAGCAGTTTTTGATGGTGTGGAATGTTACCTTAGAGAGAGTTTTAGCTGGATATGAGGCGAAGGGTGGCACGCCTGTTAGTAGTGGACTTTATGGCGCGCACAATGTAGATGCTAGAGGTGATCAGGTGGGTGCTACAGAAGCGGCTAGGAGTGAAGCGATAAGAAAAGAGTTAGATGCTTTAAAGCCAAACAAGTATGGGGAGATATATGGAGGGGATGGCTTGGCGTGGGAGTATTTGCAAGAGTTTGTGGTGTGGTGTGAGGAGAGAGAGGTAGAGCTTGTTTTTATGCCTAGTACTATGATGTTTTTTGATGAGTATAGAAGTAGTGCAAAGGAGTTGTGGTTTTATGAAAACTTACCGCAAGAGGTGAGAAAAAGAGGTTGGAGGTTTGTGGGTGAGCCTTTTGAGTATATGTATGCAAAGGAGGCGTACTTTAACACGGACTTTCATTTGACTGCTGAGGCTAGAAAGAGAAGAACTAGAGAGATGGTTCTGGATTTAAAGAAAGTTCTCTAGTGTCTCTGCCTTTTACTAACCGTTTACAATAGCTAATATATCTGCATAGATGCCATTTACACTTGATGTCTCAGTTGTAACTCCATTTAATACTGCTACTGCTTCGTTGTATAAACTATCATCGCTCCAATTTTTGTTTTTTAATTCATACTGTTTTGCATAGTTCCAAGAGACTTGAGATTTGTTTTGCATATATGTTCTATCTAGGTGTGCTGGTTGATCTTGTGCTCCAGCTATGATAGTTTTTACTATTGTACCTACTGAGATATTGCTATCTTGCAAATGCATACCTTCATTGACCCAATAGTCTAGTCCTGCTTTTTCTGGCGCTCTGTTAAAAAGATTTCCATAGATATTTTTAACAAAATTTGACATCTCAGCTTGTGTAAGATTTCCTGAATTTATCCCTGCATATATACCCTCAGCTTCTTTTGAGTTAGCATAAGCAGAAACAACATCAAATATGCTTTCTGAGTAATTTTTGTTAGAGTTAGCTACTTCTGATTCTACTTGGTTTACCCAATACTTCATACCTGCTGGATCTGCTGCTCTACCAAAATAAGCTATATATATTTTTGCGATATCATCTTCTATAAACATTTTTGGTACATATAGTGTGAGGTCTGTGAATTTAATCTCTTCGATATTTAAGAGGTTGTCACTATTTTTTCCAACATGGATGGTACCGTTATCCATGACCCTTACCCATGTACTATCAAAAGTTTGGTTATAGATAACTGTGTCATAACCTTCTCCACCATCTATTTGGTTATTGCCATTACCGCCTATGATGGTGTCATTTCCTTTTCCTGCGAGGATTATATCGTCGCCTGCTCCTGTATCGATATAGTCGTCGCCGTCTCCTGTGTCAAAAGTTTCATTATTATCGGTACCCATTATTGTGTCATTACCTGAGGTACCTTTTGTGACGGAGCTAAGTCCACTTCCCTTTAGCTGTGTACCACTTAGGTTTGCTACATAGAGTCCTGAATCGTATGCGGTATCACCTGTATCACCAATAGCTATTTTTAAGCTATTTGTACCTGGTTGTACTGGTGCATAAACAGTAAGCTTGTTTGATACTCCATTGTACTCTATGGGTATGTGTCCATCTATGTTGTTTTGAAAATTATTTTGCTTTATATTTTCACTAACAACACTAAGTGGTTGTGTTTCAACCCCATTGAAGAGTCCGATATTTTTTCCATTTAAATAGATACCCGCTATATCAACAAAAGAACTATCTATATAGGCTGGATATTCCTCAGAACCAAATATTAGATCAAAAGTTATACCGTGGACAAAGAGATCTGAGATACTAAAATCAAACTCTAAAAAAGTTACATCTTTTACGCTTCCACTTCCCTTAAATGCTAGTTTTGCAGTATTTTGTAAATCAGCGTCATAAAGTTTATAGTCACCAGCTGGAGTTAGTGATGTGCTATAGTATTTCGATGTATTGGACTCATTTGGAACAGCGGTTCCATTTGAGAGTAGTAGCCCTGAAGATATACCTAAAGTTTCACTACCTTCTGTGGGTGTGTAAAAAGAGATGGAAGACTCAATGTTTCCATTGTAGTAAGATGGTTTCGTTCCATACTGATAATTTATACTATTTACATCTATATTTAAACCACTATTACTTACGAGTAGTGCATTTGTTAAATCCACCGCTTTCATACTCGAAGCTTCAAATGATGTATAATTTTTCATTTTCTATTCCTTTGATTTTTTTGTATTGTATATTATTATACTTTAACAATTGATTAATACTCTTTAAGGCTAGATTTAGGAAAACAGTATGGTGTTTTGGTTTAATCCTGTTAAATCTAAGGTTCCTTGTAGTTTGATAATTACATCGGTTGTTTCATCAAAAGTAGGTAAGTCACTGAGGTCTTGTACTATGTAGGTGTTGTGATCATATATAAACCATGAGACTATGGCATCTGTTGAGCCGTCGTTTTGTGAAGCTATGTCTGCTGCTTCTTGGAGTGTGGTGGCTGATGATACTGAGCTTTTTTGGCTGTTGATGATTTCACTGCCTTGGGCTATAAGTGCTATGGTGTCATAGCCTGCTGCTGTGTAGGTGAAATCTAGAATAATATCCATGGTTGTAAAGTTTGAGTCCTGAGTCTCAAAGACAAAGTTATCTCTGCCCTCTCCACCTACTAAAATATCTGCGCCTAAGCCTCCATAGATAGTATCATCCCCCATCTCTCCATCAATCATATCATTACCACTTCCTCCATATAGTATATCGTTGCCCTCATTGCCGTTTATCTGGTCATTGCCAGCTCCTCCGTAGATGATATCATCGCCTGTTAGTCCATCTAAGATATCGTCTCCGTCTCCGCCATAGATAGTGTCATCACCTGCTCCGCCATAGATAGTATCTTTGCCTGAACCTCCGTAGATAACATCATTTCCATCTCCGCCATATATGAAGTTTACTCCATCGGTTACATAGATATAATCATCTCCATCTCCACCATAGATAGTGTCATTTCCTGTTCCGCCATGGATGTTATCATTGCCAGCTCCACCATAAAGCAAATCATCCCCAGCTCCTCCGTAGATATAGTCATCACCGTCGCCTCCATAGATAGTGTCATTGCCACCCTCTCCATGTAGGGAGTCGTTACCACTGTTGCCGTAGATGATATCATCGCCATCACCTGCGTAGATGGTATCATCACCATTTCCGCCTTTTATGATATCGTTCCCGCTTCCTGTTTGAATAGTATCGATGCCATCTCCTGCTACAATTGTGTTGTTGCCTTGCATCGCTAGGATGGTGTCATCGCCTGCATCACCATAGATGAAATTATCTAAGGCGTTGCCTTTTAGGATGTTGTTTGTTTCATCACCTAAAATAATGTCTAACTTTGCCTCTGCTATTGCCACTGCTAAGTCTTGTCTGTCTTTGGAGGGTTGTACTGTAGCTAAATCGCTTGTGATGCCATCCATAGATGCTTGTGCTAAGGCGAGATCATTTAAGCCGAGTTCTACTGAGAAGTAGATGCCTGCTTCTTTTTTGTTTTGTAAAAACTGTCTGTCTATAGGATCTCCTGAGGCTGCTTTTGCTCCGTTGATAATGGTTATAATCATTTGACTTCTTTGGATGCCAGTTGCCATTTGAGCAAGCCAATAGTCTATGCCTGCCCCATCTCCTGCTCTGCCTAGTACATTTAGGTAGACTTGGTTTAAAAACTCTGCATTTGAGAGTGTCTCTGGGTAGTTTAGAGCGACTTCTGCGGACTCAAACATAGAATCAGACACTTGTCTTAATGACCATCCACTTGACTCAATAGTTGATACCCAGTATGCCAAGCCATCTGCATCTGGGGCTCTGTTGAAAGTGGCTATATAGAGTTCTATGATTTGTTGTTGTGTTTTACTTGCGGTCATGTTTTTGCCTTGTTGTGATTTGGTAGTCTTTTAAGTGTATATCTTACGAGGTTGAAACCTCGCTTCCTTGAAATGGGCTTGCTAGGTTGGAGCCTTGTTTCCTAGACATGGGCTTACGAGGTTGAAACCTCGCTTCCGAAAAATGAACTTGCGAGGTTGGAGCCTCGCTTCCGAAAAATGGGTTTGCGAGGTTGAAACCTCGCTTCCTAGACATGGGTTTGCGAACTTGCGAGGTTGAAACCTCGCTTCCTAGACATGGGCTTGCGGGCTTGCTAGGTTGGAACCTTGTTTCCGAAAAATGAACTTACGAGGTTGAAACCTCGCTTCCTAGAAATGGGCTTGTTAGGTTGGAGCCTTGTTTCCTAGAAGTGAATTTTTTAAGTATATTTGAAGTATCCATAATATTAGTTTAAAAGGGTTTACATTAGCGCGTTATAAAAAGTTTTGCTTATTGTGTTCCAGTTATTGTCTTTTATCCACTGTTTTTGCTTTGTGTTGTCAAACTTAGTTTGTAGTGATTTTTCTATGGTGTTTGCTATGTCTTGTATATTTGAGCTTGGTGTTTGAGTAGTGATGGTGTTTGCTATGTCTTGTATATTTGAGCTTGGTGTTTGAGTAGTGATGGTGTTTGCTATGTCTTGTATATTTGAGTTTGGTGTTTGAGTAGTGATGCTTTTTACATCTTCAAAGATGGATAAGGGCGTGGTGATGACCTCATTTTGAGATAGCAGTCCAAATCTTACTGCTGCTGAGGATGAC
>Ga0265295_1009405_pt1 | contig 10468 bp, 10 predicted proteins | sample Munlansysbiofilm_FD_192503 | JGI IMG/M metagenome (GOLD analysis project Ga0265295, IMG submission 192503) | Leachate microbial communities from a municipal landfill in Southern Ontario, Canada - Methane capture system biofilm | ecosystem: Engineered > Solid waste > Landfill > Unclassified ... | reverse complement strand
ATCCATGATCATGGCTGTCCCCTCGGTTCCTTCCCCCATGATGGCGAAAATCGGAGAAGTTTCGCCCTCTTTCATCATGTTCATTTCCCGAAGTTTAAGCGGATCCATTTTTAACTTTTTGGCCAACATGTCGATTGCGGATTCCAAAGCAAAATTTCCTTGAATCGCACCATATCCACGAAACGCACCTGCGGGTGTGTGATTTGTATACACCACATGGCCGCCAAACCGGACTGCGGATACTTTGTTATAAAGCGGCAATACTTTGGATCCGGTTACCATGAAGACGGTGAGCGCATGCTCGCCGTAAGCTCCCGTGTCCGAGAGCACTTGACAATCAATCGCTTTTAACGTGCCGTCTTTCATCGCTCCGAGGGTCAGGTCAAGTCGCATCGGGTGTCGTGTATAAGTCGAAGAAAACACTTCTTTTCGTGTGTATACAAGCGTGCTTGGCTGTTTGGTTTTCCAAGTGACAAAAGCCGCAAACATTTCTCCATGTATGGCTTGTTTTCCACCAAAGCCTCCTCCTACACGCGGTTTGATCACCCGAATTTGGGAAATGGGGATCTCAAGCGCTTGAGAAATGATTCGGCGAATATGGAACGGTGTTTGCGTCGAGGAATAGATCACTAATCGATTTTGATAATCGATACGCGCATTGACCGCATGCGGTTCCATCATCACATGGGCTTGAGCTTGGGTGAAAAATCGCGATTTGACAATTGTATCACAAGCGGCTAATTCTTTTTGAACCTCTCCCACTTCCATTTGATAACTGGCTGCCAAGTTTCGTTTAGGATCGAATCCGATGGGAAACATTTCTTTGATCTCTGGCTCGGGATGAATCAGCACCGGATGATCTAAGGCTGTTTCGAAATCCAAAATCGGCTCCAGGACTTCATAATCCACTCGGATGAGCGACAAAGCTTTTTCAGCCACTTCTTCGCTCTCAGCCACAACAGCCAATACTTCATCCCCCACATAGCGAAGGGTTTCATCGAGCACGAACTTGTCATGAGGAGAAGGCTCTGGGTATCCTTGACCGGCTCGGGTAAACGGTATACGTGGAAAATCTGCAGCCGTCAAGATCATCCTTACTCCTGGTAAGAGCGAGGCCTCGCTCGAATCTATCTGTTTGATTTTGGCATGAGCATAAGGACTTCGAAGAATCTTGATGATGAGTGACCCAGGTTCCTTGTAATCATCGGTATACCCTTTTCTCCCCATCATCAGCCCTTTCCCGTCTACGGAGGGTTGGATTGTCTGTACGGTTTTCATTGGTCCACCCCCAAGTATTTTCGAAGGGCTTTTTCTTGAGACAAATATCCGGTACAACGGCACAAATTCCCAACTAAATAATCTTTGATGGTTTGTTCATCGAACACGATCTTTTCTTGTTTCATCGCATAGGCTGTGAGGGCAAAAGCGGGATTACAAAATCCACATTGATCCGCGCCTTCTTCTCCAAAGCATTTTGCCAGTTTTTCCGCTTCTTCCGGAATGCCTTCGACGGTCGTCACCGCATGTCCATCAGCCCGGACACTCAAAAAAGAACACGAAGGAATCGGTTTATTGTCTAATAATACCGTGCAGACACCGCAGCTCGTCGTATCACAACCGCGCCTTACGGATAAAATATCTAGTTTTTTAAGCGTATCCAGCAGCATTTCTCCCGGACAAATGTTGACGACTTTCAAGGTGCCATTCAACAAAAAATTAATATTCAAGACCAATCACCGCCTTCAGTCCCCGTTCAACATACACGCTGGCGAGTTCCTGTCGGTATTCCTGCGTGGCTTTCAAATTAGTGGAAAAAGTCAGTTCTTCCAATGCCAATTGCGTTGCCCTTAGAATATCAGATTCGGAAGGATTTTCGATTTGATCCAGATACTGCATGGCGTTTTCAGCACATTTTGCGATACCTGGTCGTGATCCGACCACAATTTTATATTTCCCGGCTCGCCGAGCGATCGCCAAGTTTAAAATGGCAAAATCAAGTGCAGTCGTGCTGATTTTATGAAAATATCCCGCTCCCGGCGTCTTGCGGATTCGAATTGACAACAAGATGTCTCGAAGTGGTTTTTTTTTCGCTAAATATTGCTTCAACGACAGCTCTTCTGTTTTAAAAAAGACGAGTCTGGCATCTAGAGCCAGCAACGCTGTCAAAAGATCGCTAAACCCGTAACGACCGCAGATCGTTCCGCCAATCGTGGCAACGTTTCGAACGCCGATCCCCATGATGTGCTCGGAGGCCTGTGATAGAATACCTCCCGCCAATGATTGCAGTGGCGTGGCGGTTTGAAGGTCCCTCAACGTCACTTGAGATCCCAATTTGATCCATTGATCATCTTCTTCGATTCGATCCAGTCCCAGTTTCTCTAATCCAATCAAGGTTGAGACCTCCGAAAACGACAGTCTCAGCCAAAGACCACCTCCAAGAATGACACTTTTTGGATCTTCAGTCAACACTTGAAATGCCGCCTCTGGGCTTTCTGCCCGAAAATAATTTCGAACTATCACTCGCTATCCCCTTCCTTCCATCAAATGTTCGATCAACATCCAATCTGAAAAAGTATCCACATCTTTCAAAATTCCTGAATCATCCACAGCGACCTCACTAACAGGAAATTGATCACGAAATCGCTTGAGATTGGAGTCGATGGGTTCTTTCAGTAATGCCTCTCGAAGTTCTTGCACCATAAAAAGCGGATGGCCTCGTTTTCCTTCATATGTCGGAACACGGATCGCTCCTTGGGCCTGAAGGAGTTCGGTATAAGTTTCGGTATGAATCAAGGGATAATCTCCCGGGAGGATAAAAAAATCGGACTGAATCGCCCTGACACCGCATTGGACCGATGAAAACATGCCGAGTGCATATTGATCGTTATGAATAATCTCTATTTGCGAATCCATGCTGAAGAGCGAAGCGATGGGTTCATGATAATATCCCGTGACTATCACCACTCGGGCGACAATCGGTTTCATTCGTTGAACGGCATGAAGAATCAACGGAATTCCCCAAAGTGGCTTCGTCATTTTGTTTTCGGACATCCGTGAAGAATAACCGCCTGCCAAGATAATGCCTTCTGCCATTTGTCATCCTTTCCATTAGCCCCATTTGGGAAAAGGCCCAAAAAATACAAGGAAAAGAGCCGAATTGAATGATTATTGTAAATTTTATTATAACACGCGAACAAACGTAAAACCAGTTGCGATCAAGATTTTTTGATAAAAAAGGAAGGGAGTTGTCTCCCGTTTTTACTGATTTGAATTGATTACCCGAATATTATGATGCGCTTGGATGGTGATCGTTTTATGTTTCTTGATATAATCGATCAAGAGCGAAGCGATATCGATATTGATTTCCTTGACAATCTCTAAATTTCGATACATTTGGAATTCTCCTCCTCCTGTCGAGCGATAATTATTCATCACCAAGGTAAATGACTGGTGAGTGGACACCGGTTTGTTTTGATACGTCAAAGTGACAATTCGTCTTCCATAAGGCTGAGCCACATCAATACAATAATCAATGCCATCAAACATATCATAATTATAATGTTCGGTTTTAGGATACGAATAGCGTGGATTGGCGATAATTCTTCCTTCTTCGTCCAACGCAAAGTATTCCGCATTCTTTTCGAGGGCTCTTTTCAAAGTTTGACCGTCAATTCGCAAGACCACTAAGGTGTTTGGAAAAACATAAGTCGATAACACGTCCCGAATTCGGATGATGTCAGGAAAACCTGATACTTGATTTCCGAGCGAACAACAACTGATGTCCGCTTTTGTTTTTTCTCTTTGCACTTGATTGATAAACGTGACAATCGGATGTTTGTCTCGCCGGGCGAGAAAAGCATCTTTGATCAATAAATCTTGTGTTGTTTTCCCAATTCGTATGTCCAGATATTTCTCGGTCTCCTTACGAATATTGGATAAAAGCGTTACACATGTCTCATCCACAGGATAATTGTCCGTTTTTTCTAGAATTGCCTTTTTACGAATCGCATATCGGCCGTTTTCTTTAATGAAATCCACATCGATGACAGCCATTGCCTTTCCGTTGTATCCTGGTTGAATCACCAAGGTATTCCGAACGGTTGACACAATTGATCGGTGTTGATGTCCCGTAATCAATATATCGATTTCCGGAATTTCTTCCAACATGCGCGAACCAAGATTCTCACCTGTATCCGCCACATACGCCTCGAAAGTGTCAAGATCTTTTTCGAACCCGCCGTGATAAGCAAGAATGATGAGATGAGGATTTTCTATTTTCTTCAGATGCTCTACTAGTCGCTTTGCAACTTGACATGCATTCTCAAAACGCAAGTTGGTGATGTGACTTTTCCGTTCCCAGTTTGGAATGTATTGTGTAGTGACGCCAATGATTGCGATTTTAATTCCCTCACCCAGTGTGAACAGATCATATGGCAACCCAAATGCTGGGCGATTTTTCTTATCCAAGATATTGGCACAGAGGACTTTTGTCGTATTGAGATTGTCAATGAATTGGTCCAGATACGATCGCCCATAGTTGAAATCGTGGTTACCGGGAACAAAATAATCCACTTTAAGATGGTTAAACAAAACAGCCACAGGATTGGGTGAACTGTGGCGATGAGCTTGGTGATAGTCCATCATTGGACTTCCTTGAATCGAGTCGCCTAAATCTAACACGCGGGTATTCTCGGTCCGATGTTTGGCGATAATCGAGGAAATTGCGCATAACCCCGAGGGCTTTTGCGTGAAATCTGTGAGCGATTCTGGGATTAGATGTCCATGAAGATCACTCATGGCCAACAATCGAAAATGAAACCTTTCAGACATCATGTCACCTCATAAAACAGAGGATTTCTTGCTATTTATTATATCTTGTTTTTGGTATTTATGCAAAAATGAAAAAAACCACCGCAAACGGGTGGTTTCTCCAGAGCAAGAATTTAGAAATCGAATGCGACTAAAATACTGGGATCGAAGACGTTGAGCGTAAAAGAATTCATCAAGAAAAAGCGTATGTTCTCGGAATTGTGGGTGTCATATCCCAGAGTGTAATCTTGACCAATGATCATTTCCAAATCCGCATGATCGGAGGGCAACAATAGTGCTCCCTTGATGACTTCCGAGCGAATGATTCGTCCACCGATTACTTTTTCCACTAACTCTCTCAGTAATTTTGATCCGTGAATCTGATTCATTGCCAGCTCCAACTTGTCACTGACAACAAGATCAAATGGGGACTGAGCCAGGTTTTTTTGAAGGTTCATGACACCTTCAGCGATCGCTTTCAACATGCCAGAGGAATCTGCCGGTAATTTGCTTTTTATAAGCGCTTCATTCATTAAGCCTTTGATTTGTCCTTCCGAATGACCGTATAACAAGACGTTTTCCTCGAATAAGGCGCTTGCTTTGGCCGCTTGATCCAAGCGCTCCAAATCAATGTCTTTGGTTCCTCGAAGAACGTTGTCAAGTTCCCAGCGCGATAACTCGAACGTATTGCGAGTTTCAATCAAACTTTTGACTTCATAGATGCCGGATTCGACGGGTTGATCGGTCGCTTTTTTGTTCATTGCCAATCTTCCAGTCGTAACAACTTGTTTTTGTAACCCCAGCGGTCCATCAATATGCAGGGCTTTACGGGTAGCCAATACCGATTGGAGGGCCAAAGCTGCCCTCTCATTCAATTCTTCCCAAGCCGCTTGGGGAATGGGAGCGAGGTTTTGTTTAAATAGGTCCATTTTCATTCTCCTTTATTTCAGTTTTCCCGATAGAACGGGTTGGGTTGCACTTGCTTCCTCATCGCCGTGATGACCGGCAATGGGACCTTCTTTAAAAAGATTGTCGCGAAGTTCTTTATCCAAGACCGGAAGTTTTCGCCGTAACCATTCCAAGGCCATGGCAGCGTGTTCGATTTCTTCGTCCCGATTATGAGCGAGGATCGCTTTCAACTCGGCATCTTTTGTTACATCCACGCGTTGATTGTACCAGTCGACCGCTTCGAACTCTTCCACCAAACTGCGAATGGCGCGGGTGATGTTTTTTGTTTCTTCACTTAATAGATCGATTGATTCATGATATTGATTCATAGTCTCCTCCTAATATTGAATATCAAATAAACTTATTGTTAATTATATTATACCATTTTTGAAGACATAACCCAAATCAGATGCTTATCTTAATTCGTCCGCTTCTTAGACGCCAACCAGGAAAAAAGGGACACTTCCTGATTGTTGATTCGTGCCGTAGACAACCCTGCCAAGACAGGGATCCAGGAAGCGTGTCCGCCATAGCGATAGGGATTCTTGTGAGCATCTTGGAACAAGCCACTCGGATCGCTCACTTTCTCATATAAAGTGAGATGGATGTCCGCTTCAGGGTCTTTTGCCAACGATTCATAGGTGGCTAAAGTAAACAATCTCGGATCCACAACGTTGTCGTCATTGGACGCGTTGAACCAGATGGATTCTTTTTTTAAAGAATTGCGATCGGTTTCCTGAAGCCATCGGTCCGCGAAGGCCTCACATATGGGAAAAGCCCCAGCAAAGTATCCGGGGTGATCCAACAACATTCGGATGGTCATGAAACCCCCGTTGGAATTTCCGCCGATCAAGATGCGATCGCGATCAATCCAAGGTGTTTTTTGAACGATATTATCGATAAGCCCAAACAAGGCTTTGGCATAGAATGAGGATCCCTTCAACGTGTACTTGCCATACCCGTCATCCATCCAAAAAGTCGGGGATTGGGGATAGAGCACAAAAGCGGATCCGAATGCTGCTTGAATCGGGGATTCCTTCAAGCGGAATGAGGGATTCCCTAGTAAGACAACATTGGGATCATTCCCGCCTTCTCCAGCCCCGTGAAGCCAGATGATCAGGGGAATCGGTCGAATAGGTTTGGGATCATAGATCGCATAAGCCAATTGATGCGAATGGTTAAACCGGTAGTATCCGGTTTCGATTTCCGACAAATTCGGATATGTTTGGGATTGGTGCTCATCGACCTTAAGACAATCCACAGTGCCTATTGACGTCTCGATTGGCTGGTTCAATGAGATAATCGCCTCGAATTGGGAAGTAAAGCGATGCAATTTCGTCTTGGGATCATATATCAAGGGGGACAAGTGTGAATTCGTTGGATGTACTTGAAGGGTCAGTCGAAGTGTTCCTGGATATGATTCGAGCTTTTCAATGATGACTGGGGTGATCTGCAGCTGTTTTTTGATTAAGGCATCCATCTGATCAATCTGGATGTTATCGAATTTCAGACGCTCATCAAATATCAAATCAATCAATCGAAGCGATGGTCCCCAGTCATACCCCATGATCGTCAGTTGAATCTGACAGGATAAGGACGTCGACATGCTTTCACCTCTTTTTTTTCGGAAATACTTTCAAACTATATCCTATATATTGATTATATGTTTAATTATAACAAATTTATAATATTTAGTAATTATTGCCATAAAAAAAGGCATCGCGAAGATGCCTTTGCTTGGACTATTCTGTAAAACTGACGCGTATGGATCCGTTGGTTGTTTTAAAATCCAATTTGTTTGTTTGGTCGGTATGATAGATGTTGATGGTAACCGGGGTACCATTGAGGTAATAACTGCCATTTCCTGTCAGCATTTGCACATGATAATCAGCGAATAATCCGTCAATTTCCATATCGATATGACCATTGGTGGTCACGATTTTGACTTGACTGGCAACGATTTTATCGCCATCGACACTGCCATTGACACTGGTCAAATCCATTTGATTGGCTTGAATAGTATCCATCTCAAGGCCGCCATTCGTCGTTTCAGCAACTATTTCACCGGATACTAGGACATCTTCCAGATGAATTCCTCCGTTGGAACTGGTCAGTTCTACGTTGCTTTGAAAAACCACGGAATCGAGATAAACACCACCATTGACCGTTTCAACTGACACCAAACCTGTACAGCTGACCGAGTTGACGAACAACGATCCATTCGTGGTTTCAAGGGTTAAGGCAAGGAGATTGTCGCACTCAGAGACCTCCACACGACCATTGGTCGATTGGATATCCAACTCATAATCAACAGTTTGAGGCAAGTAAAGTGTCATTTTGTTATAAATCGACATTTCTGTGGGAAATATTCCCGAGAATATCGCATGATACCAAACAGGATCATTGATTAATTTTAGGGTATCCCCGTTTTCAAGAAGTTCCACAAAATCATTTTCGGAATCGTAATAAGAGAGTTCGACGTTTCCGGTCGTGCTTGGCAACACGGTCACAGAACGGTTGTCCACTTCAAAATCAAATTTACTGTATTCAGAAGCGGTATACGTTTTTTCAACCAGTATGTATTCTTCGTTTTGGATGAACCCGAAGGTTCCTTTGGTCATAAGCCCAAATACCAAGACCCCAACGAGGGCAATCAAGACTAGGGCTAAAGTGATGCGTAAAGCTTTGTTCATTTTCTTTTCCTTCTTTCTGATTGGTTTTTTCGTTACCGCAAAATGTAATCATAAAGCTGTTTTAGCTCCTGAAATTCTCGAGCAGCTTCCATAAGCCGTTCTTTTCCGGAGGGAGTGATGCAAAAGTACTTGCGGATTCTTGAATTGAATTCGGTATTGTAGGTGACAACGAGTTTTTGTTGTTCGAGACGTCTCAAAATCGGATACATTGTCGATTCGGAGATGTCGACCACTTCGGAAACGTCCTGGATGATCTTGTATCCATAGGAATCTTCATATTTGATTGCCGCAAGGACTAAGAGTTCCAAAAAGCCTTTTTTCAGTTGCGCATCCATACAATACCTCCTCTCACACAATACTATACATTACATTGTATTTGTTGTCAAGTAAATATTGATATATTTTTTATTTTTGTAATCAAGTGTTTTCAGTTGGTCATATTCACTTAAAAATGGCTGTTCACATTGACAATTACCTCCGCGAATATTAAACTGAATGTGATCTGAAAGGAAGGAATTTTCATGTGTGATACATTTGTCAAATATGACACAAATCGGCTATTTTTTGGTAAAAATAGCGATCGAAGTCCCAATGAACCTAATCTCATTCTCTTCATTCCCGCCCATCGCCGAGAGCCAGCGAACGAGGTCGAATGCACTTATCGTTCCGTGATTGCTCAAGCGGATGCAAGAGCCGTGCTCCTTGTAAAACCATCTTGGATTTGGGGAGCGGAGATGGGCATCAATGATGCGGGTGTAATGATTGGTAACGAAGCAGTCTTCACCAAGAGCAAGGGCAAGAAGACTCCCAAACTTTTAGGAATGGATTTATTGCGGTTAGCTTTGGAGGAAGCGGATTCGTCTCGAAAAGGTGTCGACATCATCATCCATTATTTGGAAAAATACGGACAGGGTGGCAACTCTGGGTTTGACAAAACTTTTTATTATGACAACTCTTTTCTGGTTGCCGATCAGAAAGAAGCCTATCTCTTGGAGACCAGCGGAAATCACTGGGTAGCAAAAAAAGTAGATGATAGAGAAAATATTTCCAATCGATTGACGCTAAGCAATGATTATACCTTGGCTAACATTTCTGACAATATGCGGTTTTCCAAAACCCAATCCGAACCGGTATTCACCTTCTTTTCTCGCGCCAAGGAAAGAGAGACTCAAGTCTGCGAACGTTTAAAAAACACCAACTCGGTCACAGATTTCATTTCTCTTCTTTCATCACACCAAGAATCAAATCGAACAAAGTTATTTTTAAAAGGCAGTGTATCCAGTGTCTGTATGCATAAAAGTTTGCTTGGCGACCAAACGACAGCCAGTTTTTTGGTGGAATCTGATGTCAATCGAATGACTATTTGGCTTTCCGGATCTTCTTCACCTTGTCTCGGGCTCTACATTCCCGTTTTTTTTGGCGACGTTCAACCTCCCGTATTCACAGATTGCTTTCAAAGTCTCACATACTGGCTTGATCGCGAATGGCTCCATCGGGCAATCTATTCCAATCTCATTGATATCGAATCATACCTTTCCCGTCGCAATGAACTTCAAGCTTCCTTTATCGAAAAAGAAGCCCACTATCGCCAATCACCGGTCAATTCCAATCAATTGGCCGCCTTCACCCGCGAGTGTCACGAAAAAGAACAGGCGTTGATTGAAACCTATCGGGATTTGATCGAACAAATCCGCCAAACTCCCTCTTTATTGAAATCTCCTTGGAACAAACGCAGCCTCGCCTTGGGAAAACATCCGTTTGCGCCAACAATCAATGAGCGGAAAATGCCATGAAAAAAGTGGTGTTGATCCCAGACTCTTATAAGGGGTCGCTTTCAAGTCAGAGTGTCGCAGCAATCATGAGTGAAGTCATTCATCAACACCACCCAGGCTGTCAAATTGTTTCAATACCGATTTCTGATGGCGGGGAAGGTTTTTTGGATTGTCTTCTGCAAATTTTTCCCGGGCAGCGAATTCCACTCACAGTAAAGGGGCCTCAAGGATACAGAATCAATAGTG
>Ga0265295_1009404_pt1 | contig 10468 bp, 10 predicted proteins | sample Munlansysbiofilm_FD_192503 | JGI IMG/M metagenome (GOLD analysis project Ga0265295, IMG submission 192503) | Leachate microbial communities from a municipal landfill in Southern Ontario, Canada - Methane capture system biofilm | ecosystem: Engineered > Solid waste > Landfill > Unclassified ... | reverse complement strand
CCCTTTAAAAAAATCAAGCCGTCAATCTAGCCCAGAGGAAGAAAGACTGTCAATAAAGAGGACGCAGATACATCATTTTAAAACAGAATGCTGACCGAATCGGGAAATCAGAGATCCCATTTCTCTACCTGGCTTCCCCCTCGCTCTCCATCCCCACAACAATCTCAAAACAAGAACCCCACCCCCTACATCAGATATGCCTTCTGATTTATTTCCCTCCGGAACCTCCCTCCACAAAATCCCGTATCTGTCTTTCCGTCAGCCAGAGTCCGGAAAGCATCCGACCTTCCATGCGGATGGTGGGCGCTATGGTGACACCATCCGCCCTCGCGGCTTTTCGGTGGCGGAAAACATCCAGGACATGCAGTTCATGGTCCATCCCGGAAAGCACGCGCTTCAGATGCCTTTCTGCGGCAAAACAGCGAGGACAAAGGGGTGCCTTGTAAAAAAAAACTTCCATAAACCCACCTTTCATGGGAAAAAGTACTGTTTTTCATCCAAAGGTCCTAAGTATCCCGGACCCTTAGGTACATTTCTTCTACGGCGTCACGGCTTCATCATAAAGGAAAATTAAGATCCATGGAAAAAGTCATTGTCACGGTTCTGGCCAACGACAGACCCGGTATCCTCGCTTCCGTATCCGAAGCCATTTTCCGGGAAGGCGGCAACCTTGATCAGGTCAGCCAGACCCTTCTGGAAACTCAGTTCGCAGGCCTTTTCATCGCAAGCCTTCCCGAAGGACTCGGCGTGGAGCACTTACAGCAAAAACTCCGCAGCGTCCTGTCTCCCCAGGGTATGGATATTCTCGTCAAGCCCATGCCGGAACCCGACACCGCTGGCCCACCGCCATCGGAACCCTTTGTCATCACCTGCTTTGGCCCTGACCGTCGGGGGCTTGTGGCGGAAATCACCGCCATCCTCGCACGTCACAGGGTAAATGTCACCAATCTCCGGGCCATGTTTGAAGGCGGCAATGATCCTTCCCGCAATCTCATGGTCTATGAAGCGGATGTGCCTCTGGCCACAGACACCAGCGCCCTTTCCCAGGATCTCAGAAAAAGGGCTGGAGAGTTCAACCTTGTGATCAACATCCAGCACCGCAATATCTTTGAATCCATCACCCGCATCTGAACCGGAGCAGACCATGATTCACGACAGGGAAATCCTTACCATACTCGGCATGCTCAACAATGAGCATCTCGATGTGCGCACCGTTACCTTAGGCGTTAACCTCTTTGACTGTGTCAGCGACGACATTCACAGGCTCTGCGCCAACATTGAAAAGAAAATCTGCGGCCTTGCCGAAAACCTTGTCCCCACCTGCAACCGTATCGGAGAAAAATACGGCATCCAGGTGGTGAATAAACGCATCAGCGTCAGCCCCATTGCCACCATCGCAGCCCCCTTTGGCCCCGAAGGCATGGTGGCTGTGGCCCGAACCCTGGATCGCATTGCCCAAACCGTAAACGTGGACTTTGTGGGTGGATTTTCCGCCCTTGTGGAAAAGGGCATGGCGCGGGGGGATGAAGCGCTCATCGCGGCCCTGCCCCAGGCCCTTGCTGAAACCCATCGGGTCTGCGCCTCTGTGAACGTGGCCAGCACACGGGAGGGAATCAATATGGATGCGGTTCTGCGCATGAGTCGGGCCATCAAGGAAGCCGCCGCCCTCACCGCAGACAAAGATGGACTGGCCTGCGCCAAACTCTGCGTTTTCGCCAATATTCCTCCGGATATTCCTTTCATGGCAGGGGCTTATCTGGGGATCGGCGAAGCGGATGCGGTGATCAATGTGGGTGTTTCCGGCCCTGGCGTGGTCAAAAAGGCCATTGACCGGGCCCTGCGGGAACAGCCCTCCATGGGGCTTGGGGATATTGCCGAGCGCATCAAGCGAACCGCGGCCAAGGTTACCCGTGTGGGTGAGCTCATTGGCCGTGAAGTGGCAAGGGATCTTGGCATTCCCTTTGGGGTGGTGGATCTCTCCCTGGCTCCCACGCCCACCGTGGGCGACAGTGTGGGAGAAATATTTCAGAGTCTGGGCCTTGTCAGCATCGGCGCACCCGGCTCCACAGCGGCGCTTGCCATGCTCAATGATGCGGTCAAAAAGGGCGGCGCCTTTGCCAGCTCCCATGTGGGCGGACTTTCCGGCGCTTTCATTCCTGTGAGCGAAGACCTCAACATTGCAGAGGCTGCCAGAAAAGGCTACCTTTCCATTGAAAAACTTGAAGCCATGACCGCTGTCTGCTCCGTAGGCCTCGACATGGTCGCCATCCCCGGCGACACCAGCGTGGAAACCCTTGCAGGCATCATTGCAGACGAGATGGCCATTGGCATGATCAACGCCAAAACCACGGCCTGCCGTCTCATCCCCGTTCCCGGCAAAAAGGCGGGGGACATGGCCCACTTCGGTGGTCTTCTCGGCTTTGCCACCATCATTGATATACCCAATGCCTCAGGAAAAGACCCCTTTGTCACCCGGGGAGGCCGTATTCCAGCTCCCATTCACTCCCTGAAAAACTGATGCTCTCCGGGTGATGACCTCTTTTCTCATCACCCGGATGCCCTCCCCTTTTCTCGAAAGGAAAACGCCATGCTCGAAGCCATAGCCATCAAACTTGTTTCCGTGCTTGCCGGTTTTCTGTTTGAACAGGCCCTTGTCTCAGGAGAACAGATCCGCATTGAAGGCGCTCCGGCCTGGTATTACGAGGAAAAAAGCCCCCAGTATATCTATGTCTTTTCCTATATGGAGGGCGGGCTGGAAACCGTGGAACCCCTGAAGGCCAATCTGGCCCTGGCCATGGAAAAACGCATTCAGGAAATCATTGACATTGTCATCTATTATGAACAATTCCGGGATATCAAGGACCCTGCAGAAAAGGAGCTGATCCGCCAGTTCCGCAGGGATGAGGATCTTGGACTCTTTGTCCGCCGTCACATGCGCATTGCCAACATCACCCAGCAGGATGCCCAGGAAGGAGGCCTTGTGCGCAAGGCAAGGCCCGCCCGCAGCTTCGGATCCGCAACACTCTCCAAGCAGGCCCTTTTGGATTACCAGAAGGAAAGGGTTGCACGCCTTCAGCAACGGATCTCCCAGGAAAGGGCGAAAAAGGGCTTTGATGCGCTGGACGCTGCCTTTGAAGACGACGAAATGGATGCAGTGGCACGGGAGCTGGAGGCCATCAGCCCCTGACCCCTTAGACATGTGGAATCCACCCGCAGTAGCAGGGGGGAAGGTACCCTTTGGAAAACCAGCCCCGATAGGGGCTTCTCTTCTGGCACAAACAAGAAAACAGGAAAGGCCGGACAAGTTTGTCCGGCCTTTCCTGTTTTCAGAATCTGATCAAGGAGCTTATGTCTGGAACGCCATGCACTCCGGTCGGATCGCAAGAGCCCTTTAAGCACCCCCCGATGGTTCTTTAAGGGCAAACCGTTATGCTGGTTTACCATACCCATCGGAATACAATAATTCAAGTTAATAATTCTTCTTGAGTCAATAAATAATTATTGACTATTATTTCATATATGTATTTTTTAATATGTATCAATACAAAAATGAAATTATTAAAAATACATTCAGGAAAAACTTAAAAACCCCCTATCTCATAAATCATTTAAAATCAATTTGTTATATAAAATTTTAAAAAACAAACAAACTGGCACACCTCATGCATTACTCCAATGGCAAGAGTGAATGGGAAAAGCAAGGCACTTTTCCCAAACCCCAAATCCCAGGAGGAAAGCATCATGCGCTGGTTTATTCCCACATCCATCCTCATCTCCCTGGCAGCCCCGGCCCTTGCCGGTGATGCCGCTCCCGATCCCATCACCAATGCCGAGGCCATTGCCCTCGTCCAGGAACACGCCAATTTTCTCTGGACCCTCATTGCCGCCTGTCTTGTCTTTTTCATGCAGGCCGGATTCGCCATGGTGGAAGCCGGATTCACCCGTGCCAAAAACGCGGTGAACATCATGATGAAAAACCTCATGGACTTTTCCATCGGCTCCCTTGTCTTCTGGGCCGTGGGCTTCGGCCTCATGTTCGGTCACAGCCTGGGCGGTTTTGTGGGCACCTCAGGCTTCTTCCTCTCGGACTTCACGGGAGAAGGCTCGGAATGGAACCTCGCCTTCTGGATGTTCCAGGTGGTGTTCGCCGCCACCGCTGCCACCATCGTATCCGGCGCCATGGCGGAACGCACCCGGTTTGCAGGCTACATCTGCTATTCCATCGTTCTTACCGCCTTCATCTACCCTGTCTTCGGCTCCTGGGCCTGGGGCTCCCTGCACAATGGGGAAGGCTGGCTGGAAAAACTCGGATTCATTGATTTTGCAGGCTCCACCGTGGTGCATTCCGTAGGCGGATGGGCAGCCCTGGCAGGAGCCATGGTTCTCGGCCCGAGACTGGGTAAATACACGGCAGACGGCCGCATCCGGCCCATCCTCGGCCACAACATCCCTCTGGCGGCCTTAGGTGTCTTCATCCTCTGGCTGGGCTGGTTCGGATTCAACGCAGGCTCCACCACCACTGCGGACAAAAGCATTGCCCTCATCTTTGTCAACACCAACCTCGCCGCCGCAGCAGGCGCTGTTGCCGCCATGGTGGTCTCCTGGATCCGTTTCGGCAAACCCGAGGTGGGCATGAGCTTAAACGGTGTCCTTGCCGGTCTTGTGGGCATCACCGCAGGCTGCGCCAATGTGGGGCCTGCTTCCGCCATCCTCATCGGCCTCATCGCAGGCGGTCTTGTGGTTTCTTCTGTCCTCTTCTTTGAAAAAATCCGCATAGACGACCCCGTCGGCGCCATCTCCGTTCATGGGGTGTGCGGAGTCTGGGGAACGCTGGCCGCAGGACTTTTCAATACGGGCGGCACCAGCCTTACCATGATCGGCGTGCAGCTCATCGGTGCCCTTGCCTGCTTTGCCTGGGTATTCCCCACGGCCTGGCTCATGTTCCGGCTTGTGGACCTCACCATCGGACTGCGGGCCAGCGAAGCCGAAGAAATGGAAGGACTCGACTTCACCGAACACGGCGGCAATGCCTATCCGGACTTCCGGGCCAGCGGAGCGGGCATGTCCTTTGAATCCGGAAAGGACTCCGGAGACAGATTCGCCCCCAGTGCATCCGGCGCGGCCTTTGCCCGGAATAAAATGGCCTGAACCCCATGAGAGCCGGACAAGGCTCCGAAGTCTCCGGCTCTCAGAAAAAAATGTCCATCGCAGCAGAAATCCGGAAACGGCTACACGGAAACATCATGGCCGGAAAAGAACACATCACCGGCCATGTCCTTCTCATCTTTCATAAAGGAGTAAAGACCATGCGCAAGATCGCTATCTATGGCAAAGGCGGCATCGGCAAATCCACCACCACCCAGAACACCGTGGCCGGGCTTGCGGAAATGGGAAACAAGGTCATGGTGGTGGGCTGCGACCCCAAGGCAGACTCCACCCGCCTTCTCCTCGGCGGACTGGCCCAGCGTACCGTGCTGGACACCCTTCGGGAAGAAGGGGAAGACGTGACCCTCGATGACGTACAGAAAGCCGGATTCTGCAACACGGTCTGCACGGAATCCGGCGGACCGGAACCCGGCGTGGGCTGTGCGGGCCGGGGCATCATCACTTCCATCAACCTTCTGGAACAGCTGGGAGCCTATGCGGAAAGCCGGAATCTCGATTATGTCTTTTACGATGTACTCGGAGACGTGGTCTGCGGCGGTTTTGCCATGCCCATCCGGGAAGGAAAAGCCGAAGAAATCTACATCGTGGTTTCCGGAGAAATGATGGCCATGTATGCGGCCAACAACATCTGCAAGGGGATCGTGAAATATGCGGAAGCGGGCGGCGTGCGACTGGGGGGGCTGATCTGCAACAGCCGGAACGTGGACAATGAAAGGGAAATGATCGAAGAGCTGGCCAAACGCCTCGGCACCCGCATGATCCATTTCGTTCCCCGCGACAATGTGGTGCAGAGAGCAGAAATCAACCGCAAGACCGTGATCGAGTTTGAGCCTGCCAATGATCAGGCCAATGAGTACCGGAGCCTCGCCAAAAAGATCTCGGAAAATGACCTGCACGTCATCCCCACACCGCTGGCCATTGAAGAGCTGGAGCAGCTCCTCATGGAATATGGGCTTGCAGGCTGACCCCAAAGGGATTCTTCTTTTCCCGCCCCCTTTTTTTAAAAAAGGATGAAGGCAGCCCGGAACCCCCATCCCCTGCCTGAAAAAACACCGCGCCCATGGGGAAAGACAAGGCTTCTCTGCCCTTTGCGCGCCCTGAAAATTACAAAATCGTAACCAGAATCAGCGAGACCCTAAAAAAGGAGACCAGCCCATGCACCTCATTAAAGCCATTGTCCGGCCTGAACGCACAGACCGTATTCTCTCCGACCTCATGGAAGCGGGCTTTCCCGCAGTAACCAAGTTCTCCGTGGTAGGGCGCGGCAAGCAGCGGGGCATCAAGATCGGCGATATCACCTATGATGAACTTCAAAAAGACCTGCTCTTTACGGTGGTGAAGGATACGGACTGTGAATACGTCATCCGCACCATCATGAAGGCGGCCCGCAGCGGCGACAAAGGGGCCTTTGGAGACGGGAAGATCTTTGTCACCCCCGTTGTCGAAGCTTACACCATCAGCTCCGGTATCAAGGAAAGCCCCGACGGCGGCATGGAGGAGGTGCAGGTATGAAGGAAGTCATTGCCATCGTTCGCATGAACCGCATGAACCAGACCAAAAAAGCCCTGGTGGAGGCGGGCATCACTTCCATGACCGCCAAAGAAGTGCTGGGCCGGGGCAAAGGGATTGTGGATTTTTCCCTGCTCAAGGGCGCGGAAAAGGGCTTTGAGGAAGCCATCACCCAGCTGGGGGATTCCAGCCGCCTCATCCCCAAACGCATGATCTCCATCGTGGTGCCGGACGGCCTTGTGGAAAAGGTGGTTTCCACCCTGATCCGGGTCAACCGCACGGGAAAATCCGGAGACGGCAGAATCTTTGTCCTTCAGGCCAAAGAATCCATCCGCATCCGCACCGGGGAGCGGGGAGAAGCCGTACTGGATGAGGTGTAGGGGATACCTCAGACTCTGCTCCCAAGGGGAGAAAAGAGTCTTGATGAGGCCCTCACCCCAACCCTCTCCCAGGGGGAGAGGGAGCCTTGAGGATGTCTTATTCTCCCCTCTCCCTCCGGGAGAGGGGCCGGGGGTGAGGGATCCGTTTCAGGCTACCCAAACGACCATGAAGAAGGAAACGACCATGAGCGACGAAAAAAATACGGCTGCAAAGCTAGAAAAGATAAAGGCCGAGATCCTTGCCAAATACCCCACCAAGGTGGCCCGGAAACGGGCCAAGCAGATTCTCGTAAATCGCAAGGACAGCACGGGCAAGGTGCCGGAAGTGGGTGCCAATATGCGTACCGTTCCGGGCATCATCACCCAGAGGGGATGTTCCTACGCCGGATGCAAGGGCGTTGTGCTGGGCCCCACACGGGACATCGTCAACATCACCCATGGGCCTGTGGGCTGCGCCTATTATTCCTGGCTCACCCGCCGCAACCAGACCCGGCCCGAATCCGAGACCGATGAAAACTTCATGACCTACTGCTTCACCACGGACATGCAGGAAGAACACATCGTGTTCGGGGGAGAAAAGAAGCTGAAACAGGCCATTCAGGAGGCCTATGATCTCTTTCATCCCAAAGCCATCTCCGTTTTTGCCACCTGTCCCGTGGGTCTCATCGGCGACGACATCCACGCCGTGACCCGTGAAATGAAGGAAAAACTCGGCATCAATGTCTTTGCCTTCAGCTGCGAGGGCTACAAGGGGGTCAGCCAGTCCGCAGGGCATCACATCGCCAACAACGGTATTTTCACCCATGTGGTGGGGCTGGACGACACCATCGGCAAGGGAAAGTTCCGCATCAACCTTCTGGGCGAATACAACATCGGCGGCGATTCCTTTGAGATCGAACGGATTCTCGATGCCTGCGGTATCACCCTTGTCTCCACCTATTCGGGGAACTCGTCCATCGATCACTTCGCCAACTCCCACACGGCGGATCTCAATGCCATCATGTGCCACCGCTCCATCAACTACATGGCGGAGATGATGGAAACCAAGTTCGGGATTCCCTGGATCAAGGTGAATTTCATTGGTGCGGAATCCACGGCCAAGTCTTTACGCAAAATCGCCCAGTATTTTGAGGATGAGGAACTGAAGGCAAGAGTCGAAGAGGTGATTGCAGCAGAAATGCCAGCGGTGAAGGTTTCCCTGGAAAAGGTAAAGCCCCGGTGTGAGGGCAAGCGGGCCATGCTCTTTGTGGGGGGTTCCCGCGCCCATCATTATCAGGATCTTTTCGCTGAACTGGGCATGGAAACCCTTGCAGCGGGCTATGAATTCGGCCACAGGGACGACTACGAAGGCCGCAAGGTACTGCCCAGCATCAAGGTGGATGCGGATTCCCGCAACATCGAGGAGCTGCACATCACACCGGATGCCAAGCGTTACGTGCCGAGAAAGGATGAGGAAAGCCTGAAAAAGCTCGAAAACGAAGGGCTGGCCTTCCGGGAATATGAAGGGCTCATGCCGGACATGAAGGAAAACACCCTGGTCATTGACGACATCAGTCATTTTGAAACGGAAAAGCTCATTGAAATGTTCAAGCCGGACATCTTTTGTGCGGGCATCAAGGAAAAATACGCCATCCAGAAGAGCGGCATTCCCATGAAACAGCTCCATTCCTACGACTCCGGCGGGCCCTATGCGGGCTTTAAGGGAGCCATCAATTTTTATGAAGAAATCGAGCGCATGGTGAACGCCAAGGTCTGGTCTTATATCACGCCTCCATGGGCCGCTGAACCTGAACTCTCCGCCAACTACGCCTGGGTTGCCTGAGAGGCCCGTGGCCCCTGTGGGAGTCGGAAACCTCCCCGCTCCCACGGGGGTTCAATTTTTTATTATCAAAGGAAAGGACATCCCCATGCTCCTCCGTCATACATCCGCAGAACCCGTGGAACGCACGGGACTCATGATCAACCCGGCCAAGACTTGTCAGCCCATCGGCGCCATGTATGCGGCGCTGGGCCTCCACGGCTGCCTGCCCCACAGCCACGGTTCCCAGGGCTGCTGCGCCTATCACCGCTCCGCCCTCACCCGCCACTACCGGGAGCCCGTGATGGCGGCCACCAGCTCCTTTACCGAAGGCGCTTCCGTCTTCGGCGGGCAGGCCAACCTCCTTCAGGCCATTGACAACATCTTCACGGTCTATGATCCGGAGGTTATTGCCGTACACACCACCTGCCTTTCGGAAACCATTGGTGACGACCTCAACCAGATCGCCATCAAGGCGAAAGACGAAGGCAAGGTGCCCGAAGGAAAATACGTGATCCACGCCTCCACCCCCAGCTATGTGGGCTCCCATGTCACGGGATTCGCCAACATGGTGCAGGGCATGGTTTCCGCATTTTCCGCATCCACGGGCAAAAGGAATGAAACCCTCAACATCATTCCCGGATACGTGGAGCCTTCGGACATGGAGGAAATCAAGCGCATGGCCAGTCTCATGGGCCTGAAAACCATCGTCTTTCCCGACACCTCCAATGTGCTGAATGCACCCCAGACGGGAAAATTCCGCATGTACCCCAAGGGCGGCGTGACGGTTGCGGAAATGAAGGCCACGGGAGACAGCAAGGCCACCATCGCCCTCGGCCCTCTGGCCTCCGATCTGGCGGCCCGCAAGCTGGACACCCTGTGCAAGGTGCCCTGCCATACACAGGAATTGCCCATCGGCCTTCAGGCCACAGACCGTTTTGTGGACACCCTGCGCAAGGTGGGCGGCGTCAGTGTTCCGGAAAGCATTGCCGTGGAAAGGGGAAAACTCCTTGATGTGATGACGGACATGCAGGCCTGGTTCTACCAGAAACGGGTGGCCCTTTTCGGCGATCCGGACTCCCTTGTCTCTCTGGTGGAGTTTCTCGTGGCCCTGGACATGCACCCCGTCCATGTGGTGACGGGCACACCGGGCAAGGCCTTTGAGCAGAAAATCCGGGAGCTCACCGCCCACCTTCCCGTACCCGTGAACGTCAAAGCCCATGGTGACCTTTTCCTTCTCCACCAGTGGATGAAAAAGGAGCCGGTGGATCTGCTCATGGGCAACACCTACGGCAAATACATGGCAAGGGATGAGGATCTGCCCTTTGTGCGCTTCGGTTTTCCCATCTTTGACCGGGTGGGCCACAGCTATTTCCCCACGGTGGGCTACATGGGCGGCATCCGGCTCATGGAAAAAATCCTGGATGCCCTTCTGGATCGCAAGGATCGGGACAGCCCGGAAGAATCCTTTGAGCTGGTGATCTGAGCGGGAGGTCTGAAAGGCGCACAGTCTCTATTTCTCCCCTCTCCCACTGGGCTTATCTTTACCCATAAGTCCGGAATTATGAAATCAGGGGTACTAACATAGAGGAAATGGTGGGCAGCAGGCCTTCCC
>Ga0265295_1009403_pt1 | contig 10468 bp, 10 predicted proteins | sample Munlansysbiofilm_FD_192503 | JGI IMG/M metagenome (GOLD analysis project Ga0265295, IMG submission 192503) | Leachate microbial communities from a municipal landfill in Southern Ontario, Canada - Methane capture system biofilm | ecosystem: Engineered > Solid waste > Landfill > Unclassified ... | reverse complement strand
TTGCTCATAAAGAGTTTATCCGCGTGGATGAGCCGGAAGCGCTCTGCATCCTGAGCCAGAGCCAGCACCGCCCAAAGCAGGATCAGGCTACCAAGAAAAAGTCTTTTCATCCACATAGCCTTCGCCAGAAACCACATCCAGCTCAGCAAAACTCAATTTAGCATTTGTGCGCAGATTCGTCCCCTTCAGGACATCGCCAGCGCGGATCAGAACCACAGAACCAGGCGCGATGATCTCATCCAGATTACGCTCCCAGATCATTTTCTGAGTGCGAATCTTGCCGTCACCACTCTCAAAGACCACGTTTCCATTCGCAAAGATGATGTTTCTGGCATCATCCACGATGGTGGTATCGGCCTTGATCACAGTGCTGATCTGAGCCTGGCGGTCGTAAGAACTAAGGGTCACATCATAACCGTAAACCATGCGGCGATCCGTAAAGCGATCCATTGCTGCCGCTTCAATGATGTAATCTATCCTGTCGTCACGATACTCCACCATGCGCACCTTAATGGCGTTTTCTTCTGGAAGACCCTGTGCCAAAGCCTCAGTATCCTGAACCAGAGCATCCTGTGAGCAAGCCGCAAGCATTAGCAGCGCAAGGCAGATCAGGATGGATAGTGTCCTATAGTTCAAGCATGTCCCCTTTAGGTCACACTCTTAATATATGATTTGATAGCGCGTTCATACACGCCTTTTTTGGTGAGCACATAATCGATCAATTCCCGTGCCGCACCTCTTCCGCCGTAGTGTTTTGTCACCATATCCACCTGTTTCTGAATGTCTTCGTGAGCGCCGGCTGGTGCTGCCGAGAAAGCGACTCTGCGCAGGCAGGGGATATCATTCCAATCGTCCCCCATATAGACCACGTTCTCAAATTCCAGGCCCAGCTCTTCCAGCAGCTTGTTCACACATTCCAGTTTGCGGGAGATGCCTTGATACAAATATTCTATTTTCAGGTCCTGGCAGCGCAGAGCCAAAGCCTCAGAAGTCCTTCCTGTCACCACCGCCACCGGCAGCTCGATCTGCCTCAGCAGCATCATGCCCATACCGTCTGTGGCATCAAAGTTCTTCATATCCTGTCTGCCATCGCCATAGATGATGCGTCCGTCTGTGAGCACGCCATCACAATCAAATATCAGCAGCTTGATTCTATCCCAGGTTACGGGGCATTTATTGGGTTTTATCAGGTAATTCGCCATTTCATCCTCCCATTTGTCTCATGATTTGGATTACAGGTTTCAATAACTCTCTGAGTTCAGAGAGGGGCAGCATCGTGCTCGCATCGCTTTTGGCTTTTTTGGGCTCGGGATGGCATTCTATGAAGAGCCCCTTAACTTTGCCTGTAGCCATGGCGGCTCTGGCCATGAGGGGGGCAAATTCCGGATTTCCGCCGGTCACAGTGCCGCTGGCAGGTCTTTGCAGAGAGTGCGTCAGATCATAGACCACTGGATAGCCCGTCTCCGCCATTGTCGCAAAGCCTCTGAAATCCACCACCAGGTTGTGATAACCAAAGCTGCTGCCGCGCTCCGTAAGCAGGATCTGCTCATTGCCGGTTTCCCGGGCTTTGGCACTGGCGGCGGCCATATCCTCCGGCGCCATAAACTGTCCCTTTTTGATATTGACTATCCGGCCTGCCAAAGCTGCTGCCCGGATCAAATTGGTCTGGCGGCTGAGAAAAGCCGGGATTTGCAGGATGTCACAGACTTCTGCGGCTGGGCCCACTTCGCAGACCTCATGCACATCACTGAGGATGGGCAATTCAAATTCCCGCTTGATCCGCTCCAAAAGCAAGAGTCCTCTTTCCAGTCCCGGCCCGCTGAAGGAGCTGCCGCTGCTGCGATTTGCCTTGGTATAAGAGGATTTGAAGACCAAAGGCAGCTCCAGCTCCACAGACAGCTTCTTCAGGTATTCGGCCGTGTGAAACATGATGCTTTCTTCCTCTATCACACAGGTTCCCGCGATCAGGAAGAAATAAGGCGCGGTTTTGAGCTTTTCATACAGAGACATTTATCTTTATCCTTAGCTAAAGTTTTTTGATCTGCTCCCAACTGGCATCTTTCATATTCAGTCCAAAATGACCATAGGCCGCGGTGGGCAGATAGATCGGTCTATCAAGACCAAGGTATTCAATGATTCCCAATACTGTCAAGTCAAATTCTTTTCTGATGATTTCTTCGATCTGAGTATCCGGCACTTTTCCGCTGCCAAAGGTCTCCACCATCACAGATTCCGGCTCTTCCTGCCCTATCACAAAGCTGAATTGGATGAGGCATTCATCCGCCAGGCCGCTGCCTACCACACTTTTGGCAATGTGCCGCGCCATATAAGCCGCGCTGCGATCCACCTTTGTGGGGTCCTTTCCCGAAAATGCTCCGCCGCCATGTTGCGCCCAACCGCCATAGGTATCCACTATGATCTTGCGTCCGGTGAGCCCTGTATCGGAGCCCGGGCCGCCCTCATGCCATTCTCCCAGAGGATTGATCAGGATCTTCAGATCACGATCGTCAAAGCTCAGCTCTGCTCCCATCTGGGTCAAGGTGGGATACACCACTTTCTGGGTGATTAGCTCTTTGAAATCTGCAAAAGAAAGCTCGCACAAGTTCTGATGATGAGTGGAAATTACCAGGCTCTCTACCGCCCGCGGTTTACGCCCTTCAAAGCGAAAACTCACCTGACTCTTGGCATCCGGCAAAAGGCAGGGAACGCTCCCGCTCTTTCTGGCAATGGCCAGGTTAATCAAAAGCTGCTGCGCTACCTCAATGGGAACCGGCATCAGAGATTTGGTCTGATTGCAGGCATAGCCAAACATCAGGCCCTGATCCCCCGCACCTTTGTTGATAGACAGCTCTGCGGACTGCTTATGCAGATAGTTCTGAATCTGGCATTTGTCGTCAAAACCCAGCTTTGCGTCTGTGTAACCAATATCCCGGATCACCTTCTGCACGATGGGCTCCACCTCGATGCTCTGGGAAGATCTTAGCTCTCCGGATAAGATCACCCGGTCCAAAGTAGCCAGACACTCGCAGGCTACCCGGCTGGCTGGATCTACGTCCAAATAGGCGTCCAGAATGGCATCGGAAATCTGATCGCAAACCTTGTCTGGATGCCCCTCAGACACGGATTCGGAGGCGAAGATATAGCTCTGTTTCTGCCCTGCTTGCTTGGCATGTAATGCTGTCATTTGTCTTTCTCCTTTGTTCTGTTTATAGTCCCTGCGCGTGCATTCTGGTCTGCCGCAACCGCATTTATGGATAGCTGCTCAGATCCTGGCCTGCAGTTCTGCCTTGCGCCACGCCGGACTTCAGTTTCTGCCCTGAAAATAGCAGATACAAAAAAAGCCCGCTGCTAAAGCCGGCTTCGAAAAACATCCGCACTTTAGCACATATTTAACGCGGAGCAAAGAGCAAATTACCGCGGACTGGGGATGGAAGCTGACTTCCTGCACACATTATAGAGCTTTGTCCGCGGGGAATATATCCGGCGGACAAAGCTAAAAACTGGTACATCTTCGGGGATTCGAACCCCGGACCCACTGATTAAGAGTCAGTTGCTCTGCCAACTGAGCTAAAGATGCACACTATGCGCACCACGGTATTTGGGACGGAATTTGTGTCAAGTGTAAAATTCGTAGGGGTTTTGGGCGAAAACCCAAATATTGCTTATGAATGATGATGATGATAGAACTCAGATCAAGCGGATCGAGATGATTTGTTGGATTAAAAAGCTAGGGGTTTTGGGCGAAAACCCAAGTCCTGCATATGAATGATGATGATGATATAATACAGATCGCGCGGATCGTGCGAGTCTTGGAGTTCAAAGTGCCTAAGATAACTATCAATTTACCATAAGCTTAGCGGCACTTTGGACTTCAAGCGGCAAAGAGCGGCAAAGAGAGTCTTTTCCCCCCGGATAAACCAGCATTCTTGAATCCTCCTTACTCATTTGAGCCACTTGATCACATGTCTATCTAGCCTTAATCAAGCGTTAACTATTAACGCTTGATTAAGGCTAGATAAAGACATGATCGACGCCTTGGAAAGAGGGAGAAAGGATCAAATACATATAGGATTTGCTATCTAACCACTATCTAACTCGACTGAAAACACATTTTCGCTACGGATTATGAAAGGCCTTGTAGTTCAATCCGGCTTCTCTCGGCGTATGTGTAGGGGTTTTGGGCGAAAACCCAAGTCCTGCATATGAATGATCATCGGAATGTGTTTCGGGCGTTCAGCCCAAGGCCTCCTCAATCAATCCTCCTAAAACACCTGCCTGCTGCTTGCGGTCAAACTGCCGGACATATTCAGCATCCGCTTTGATCTCACCCAGCTTACCATCCCTCCACAGCGTCCACAGCCTCAATATCTGAGTCTTAATACCCTCTATATCCGCATAATCCGCCACAAATCCCGTTCCCGCCTCCCTCACAATCTCCGCAGCAAGTCCGTCCAAAGGTGCCAGCGCGAGGATGGGTTTCCCGGTGCGCAGATATTCAAAGATCTTGCCGGTGAGTATGGACTGGGTATTGGCTCCTGAGGGTATATAGATCAAGAGCAGATCGGCATATTGCATTTGCTGGATGCTCTCCCGATGCGGCGCATAGGGCAGAAACTTTACTATAGCCTGGATCTGCTCATCGTCCCTAAAGGCTCCAAATACAAAGGCCCTGGTGTTTTTGCCCATGATGATGATCTCTATCTGCTTTTGATCTATCGCGCCCTCATCGATGAGCTCCCGCAGAGCCCGCCACAGATTATCCGGCTGTCTGCGATCGTAAAACGAGCCTGTATAAAGGATTCTCAGCTTTCCTGATTTGTGATCCAGCGCTTGAAATCCGCTGAAATCCGCTTCGTCATAACCATTGGGAATCACTCTATAGGCAGTAGCTCTGAGCTCAGGATGCACTTCATGGAAATTGTCTCTCATCAGCCGGGTAAGATAAACTATCCCTGAGGCCTGGGCCAGGATAACAGCCTCTTGCGCCTGTTCTCTGGCCTGCGCCCGGGGAGGATAGTTCTGGTTAATGCGCTCAGGATTATTCGTCCATTCATCCCGCCAATCGCAGATATAAGGCAGACGATACTTCTTCTTTAGTTTTGGCCCCAGAGTCAGCAAGGAAAATGGCCCAGCGCTGATCACAGCCAGAGCTGGCCTGGGCTCTGTCCGCATGATCCTCTTTGCTGCTCTCCAGACCAGGGGGCGAGCCAGGATGATATTATCAGGCCTCATCAGGTTTTTGGAAATCCACTCCACCAGTTTATGCAGCTTCAAGCCCCACAAGGCTTTGTAGAGCCAGGTGATCTCCGGAGTCCAATATCTGTGTATGATGCTCCCTTTCGGAATCTCCCGGTTCAGCTCTTTATCCTTAGGATCCCGCAGCCCCCAGGGCTGGGTAGTGAGAACTATGCAATCTATGCCACAATCCGCCAGATACTTCACCATTTTGAGGCTGCGTAGAGCTGCCGAACTGCCCAAGGGTGGAAAATAGTGGGCTATATACAGGATTCGAAGGCGTTCAACGGCCACGGAAGAGCTCCCATTTATTGCTCAGTTCTCGGCCAAAAGCTTTGAGATTATCGATATCATAAGGGATGATCGCCTTCGTGAGATGTCCCGCCCCCAGGTATGCCCCCAGATACAGCAGGCCACCGGCTATGATTCTGAAAATGAAACTTCCGAACCAGGGCAGCAGCACCGCCACCAGCAATCCTGCCAAAAGTGCCGCAAACATAGTTCTGCCAAGCTGCAGCCAGGGAAACATCAGATTCAGATCCATGCTCAATTTCCTGTGAATCCACCACAGATACAGAGCCGTGCTGGCATAAGTGATGATCACTGTGGCCACCGCCGGGCCCATCATGCCCAGCGCAGTTCTCACCAGGATCAGATTGAGAATGAGATTCCCCACCAGGGTAAAGATCGCATTATAGAGAATATATTTCGTCTTGCCCAGGGCTTGGAAGATGACCCCGTAGCTCGCTATGCGCACCAGGAGAATGCCCAGATAAACCCTGAAATAGGGCGTCGCCGCAGCATAGTCACTCCCATAAAGCAGGGTAAGCACATCTGTAGCCAGGATGAAACTCAGCACTGCCACCGGGAAGATCAAGAGGGCATTTTTGCGGATGGATCCCCTATACACCCGCAGTGCCTCAGATTTTTCTCCAGAGGCGGAAAGATGGGGTAAGATCACCGAATTCACCGAGTAATTCAAGATGCCGATAAAGGGCAATTCCATCGCTCCTATCGAAAACACGGCAAATTGCGCCGGAGTAAAGACCCCGGAAATGACGAATTTATCAAGCTGAATCGCCAATATCCCGATGATGGAAGACAGCCCCAAAGGCAGAGAATAGCGCAATTGTGCTTTGTAAAAATCCGGATCCCACTGATAGGAAGAGCTGTAAGCGCGCAGCTGCCAGCGCACATATACCCATTGGATAAAGGCCGAAAGCAAGACCGCCAGCACTATCATGGTAAGATTCCGGGTCAAGACCGCCACCCCCAGGATCAGGATCAGGTCACAGCTTGCCGCCAGAAGGCTGAAACGCATCGCACTCTGGGTGCGCTTCAGCCCCAGCATGATGAAACTGTAGATCTGATTTACAAACATAAATACCGGATAGGCCGCAAAGAGAAGCAAGAGCTTTTTCAACTCTGGATTGGCAAAGCGGGCCGCAATCTCTCCCCCGAAAATCAAAATCAACAGCCCGAAGATCATCCCCAAAACCGAGATAAAATCCACGATCCGGCAGATGTATTGGCTTTTTTCCTGATCCAGCTTGAGTTTGGGGATAAAATAGAGCATAGTCTGGGGAAGCCCCACCAGCAGGATGGTGGAAAAGCTGGTGTAAATCAAAAAGAGCTGACGGTAACTGCCATAATCCTGAAGACTCAACATGCGCGCCAGCACGATCCCAATGATGGATTTTAAGACAAAACGCAGGCTTTCCACGCCGGAGAGCATCCCCGCAGTGCGGGTCATGCTTTTCATGCCTTTGCCCCCTGCACAGGGCCGGGAATCAGATGCATAGCTCAGCCCTGCTCCCTGTATAGCCGGTATAGTCTATATAGTCTGCATAGTCTATATAACCTGCGTAGCTCATATAATCCGGCCTCTTGCTTGCCATCATCCAGCTTGCTTTTATCATGATCATTCCATCCCAGTATTCAGTGTTTGCGCCACTATCATAATAGCGATTCCATCAATAAACAAGATTATTTTCTGCATCATAAATGTCAAGTCAAACATGATGCAGGCCTCCCCCGTAAAAATTAATGGTCACATGGATGGGGCGGATTATTTCAGACAAGTCTCTAGATAATCCACTTGTTGCTTCGACAATTCTGTTTTCGAGCTTATATTCTTAGTTTCTGATCCGTGTTGATCCGTTTAATCCGCCCCATCCGTGTGACTATTCAATAAACTACAGCACCAAGTACTGCTTTTATCAAAATGGAGGGATGCCTGGAACATGATGGGAATGTAGGGGTTTTGGGCGAAAACCCAATTTTACTCCAATGTTTGCGCTTTGGGGGCGAAAGCCCAATCCTGCTCCGATGTTTGCGCTTTTTGGGCGAAAACCCAATCCTGCTCCGATGTTTGCGCTGTTTGGGCGAAAACCCAATCCTGTGCACCATAATCACCGGAATGTGTTTCGGGCGTTCTGCCCAAGGCCCCTACAACCCTTCCGGGCGATCGACGGAGCGCTATTCCAAATAAACCTGTCCCATTACAGATACAATCACCCAAGCAATATGTATCCTCTGGGGGTCAATCCCCTCAGCTTGCCACAACCAGGATTTGGCTAATAAAAAGAATTTTCACGTTTTAACATACTGTCTATCATAAAACTATAAGACCCTTGCCAGCGAAGTTTAAATAATTGGAACGCCTCTTGCTTCATTGTATAGGCACATCCCATGAGGATGTAAAACATAGAAGTGAAAGACCACAAAAAGAATAACCCACTAAAAGGAGAACAAAATGGGAACACAACAAATTCTTTTAATCGTACTCAGCGTAATCATCGTCGGTGCAGCTATCGCCGTCGGTATTCAGATGTTTAACAGCCAAGCCTATAGTGCCAACAAATCTGCTATCGCAGCAGATGCTCAAAGCTTTGCCACTCAGGTCGTTCAATTTTACAAAACTCCTCTATCACAGGGTGGTGCTGGGCAACCTGCAACAGCTACTGAAGCAATTGCAGCGATGACTGCTGCAAAGGTTGGGAATTATATAGGTTGGGGTGGAGCCACAACAGGAAATGAAAGTGGAAATTTTACAGTAATTGGTGCTGCTGCTGCAGCTGTTCCACCACTTCCTACCACTGACGTTGCCATGGTAACAATCCAGGGTATAGGTAAAGAAAAAAAAGGAGAGAATACACCCGCAATATCAACAACTGTCGGTTTCCCAAGTTGCACTATTGTTGCAAAGACAGCCGATAATGGAACTGCTCCAGCAGTTGGCAGTGAATAACCATTTTCAAACTAAAACCTATTGAAGGTGTGGCTCGATTTGGCCGCACCTTTTTTTTCCCATCAATAAAGGGAATGAGTGCCATCCAAGATAATTTACTTGACCAATTCAGGCAAATCCATTTTGATGTTTCTTACTTAAATTTCTGAACTGAAAAAGGAGTCAATAATGGGAACTCAACAGATTCTCCTCATCGTACTAAGCGTAATCATCGTTGGAGCGGCCGTGGCCGTAGGCATAGATATGTTCAACCGTCAGGATTACACCAGCAATCGCTCTGCCGCGGCCTCAGATGTGCAGATCTACCTTACTCAGGTCTTGCAGTATTACAAGATGCCCACCCAATTGGGCGGACTGGGCAATGAATTGGAAGCTCCCGCGAATGAGAGTGACACCAATTTGGCAAAGGCTATCGCCAGCTATATTGGCTGGGGCACGGATAACCCCATGAAAAATGATAATGCTTATTATTATATAGAGGTCCCCACGGGCACGGAAGAAGTGGTTTACATCAAAGCCATCAGCCGGACCCAGCTAAATGACAAGAGAGCTACAGTGCATGGCAGGATTACCTTCCCTGAGGGCAAGATCGAATCCCGGGTGGGTGATATTGATGACATTACGTCTGGTAGTAGTATTGAAGCGAGTGATTTTGCTTTTGACAATTTCACCACCGGCGACTGAATCATAGATTTTCGGTGGGTATTCTGTTTACGAGGGTCGCATTCAGGCTGGCTGCGGCTTTTGAGTGAGGAGATTCTGGATGGAATCTGCACTGTGGTTTGGAAAGGATTGCTCTCTTCGCACTTTGCTCTTTGACTTGTTTAAGGGTTGAGAAAGCGGAGAGGGTTTAGAAGGTTAAAAGAGTTTTTTTCATCCAGCTCTCTCCCTTGTAGCTTTTCAGGCTAAATAGCTTTGAAGATATACACAGTTTAGAGAATTATATTCCAATGACAAGGGGACATAATCACCATTCGGCAGAGTATCAAGATCTATCTTTTGCATGAAATATAAACTCAGCCCTCCTGAAAACAATAGCGATTATCTATAAGCTGTTTTGGAAGATGATTTTAACCTTTGCGCAACAATCTAATACCCGCCTGGAAAGACGAAAGGTGGGGGTTGAACCTTTGCTCTACATACAAAATATCAGCCCGGAATGATGGTTTTAATCATTGCGCAACAATCTAATACCCGCCTTAAAAGACGAAAGGTGGGGGGTTGAACCTTTGCGCAACAATCTAATATCCTCCTTAAAAGACGAAAGGTGGGGGTTTCTAACCCCCACGCCACGAAGCTACCACCCGCCACAAGACGTTTCCCCGGCCTTTGAAGGCCGGGCACACGCAGCTATATTTCTCATTTTGGGGATAATCTTGTTTTGACAGCGATTTGGGGGATATTCGCCGTCCCTGCCTGGAAAGGCGGCTTGAACCTTTGCACAACAATCTAATATCCTCCTTAAAAGACGAAAGGTGGGGGTTTCTAACCCCCACGCCCAGGAGCTACCACCCGCCACAAGACGATTTCCTGGCCTTTGAAGGCCGGGCACCCGCAGCTATATTTCTCAGCTCGTGGATAATCTTGTTTTGGCAGCGTTTAGGGGATCTTCGTCGTCCCTGCCTGGAAAGATGCTTTGAATATTTGCGTTACATACCATATATCAGCCTGGAATGATGGTTTTAATCATTGCACAACAATCTAATACCCTCCTTAAAAGACGAAAGGTGGGGGTTTTTAACCCCCACGCCCATGAGCTACCATCCCCGCCACAAGACGTTTCCCCGGCCTTTGAAGGCCGGGCACCCGCAGCTATATTTCTCAGCTCGTGGATAATCTTGTTTTGGCGACGATTGGGGGATCTTCGCCGTCGCTGCCTTACACAAACCCGACATGCAAGGTGGATAATTGCTTTTGGGATTGCAACTTCATGCCTGTGGTATGTTTGTAGATATAGCTGCGGGTGCCTGGCCTTCAAAGGCC
>Ga0265295_1009401_pt1 | contig 10469 bp, 9 predicted proteins | sample Munlansysbiofilm_FD_192503 | JGI IMG/M metagenome (GOLD analysis project Ga0265295, IMG submission 192503) | Leachate microbial communities from a municipal landfill in Southern Ontario, Canada - Methane capture system biofilm | ecosystem: Engineered > Solid waste > Landfill > Unclassified ... | reverse complement strand
CGGAGCCACGATCAAGACCTTTGTGCTGGCAACGGAAGAGATCATTCAGGCAGAGTATGACAGATTCAGAGATAGCCTACATAAACCGGAACTCTACTTTGAGGAAGAGATCGAACTAGGAGTTCACCAAAGCAGATGCATGTATGGACAAGTGAGTAAGTAACTAACTAAAACGATGAAGGAGACAACATGATATTAATAATCAACAAACCAACCTCTCCGAGTGAAGAGCCTATCAAGGAAACCTGTGACCGACGAACCCAACGATGTCCTCCCCCGCCACCACCTGTTGACCCACCTCCCAATAGTTAACCATTAGTTGTGTCAAGATAATATCCATCACATGCTCTGCTTTGGAATAAGGAGTTTACAGTGAGTATCGCAGTATTTATTCAGTCACACAATGAGAGATAAGACCCTATTATATAACACGCTAAACAAGTCCCTATTGATGGTGGACAGATCGCTAGCAAGAAGCCAAATAGAAGATCCCGCCAGCTTCTCAGAGAGTGAACTAGAAACCCTATATGAATTTGAGTGTTTTGTTAATGATGACTATAATGACAATGAAGCCGCCAGACAGAGACTTGCAGCTCATTGGGATAAAGAAAAGACTGTAGAGTTCATTATCCATGTTACCAATAGATGTAACTGCCAATGTGTTTATTGCTATGAAGCCGGGATATACGGGAAACCAATCATGTTCGACAGCCTTGCTATATTGGATAGTTTTCTGTGTGAGTGCAAACTATCTTCCTTATACGAAAATGCCTCTCTTTCTTTTCACGGAGGAGAGCCCTCATTGTATCCTGATTTAGTAGTTGCATTATACAAGGTCGTTAACAAGTTTTATCCCCGAACTCAGTCAACTATGGTTTCAAATGGAGTTTTATTACATACCCCAAAGGTTTTACAAGCCTTACAAGAAGTAAATCTAAAAAAAGTTCTTATAACCATAGATGGTCATCGGGATATCCACGATAAAAGACGCCCATCAAAAACCAGGGAATCCTCATTTGATAACATTATGCTGTCTCTAGAAGCCCTAATGGAAGCAAGTATCCCCATACATATATCCACCAACATCGACAAGGCAAACTATCGTGAAATCGACTATGTTTATGAGGAAATTATCAAGAAGTACGCCCCAAATGATTTTTATATTGCCAAGGTGTGTTCTGGCGAGCAGAATCACTATACTGATTGTCTTTCCGATTCCGAGTTTGATGAGATTATTACAGATTTCTACACTCGGCATGGCCTTATCAGTGATGGATGTAATGATCTTTATGAGGAATATTTCGGTACTTTCATTTGTTCATCTAAATCGAGGCATGTACTGATAATTGACAGTTTTGGAGATGTTTATAGTTGTATAAGTCTAACAGGTGATAAGAGATACACAATGGGAAACATCAAAGACGGGTTCAATTTAATAAAAATGCGCATGGAAGCATATATGAGTGATGTATTTTCCAGTTCATGTGGGACCTGCATGTATCTACCTATGTGTTATGGTGGTTGCCAATTGGGAAAATTGACAATGGAAGACAGCCAAGGATGTCCCAAGAAACGTTTTGATAAAATATTACCGAGAGTTTTAGAATGGAAATTGATCAAGCAATTGAACTCCAGTCCCTATATAAAAACTACAGAGTAAAGACATCTGTATCGTTATTCAAACCAAGTTTTAAGGATATTGCTGCTATTCGGGGGATATCGTTTATTCACGATACGAGGCAAAACTTGGGTGTTTTTGGTAAGAATGGTGCTGGTAAAACTACTCTGATTAAAATGCTCACTGGTATATTGCATCCCAGTTCTGGATTTATTAATGTCATGGGATATACTCCATACAATCTTAAGCCTGAATTCAAGAGCAAGATTGCACTATTTCAAGGAGGCAAACAAAATCTTGTATGGGATATCCCAGCAATCCAGAGTTTGGAGCTATCCCGCTACATATTTGGCTATAGCAAGCAGGATTTCAATCATCGTTTATCCAGTTTTGCCGAAGCTTTGGATCTTGGAGATGAACTAAATCAACCTCCTCGAAACATGAGTCTGGGACAGAGATCGAAAATGGAATTGATTTATAGCTTTATCCATTTGCCAAAGGTAGTTTTTTTAGATGAACCTACCTCAGGCTTAGATATTATTACTCGGAGCAAATTTAGAGACTTTATCAACTTCTGTCACACAGAATACGGAATCTGCTTCGTTATTACCAGTCACAACATTAAGGACATTACCGATTGCTGCAAGTCTTGCATTGTTCTAGAGCAAGGGCAGATCATCTATCAGGGAGACAAGGACTTTCTTCTGGAAAAACATCAACATGAGATCATCACCCTAAGGGCTGATTCGGACTGCGCCGCCATAGAGATATCAAACCTGTATGGGGGTAAGGTTAATGGAACTCAAGTTACAATTGAATCCCTCGGAAGTAATTCTAATGCGCTTATCTGTAAGATAGTGTCTCAATACTTGATCAAGGATTTTAAAGTGGCAAAGAAAGACGATGAAGAGATAATTGCTGAGATACTTAATAATGCGTAATTATTATGTCGCTTTAGGAATACAGACAATTAAAGAAGCTATGGCCTACAGGTTGAATTTCATCCTAAGCTTTCTGGTAGTCATCATACCCCTAGCGGGTCAGTTGCTCCTATCCAAATACATCTATTCTATGGGATACCAGATTGGCTCATGGCAACTGAATCAATTACTGGCTTACTATCTCATAGCCACGATAGCTAGTGAATTCTTCTCAATCGGGACATGGTGGGACATAGGTAATGATATCAAAAACGGAGGTCTTAGCAGCCATCTTGTAAAACCTTACAGTTATTATTGGCACAATTTCAGCGTCTATTATACCCTTCGGGTCGTATCCATCTCTTTTGCCTTGATGGTAGCCTATATAGCCTACGTAGTCATTAGCGGAAGCTTAATTCCACATATCCAAGCTAATAGCATTCTGCAGTTCTTGATTCTAGCTTTGATTACAGCTCCGTTGTCATTCTTGATTACTTATTCCCTCTCAATATTAGCTTTTTTTTTCACGGACATTGGATTTATAATGAAGCTACTGGGTATTCTATTGCCTTTCGCGTCCGGAAATATTCTTCCACTTGACATCTTCCCTACCCCAATCAGAGTAGTTCTCGTCAAATTGCCTTCCGCATACTTGGTCTATCATCCCTCTTGTATCATGTCCGGGGTCTACAATTGGAATGAGTTTGTACAACTTGTTGGAGAAGCATTGCTTTGGTTGCTACTCTTCTTGTTTATTGTACGGTGGCTTTGGTCGAAGGGTAGAAGATCATATGAGGCGATCGGATGAAACGCTATATACAATACTACTATATGGTGAACTTACTGGGATTTAAACGTATGACATACTATACTAAGAGTTTTATCATGGAGCTGATTGCCGATCTTATCAATATAGTAGTCGCTCTATTATTTTATCATATCCTCTATCTAAACGTTGGCAAGGGACTTGGGATTCCGATCGAGGATCTCTTCATACTTGTTTTATCTGTCAAGTTAACCGGTGATCTTTACAATATGCTTTTTGGTAATGGAGTTCACTCTTTTGCAGGGCACATCCAGTACGGTAGCTTGGACAATATACTTATCAAACCTATGAATCTCTTCTTCCTTCTCTACTGCAGTAGCTTGAACTGGAAATGTCTGATAAACCTTGCTATAGATTCTATACTTTTTGTTATTCTTTTAACACGATATAGCGTTACGGTAAATGCAATTAGCATCTTCAATTATATGATCGTGATTGGGCTTGCTACCATAGTGTTCACAGCATTCAACATTCTTATCTACTTAGGGTCTATAATATTTGTTCGTCTGGATGCTTTTGCATCTCTGATTTCGTCCTTTTTCTCACTATCCACATATCCGGCTGTAATATTCAAGACCACGTATCTAAGGTGGTTTTTCACTTACATAATCCCTGTGATAGTGATTGGAAACTTCCCTCTCTTGGCATTAAAAGGAGGACAAAGCCTCAGAATATATCCCGCAGTCGTTCTTTGTGCGGTTTTTTTTACCGCAATTGCATATTTAGCAACCATGAAAATGCTTAAGCATTATAAAAGTGCTTCGTCATAACAACATAGAGTGAATGACCATCATTATATTAATGCCATTTTAAAGGAGTTGAAAGTGCGCAGAGCTTTGTTATCATTGATATTGTTGGTATTTATCAACTTTGTGAAGGGTATTGAAATCCCATTATCAAAGCAAGCAGTATTAGAAGACAGGAATCTTATTTCTGACTTCGTGCGGGTAGATCCGGACGACTCCAACCCTGAAACTCTATTAACCAAGGCTTGGCTTTGGCAGGATGAAGACAACCTGTTCATCCACTTTAGTTGTATCATAGATGAAAGCTTTATCCCTGGATACCCCGCAAACAGAGACGAAGGGATCAAGGCTGATAATGTAAGAGTACAGCTTGCGACTCTTCCTGACGATTACTTTGCTTATACTTTTTTAGCCTACCCCTGTGGGCATTTGATCGATGGCATTCGTCGCGAAGACATGAGCATCGACTATAAATGGGACAGCAAATATAGTTATCAATCCAGTTACAACGATTCTACATGGAGCGTCACATTCACAATCCCCTTGGGAGCTTTACGTTTTAAAAATAGTTTACCCTACCGCTGGAAAGTGATATTAAGCCGCTATAATTATACGAACAGAGAGAACTTTAGTAGTCCTTATGCGAGCATAAAGCAGAAGAGAGATTATTTTAAATCAATGCACGAGATCATACTTACTCATCCGGTTAAACGTGATCAGAACATAGTATTCAAACCTTACTTTGTGAAAAATTATGATCTGTTGAATAAGACAGAGAGCTTTGATCCAGATATGGTCGGTTTGGACATTACCCTGAACCCGAGCCAGCAGACAAGAATAAAAGTCAGCTTGAACCCAGATTTTTCGGATGTCCCACCTGATAACGCGCAGGACATTTATAACACAGATGTACCCGTTTTATATGAAGAGAGTCGCTTTTTCTTTACTGAGGATATCGATGCATTTGGGTTGGATAGTACTGTGTTCCATTCCCGTAATATTAACAAGCCTTCATTTGCTTTTAAAGGCACAGGCAAAATTGGGACTACAAAGTGGGGATTGTTGGGAGCTTTAGATAAGGGACTAGTTCAAGATGGGGCTATTATTAACTATGATGACTATTTCCATGTGCTTTCCCTAATCTCTGATTTTTCAAACATTTCTCTTGGCAACGCAACCGTTAGCAGAGTTAACAAGGGGTATTATAATCACTTGTACAACGGTAATTACCAGTTCCAATTCAACAATTATCTAAATCTTCAAACAAAAGTAATAGGTAGCATAAGGAAGGATAGTTATGCTGTAGATAGATCACTTAAAAAGGGATACCAGGTAACATGCAACGTAAACTATTATCCGGGCGGGTTTGATAATACACTTACCTATCAAAGAACAAGCAAGGATATTTTCGCCGAAGCGGGGCATCTGTTTTACAAAGATCGTCAGAGTTATGGGATATCCTCATCTTGGAATCCCAAACCTAGATATGGTTTTATTAAACAAACAAGATCGTTTTTGAGTCTTGATGTGAGTGATTGGTTTCATGATTCTGGTATTGATACTGAATATGCTATTTACGGGACGTTTGCGATAGAATTTAAACCAGAGATTCAGAACAGCCTAAAAGCTGCTTATGGAAGTATTTATGACGATTATCATAAAGAACACAAATACTATGAAGCATATAATACCCTATCTTTTAACCGCTGGATTGAGTTCAATCTGTCTTTTACTCTAAGGCGCGCACATACCATGATTTACGCTCTGAATGATACATATGACCTCAACAATCTTACTACCTATCTATCAGGAACCATTGAGCGAAACTACTATTATTCGTTCCAATGGAGTCTCATGGATTATCAATACCCAAAAGAAAACGTGTTGGATTATGGTAATGGACCCGTTACCGTCAACCTTGACAATCAGTATTCTGTTATTAATGCTAAATTGCAATATACACCCAATCTAAGTTTACGCTTCACCACTGGGTTAACCTATAGTAGCTATGAATCACAGGGAGTTTATTCCCAACTCAGTTATTATGCAAATCTGCGTTATGAGTTCAAGCGGGATTACTATATCTACGTTGGTTACAAATCTGCTCAAACCCAGGATGCTGCATCTACTAACAGTGATTACTTTGGTCATTTCATTAAGAACAGTGCCTCAATTTATTTTAAGGTCTCAGTTTCATTGTGAATTGACAAAAGATTGAATAACCTGTGACAAAAAGACATTAGTCCGTTATTTCATAGCAACGCAATCCGTTGCTGAGAACTACCTTACCAGAGGGTTCGTCGGCCATGAATGGAGATATCAAGTAGATGTGTTAGATGTGGTTGTACATTATGTTAGTTAAACCAGTAATATTTGTGATGTCGTCCTACACTTCCAATGAAATGGGGGGAATGGAGTATGCGCTCCGGAGACTCCTATCGGGTTCATCTCTGAGTCATATTCGATCTGATCATCCTTGATCCATGGTGCCAGGGCTTTGATGTAGTCTCTGGCATCATCCAGGCTGTTGGATTTGGTGTCCAGAGCCATGAGATTGTCCATTACTTCCAGGGCATCGTTAAGTGGATAGACCTTATCTTGGGCAGCCAGAGCCCGGCAGATATCACTGGTGCGGTCATCCATGACCACCACGAGTTTGTAGTATCTGGCTTTCGCTTTCTTATAGCCCTGCAGTCTTCCGAACTCCCGTATTCTCAGAGCGGTGTGCTCTGCCAATCCCTGCCAGTAGTTTGATGATCGATTGGCAAGATCATTGAACTGGTCTTTGAGAGTATCTGCAAGCATTTCCTTCGTATAACCCTGCTCGATAGCTGTTGATAATACGTCTGCGAAGTTCTGCCGAATATCGGCTTCAAAGTGATTACCGATCCAGAACAACTGCTGCTTCTGGATAGTGGATGATAAGTGCTGATCTTCTATGCCCCAGAGCCCTATTGAGGTCTTGGTCGGGGCTTGCACTTGGGTGTCTCTCAAACCGAGCCGCACACAGCGGTCTATAATCGCCTTGGTGGGCTCATTGACCAGTGCTGCGAAGTCATCTCCCAACTGGGTATTAATGATGACCATAAGTTTATCTATGGAGTCCTTGTTGATCTTCTCGGCTCGGGGTATGTCACTCAACATCTGGATGGCAAGCCGGGTTGCATCCCTTATCTCGGTTTTCCAGGCATTATTTAGGACCCGGTAATATTCAAGCATGAGCTGATCGTAGTAATTCATCAGAAGTGAAATCTCCGGACTCTCACTCTGTTCCTGCCAATGTCATATTCGGAGAACCGTTCCAGACATCCTGCCAGAGCATCACAGCCGTCGATATAGCCATCAGGATAGGTAAGGAACTGGCTGATCATGGTTGGTGTGTCCTGTCCCTCCGGAAAAAGCACCTTGGCTGTCTCGATGATGGTCTCGGTTCTCTCGATGCGTAAGTTCTTGTTGTCCTTGTTATCTATCCGCTTGATGCGATGTGATATTGGTGGCAGGTTGTTATCAGTAGCCCACCGATCGAAGTCAGCCAGGATACGTGCCTGCCCGTAGGTGGTTTCACAGGCTGCCCTGGCTTTCACTCTATAGATTCGATCAAGCTCCTGATAGGCATCATAGTAGTATCTGAAGAACTTGGTGTTCTCTGTCTGACGTATCCAGACATGAAGCACATAGAACCTGTTACCATCATAGCCTATGGAGATGACAGCCTTGTAACAGCCCTTCTCTCCCCAGGCAGGATCGGCATAGAGCCAGACCCGCTTCATCTGGGATGGTTCCGGCAAGGTTCTATACTTGGTGAACCAATGGTTCTTGAAGATGTTACCTTCGATTACCGGTTGACCTAGTATTATGGGACAGGGTGTTTGGAAAAGATGGTGGTGGATGTAAGGTGGTGATAAATGGGGAGATAGGGAGAATATGGAGGTTTGGAAATATTTGGGGATTTTGGGTGAATGTTCGACAGGGTGTTTGGAAATTACGACAAGGGGTTTGGAAAAGAAACGGGTGGAACCGAATGTTACTCATCTAACATATTCCCGTTTGATTTATTAGTTAGTCAAATCAATGTCCTTGATTCATTTTGTGTATTTAAGAAAAGACCTGAGCCTGGTACTGAGGAAGTGAAGTTGGCGAAGTATATCTATTATGACTATAGGCAACAACTACATAATGGATTACAATTCTTATTAACAGGTATATTAAGCTCGTATTACGATCCCACTAGAAGCAACATTAACCGACCGGGTTATACTTGTTTTGAACCATCGAGAAAACACGATGGAGAATATGAGCCAATCAACGTTTCCGGACTAAGATGTAGATAAGGGATTCCGCAAGCATGAGATTGGTGATTCTTATTGCCAAGGTTGTGCCTTAGTAATCTGTCTTGTAAGGAAAGCTAGTTATGCAAACTGAGAGATTCAATCAAGAAAGAAAACAAGTTCTAGATTCAGTTTTTAACGTAAGTAGTATTACAAAAATCTGGAGAAACATCGTTAAGGTTCAACTGAGAGGCGCTGACATCAAGGATTTGTATGACAATTATGACTTTAATTACAATATTGATAATCATGCAAAGCATCTTAGGAAAAACATTCTTTCTGGTATGTACAGAACAGAACAGCCAGTGTTCTATCGAACTGAGAAAAAGCTTGGAGTCTGCCGTTTACTTGTAATACCTAGTCCAAATGATGCTCTAGTGCTTCAAGTTGTAATTGAAGCAATTGCGAAACAGGTTATTGATGCTCAACCAACTAATAGAGCCTTTTTTTCCCGTGATAGGCATAACGTTCCTAAGATCTATCAAATAGATAACTATGGCCTCTCTTTTAGAGAACAGTGGAAGCTATTACAACACCACATTTACAAATTCTCGGAAGAGTGCAAGTACTTGGTAGTAACTGACATATCTAACTATTATGATAGTATTTGTGTTTCAGAACTTCGAAAAGTGCTGTCATCTCATACCCAAATAAATGAGGTGCTTGTGGACCTGATTTTTAACATCATAGCAGGCATTTCATGGACACCAGATTACCTTCCTTACACAGGCAAAGGCTTACCTGTCTCAAATATCGAAGGTATTCGCTTACTTGCTCACTCAATGTTGTATGAGATTGATAGGATGATTGATAGAAAAGCTCGGGGATCATTTGTGCGATGGATGGATGATATAGTTATCGGTGTAAACAAGCACAAAGAAGGCAAAGATATCATTTTCGCCATATCCGAAATGCTTAGAAGTCGTGGCTTAGCGTTGAATCTATCTAAAACAGATATTTATGAGTGTAACAGAGGCATAAAGGAGTTTGAGATTGAAGAAAACAAATACATTGACTTTATAACAAAGGAATACGTTGAGAATAATAATATCCAGATTCCATCAGATGCATACAAGCGTTTTAAAAAGCACTTAAAGAAACACAGGACAAGATATTGGGACAAGGTTACAAAAAGATACATCACTTTCTTTGCAAAAAGCAAGTATGCCAGTCTATTAAATCTCGTTGCCAGTTTATACTTAACAGATGTAAGCTTGCGTCCCAATCTATTATGGTATTTGGAAGCAATCGGTTATCGCAAAAAATGCAAACAGGTAATTCTCGATATCTTAGGAAGCATTAATGTTTTTGACAGTATTTCACTTTTTCAGATTTCAAACCTGATAACAAATTGGCAGATTCCTACTTCGGTAAAAGAACGGTTATTTATTGATTCTGTAGAAAGCAAGTTGATTTCATTCCCGTTCAGCGAGCAAATGCCAATGAATTTTTACTCAGTTATATGGTTTAAAGCTAAGTATAGTGATGGAATAGCATTAGTTGAGTTTCTGAAGAGATTTCAGAATTTGTGGAATGGCAACGATTTACTTAGGCGACAGGCAGTAACTTCGTTGGCTAGATTATGGAACGTAGATAATAAGTTCGTTTCAAAGGTGTTAGATGCTCAAATTGTATCAAATAGTCGCGGTACAATATCAGTTGCGAGCTGTATCCGTATGTTCGCTGAGGCTAAATCACTTGAGGGGAAAGTAAATATGTACCTGTTTAATCGTCAGGCAACAGGTGCTTTTCCCTTGCAAAAGTTCTTAGTGTTATGTTCGTTTATGAACTCTGAGTCGATTAGAAAGAACCCTGATACATGGAAGAAAATCAATCACTTTATTACAGACCCATATTATCTAAAAATCCTAAGAGATACCTATAAATAGATCATTATGTAACTAACTAATCTTTCCCAGTTGTATAAGCCATTGGGGGGCAGTAAAATAGTATAAATTACTACTTGACAAAAACACCTCGTATCTTATTGTTGCATTAGCAATAACACAATTAATAGAACGAGGTGTTAAG
>Ga0265295_1009400_pt1 | contig 10471 bp, 6 predicted proteins | sample Munlansysbiofilm_FD_192503 | JGI IMG/M metagenome (GOLD analysis project Ga0265295, IMG submission 192503) | Leachate microbial communities from a municipal landfill in Southern Ontario, Canada - Methane capture system biofilm | ecosystem: Engineered > Solid waste > Landfill > Unclassified ... | reverse complement strand
GTCGAATTACATCGACAGGTTGGCACCGTCGGCCAGTCTGGCGATGTAAGTCCGTCTGCGGCGCTGGTGGCCTTTTTCATTTTTGGGTAGGACCGTTGACCTTTGATTGCCATTCCCTTGCCCCTACCTTTTCCTTTGTAGCAGGCATTTATGATCGACGATGATGATCATATACTGATACAATAGTCGACGTGTCATTGGATTCGCGATCATGAAGCTCTGCATTGTGGGTATCCGACAGCCAGAAGGTTCGCCCCCGAACGGAAACGCCCAGCATTTGGTTTCCGTCTCTGGCCGCAGTGCTGTCGGACGACAACCGCCTCCTGCTGCGCCGATCCATGACAAATAACCCAAGTCTCTGATGGAACTTGGCTGAACTCAGTGGCCGCAAGGTACCTAACCTGTCGCGCACCCTGCGGATGGTGTCGGATTGGCCTGGTTTCGCTGCAGCGCAATGTTCGGGATGTTCAGCCGACAGCGCTGGCGACTGAGTTTCTGGTGCTGCTGGATTGATGGCTATGAATACGAGAAGGAATGCGATGGCACGGATGTGGATGGTGCGCGGCGAAGGCGGCAGTCTGTATGACGCCTTTCGAGAATGCGGCGTGGCTGCCGAAATTCTGGCGGCGCTGAAGGGTAAACCAGCTCCAGTCGTGGAAGATGAAGCCGAGGAAGTCATCGCCGATCTACTGACCGATATCGAGTCCCAGGCGCTGGAGCGCATCAAGGATCGGGCATCCTTCCGCTGGCAATGTTGGACGCTGTATCATGTTGTGCGCGCGCTGATCGAGCACTACGACGGCACCGATGCCGAAACCAAACGAATCGTGCCTTTGAAGCGATTGTACTGGCCTGCTTGAGTTATCAATGCAAGACATGTGCTTGACAGCCCCTGAACAAACGCCCATTCGGAGTACGACAATGCCACCTAAATCCTTCGTCAAGGTGAACACATATGGCACAAGCTGATACCTTGGTCGCCCTGGTAAAAGCGGCCAGCAGCGGCGACCAACTTTCTTTTCGGAAGTTGACCGAAGCCTTGATTCAAGAAGAACGTGGCAAGGGGCACCGAATCTTGGCCGACCGCCTGGAAAAGGCATTACGAGCGCCTGCCCATCAGCCGACCTTGTTCCAGCCTTCTGCAGCAACGACGCGACCAGCCCAAACTGGGGGCATCGCGCAGAAAGATCTGATTGCTGAGTTGACACCAGAGCGTTCGCTGGAAAGCTTGGTACTTAACGATAGTATTCGCGGGCAGTTACGAGAAGTTGTCGAAGAGCAGCATCGTGCTGAGTTGCTGCATGCTCACGGCTTGAGCCCAAGGCATCGAATCCTACTGGCTGGGGCGCCAGGGAACGGTAAAACATCGGTTGCTGAAGCGTTGGCATTTGAGTTGATGGTACCGCTGATCGTTGTGCGCTATGAGTCGTTGATTGGCAGCTACCTGGGCGAAACTTCTATCCGCTTGAAAGCCTTACTTGACTACGCTCGAACACGGCGCTGCGTGTTGTTCTTTGACGAATTCGAGACATTGGGCAAAGAGCGAGGTGACACTCATGAAACGGGAGAGATAAAGCGTGTCGTCAGCTCTTTGCTGCTTCAACTCGACGATCTTCCAGATTATGTCGTTGTCGTTGCTGCTAGCAATCACCCAGAGCTTTTGGATAGGGCCGTTTGGCGGCGCTTTCAGGTTCGACTGGAACTCCCTCTTCCCACACGCGCACAGTTGACCGCGTTCGTCGCCTCTATCAGCGAACGCAGCAAGGTCAATTTTGGCTTGGCCAATGAGACTGTCGCAAAAAGACTTTTAGGCCTCAGTTTTTCAGAGGTGGAAGAGTTCTGCTTGGGAGTAGTCCGGAGAGCGGTACTAGATCAAAAGGTGGATGACGCCAGAACCATCGTCTCTTCCAGGTTGGAACAATGGAAGAAACGGTTGAAACCTGCCAATAAAGAAGTATCAGACGAATAAGGCACAAGGAGGGGGATATGTCTGATGAGTACTTGCCATTACTGGTTTTTCCTGAAAAGCGAATTCTCCAGCCAGAAAAGAGCAACGGTTTTCCTCCGGGAAAACAGAATTTGCCCGGCCATGGTGCCCAGGTAGCCCGTATTGGAAGACAGATCGAACATCTGGAAGAAGACTTCGCACGCTATCAGGCCAGCCTGACTGGTGCACTGGCCGGGCTCGAACCTGAAATGGTCCTGGTCATCGAGATCGTTGGACGCCTGGACGACTTCCGACAAGCCGTTGAAGCGGCTGGCTTGGAGTGGCTAGGAGAGACGGAAATCGACGACCTGGAGGTTGAGGATGATGGTTTCCATGAGCGAGATGCTGCCGGTCAACCTGCGGTTAAGCCGCTGAGCGGTCGCATGTTTCTGGCCATGAGCAACATGGCGGGCATGCAGGAGATTCTCGCGCTTTGGGAACAATGGAAAGCCAATAAAAGCCTGCCTCACGGAAAAACAAAGTGGAAAGCCGTTTTCGAGCAATTGAACGTGCTGAGGCGCTGGGGCATTGAAGAGACATTAGTCGAAACAGGAATGATCGACCGTTGGCAGGACCTGCTTGAACCCCTCGACCCCGAAGAGAAGGTAAGATTTCAGATTGAGCTTTTCTACCGCAAGAGGGTTGAGAAGCGTCGAAATAATGAAGCAGTAATTCGGTCACTGCTTGAAGGCCTCGGAGGCCAAACACTTTCGGAGTTCCTTTATATGCCTCAGATCGCATTCCATGCGGTCAAGGCCGAATTGCCTGCTCTCGCCATTAAGTTGCTGCTCGATCAAGTAGCTGCGGATGGAACTGATATCGACATCGAACTGTTCAAATTCGCCGGCATCATGTATTTCCGCCCTACCGGGCAAAGCCTGGCAGTTTCTGAGGAGAGCGAGGGAGAGCCGGCTACGTTCCCCAAAAGTGTTAGTGACCTTCCTCCTGTCGCAGCGCTCCTTGATGGCGCTCCATTGCAATTGCATGAAGCGCTGAAAGATCGACTGCTGGTTGATGACACCTTTGGCTTGGAGGCCACCTATCAACCTGGCGAGCGCAAGCATGGCACCGCCATGGCTTCCTTGATTCTTCATGGGGATCGCAGCAATCCCGAGTCCGAACCGCTACCGCACAAACTGTATTGCATCCCGGTGATGCAGCCTGACCATCAGACACGCGAACATGATGAACATATGCCAGATGACGTTTTCTTTGAAGACCGCATCCATATTGCCGTTCGGCGCATATTCGAAGGCTCTGGCGACGTCCCCGCGCAAGCGCCTACGGTCAAGGTCATCAATCTTTCCATTGGTGATACAACACGGGAATTTATCCATACGCCGAGTCCCTGGGCACGGTTACTCGACTGGTTGGCCTACCGCTACCGCGTGCTGTTCTGCGTCAGCGCGGGCAACTACTGCGACGAGATTGATATCGGACTCAATCAACAGCAGTTCGCCGCTCTTTCTGATGGAGAGAAGATAAGCGCCACTGTCAAAGCGATATCAAATAGCTTGACTTCCCGGCGTCTGCTTTCGCCGGCAGAAGCGATGAACACCATTACGGTAGGAGCCGCTCACTCCGATGACTCTGGAGATGCATATCCACAATTTGGCCAGCGTGTCGATGTGCTGCCTTCACCAACACTGTTCAGCCCTGCCACCCGTCTGGGCTTTGGTTTTAAACGCTCCATAAAGCCTGACATCCTCATGCCCGGAGGGCGGCAACTTTACAACGCCCCTGTGCTAGCTAGATCTACCCTGTACAGCGTCGACAACTCCATCGTCGGACCAGGTCAAAAAGTTGCGTTGGACAGCAGACAGCAAGGCGTTTTGAACAACGAAGCCTTCTGGCGTGGCACCAGCAATGCGACGGCGCTGGCCACACGCGGTGCGGTGCGGCTGTACGACATGCTGGACAGACTACGCAATGAGGAGGGGGAGGATATTCCCGAGACGTTGGTGTCAGTGCTGATGAAGGCGCTACTGGTACATGGCGCTAAGCAAGATGACACTGGCAAACAACACATTGAACAAGCGCTGAAAGATGCGCGCAACTCTCGTCAGTTCAAGCAGGTAATCACGCGTTACCTTGGCTATGGAGCCGTGGATATCGAGCGTGTGCTGACCTGCACTGCTCAGCGAGCAACCGTGCTAGGCTGTGGAGAGATACAGGAAAACGAGGTGCATGAGTATGCCTTTCCGATCCCTCCTGGATTCTCTTCCCAAAAGATTTGGCGGCGGCTGGTCGTGACCTTAGCTTGGCTGACACCAATCAATCCGGACCACCGTAATCTTCGAGAAGCCAAGCTGACGCTAGAGCCCGGAGGGGGAAATTGGTCCAGTCAGATCCTTAAATTGGATCGTCAGGACGGTGACCACAATCAGGTGGAGCGTGGCACCGTGCAGCATGAAGTGCTGGAAGGCAAGAAGCAGATCCAGGCCTTCGAGGATGGCGAGACCTTGCGCATTCGCGTCACCTGCAAAAAGGACGCGACTGCACGCCTTGATGCTGTCATTCCCTACGGGCTCGCTGTGACTTTGGAAGCGAAGGAAGACATTCCGATCTATCAGCAAGTCCGCGCCCGTATCAAGCAGCCGGTGCGTATTGCACCGGGCGTAGGCCGGTGATCGTATAACGGCATGAAACATATAGAACAAGGCATTTGTGCATGAAACCCATAGAACAACAGTTCTTCAACGACCTGGAAAAGAAGCTCTGGACCGCCGCCGACAAGCTGCGCTCCAACCTCGACGCCGCCGTGTACAAGCACGTCGTGCTTGGGCTGATCTTCCTCAAGTACGTGTCCGATGCCTTCGAAGAACGGCAACGCGAACTGCGCGAACAGTTCACCAACCCGGCTCATGACTACTACATGGACCCGGACGAATACGGCGGCGCAGGCACCCAGGGGTACGCAGACAACATCGCCGCCGAGCTTGAAGTCCGCGACTACTACACCGAGAAGAACGTGTTCTGGGTGCCTGTAGAAGCGCGCTGGCAAACCCTGCGCGACTGCGCGCAACTGCCGCCCAAGGCGCCGTTGCCGTGGAATAAGCCCGGCAAGGACGAACCCGAGGAAATGCGCTCGGTCGGCTGGCTGATCGACAACGCCATGGAAGCGGTCGAGCGGGAGAACACCCGCTTGAAGAACGTGCTCAACAAGGACTTCGCCCGCGTCCAGCTCGATTCCAGTAAATTGGCCGGGTTAATCAGCCACTTCTCGGATACCGACTTCAGTGCCAAGGAATACAAGGGCCAGCCGCTGGATCTCAAATCCAAGGACATTCTTGGTCACGTCTACGAATACTTCCTCGGCCAGTTCGCTCTGGCCGAAGGTAAGAAGGGCGGCCAGTACTACACCCCCAAGAGCATCGTCACCCTGATCGTGGAAATGCTCCAGCCGTTCAAGGGCCGCGTTTACGATCCGGCCATGGGCTCCGGTGGCTTCTTCGTACAAAGCGAGGAGTTCATCGAACAGCACGGCGGCAAGGCCACCAATGGTAAGAGTGGGCAGATCAGCGTTTACGGGCAGGAAAGTAACCCCACCACCTGGCGGCTGGCTGCGATGAACATGGCTATTCGCGGCATCGACTTCAACTTCGGCAGCGGCCCGGCCGACACCCTGCTCAACGACCTGCACCCGGACCTGCGGGCCGATTTCGTCATGGCGAACCCGCCCTTCAACATGAAGGAATGGTGGAACGAAAAGCTGGCCAGCGACCCGCGCTGGATCGCCGGCACGCCGCCACAAGGCAACGCCAACTTCGCCTGGTTGCAACACATGCTCCACCACCTGGCCCCCACCGGCAGCATGGCGCTGCTGCTGGCCAACGGCTCGATGAGTTCCAACACCAATAACGAAGGCGAAATCCGCAAGCGGCTGGTCGAGGACGACTATGTGGAGTGCATGGTGGCGCTGCCTGGCCAGTTGTTCACAAACACCCAGATTCCGGCCTGCATCTGGTTCCTGACCCGCGACAAGCAGAACGGCTTCGCGTTGGACAAGAAGAAGCGCGACCGGCGCAGTGAGTTCCTGTTCATCGACGCCCGCCAGATGGGCTACATGAAAGACCGCGTGCTGCGCGACTTTGCCTCGGATGACATCCGGAAAATTGTCGATACCTTCCACGTCTGGCAGCAGGGCGAGGGGTACGAGGACCTGCCCGGCTTCTGCTATTCCGCTAAGTTGGAAGACGTGCGCAAGCATGAGCATGTGCTGACACCAGGGCGCTATGTGGGTGCGGCAGAGCAGGAAGAAGATGGCGAACCCTTTGCTGACAAGATGCAGCGGCTGACAGAGCAACTGGTGGAGCAATTTGCGGAGAGTGTCAAGCTGGAAGGTGAGATCAAGAAGAGTTTGGCGGGGTTGGGCTATGCAATCTGATGCTAGTTGGAAAGAGCTCAATCTGGGTGATGTGATTGAGTTGAAGCGTGGTTATGACCTTCCAAAAGGAAAGAGATCTGTAGGAGTGATTCCTATAGTTTCATCATCTGGCATATCAGATTTCCACTCTGAAGCCATGGTCAAAGGCCCTGGAGTTGTGACGGGGCGATATGGAACCATAGGTGAGGTGTTTTATATAGATAGCGATTTTTGGCCGCTAAACACGACGCTTTATGTTCGCGACTTTAAAGGGAGTGATCCTCGTTTCATCAGTTATTTTCTAAGAACACTGGATTTTCAGGCCTACTCAGATAAGGGGGCCGTTCCGGGGGTTAACAGAAATCACCTTCATACAGCAAAGGTAAGAATTCCTGCGCTGCCCGTACAAAAAGCAATCGCTAGAGTACTGGACACGCTTGATTCAAAGATAGACCTTAACCGCCGTATCAACCAAACCCTCGAAGCTATGGCGCAAGCTATCTTCAAGTCCTGGTTTGTCGATTTCGACCCAGTCAAGGCCAAGGTGGCCGCCATAGAGCAAGGTGAAGACCCGCTGCGCGCCGCCATGTGCGCCATTGCCGGAAAATCCAACGCTGAAATCGACCAAATGCCCCGCGAGCATTACGACCAGCTCGCTGCCACCGCTGCGCTATTTCCCGAGGTAATGGAAGAGTCGGAGTTGGGGAAGATTCCGATGGGGTGGATTGTTTCAAAGGTTGAAACGCTGTTGTCGCGACTTTCTGCAAAAACACGATACACAAAAGAGCAGGTTTTAGAGTACGGTCAAACACCTGTTTTTGAGCAGGGCGCATCAATACTCTTGGGGTATCACAATGGGGGTTCTTACTATCAGGCCAGTTCAGAAAATCCGATGTTTATTTTTGGTGACCATACGTGCGTCACCCGGCTTTCCTGCCAGCCATTTGATATTTCCCAGAATGTGATTCCTCTGCAAGGAAAAAATCGAGCTACTACTTGGGTTTATTACGCCGTCAAAGAAAAGCAGAAATTCCAAGAGTATCGGCGTCACTGGATGGAACTGATTTCAAAGGATGTGGTGGTTGCCACTGCCGATATCTGTCTAGATTTTTCGAAAAAAATTACGAATATCCATCTACAGATAGAAGCGAATGAGCGGCAAATGCATAGTTTGCGAGAACTTCGCGACACACTCCTCCCCAAACTTCTTTCCGGCGAGTTATCCATAAACCCAATGCAGGAAGCAAACGATGATTGAATCCATCCTGATTCAAGGTGCAGCAAGCTTTGGAAATGAGCCGCAAAGGCTTGACAGTCTTTCCCAATTAAATTTCCTGTTTGGGTCGAATGGTGCCGGGAAAACAACAATCAGTCGAATTATTGCGGATGCGGTAACGTTTCCGGGCTGCACAGTGAATTGGAGGGGTGGAACCAAGCTGGAAACTCTGGTTTACAACCATGATTTCGTGGAACGAAACTATCACCAAGTAACAGAGTTGAAGGGTGTCTTTACGCTAGGTGAGCAACAAAAAGAAACGCTGGATAAAATTGCGGCCAGCAGAATTAAGGTTGATGACTTAACTCAACAGATAGAGAACCTGACCGGAAACTTGCAGGGTATAGACGGTCATGGCGGCAAACGGGGTGACCTGACAGTATTGGAAAATACTTTTAAGGAAAAAGCTTGGACGTATAAGCAGAAATTTGAAGGGAAAAATATTCAAGCTGCCTTTAAGGGCTCGATGGGAAGTAAAGATAGCTTTAAGACAAAGATACTCCAGGAACGAGGCTCAAATAAGGCAGAGACTCTTCCTTTGGAAGAGCTAGAGAAAAAAGCTGCCAGTATCTTTGGCCAAACCCCAACGACCGAATCAATGGTCACTGTTATTGACGCTACAAGCCTGCTTTCTCACGAATCCAATCCTATCCTGAAAAAGCGAGTGATTGGCAAAGAGGATGTGGATATTGCTACAATGATTAAGAAATTGGGCAACAGCGATTGGGTTCGGATGGGGCGCACGTTTTACGATGCTAACGATCAGATTTGTCCTTTCTGTCAGCAAGAAACCAATGAAGCATTTGCCAAGAGCCTGAATGACTATTTCGATGAAACCTTTATTGCGGATAGCAGGGCAATCGATGAGCTGGCAACGGATTACACGACAGACTCCGAGCGCATCCGGCAGCAGATTGTGAGCATCGTAACGTCACCGTCACGCTTCCTTGATGTTGAAAAACTTAGGAGCGAGAAAGAGCTTCTTGATGCCAAGCTGAATCTTAATATTCAAAAAATTGGTGAGAAGAAGAAAGAAGCCAGCCAGATTGTGGAGCTGGAATCCATTGGCAATGTGATTAACGCCATCAAGTCGTTGATTGGTGATGCCAACCAGAAAATTACCGAACATAACAATATGGTTGCCAATCTGGATGCCGAGCGTAAGACCTTGACATCACAGGTTTGGCGCTTTGTTTTAGAAGAATTGAAGGCTGATCTTACAAACTACACATCTAAGAAAAGTAGCTTGAACAGCGCTATTTCATCTATGGAGCAGCAAATAAGAGATAAAGGGACGGAGAAGGAACAGAAACAGGCTGAAATTCGAGTGCTGGGGAAACAGACTACCAGTGTTCAGCCGACGATTGATGCTATCAACGCTCTGCTTTTGTCCTTTGGTTTTCAGAGCTTCAAGTTGGCACCATCGCAGGCGGGTACATCGTACAAGCTGATTCGCCAAGATGGTTCGGATGCAAAGGCCACTTTGAGTGAAGGGGAAAAAACTTTTCTTACTTTTCTGTATTTCTATCATCTGCTTAAAGGCAGTCTGTCTGAAAGTGGAATGACAGAAAACAGAGTAGTCGTATTTGATGACCCGGTTTCCAGTCTTGATAGTGAAGTTCTATTTATTGTCAGCAGTCTTGTCAAAGGGCTTTTTGATGAAGTTAGGAGTGAAATTGGAAATATCAAACAGATTTTTGTTCTGACACATAATGTTTATTTTCATAAAGAAATTTCCTATAACCAGAAACGAAAAGAAAAGGCGCTAAAGGAAGAAACTTTTTGGGTTGTACGTAAGCTGGATTCTTGCTCAAGAATTCATAAGCATGACTCTAATCCCATCAAAACTTCCTATGATCTGCTGTGGGAAGAAGTTCGTCGAAAAGATCGTTCAAGACTGACGATCCAAAATACACTGCGGCGCATTCTTGAAAACTACTTCAAGATTCTTGGTGGTGTTGATCTTCATAAGCTGAGTGAAAAATTTGAAGGAAAAGAAAAGGCCGTTTGCAGCTCTCTAATTTCCTGGATCAATGACGGGTCACATTTTGCTCACGATGATCTATACGTTTCGTTGGATGATGCCCAAGTAGAGAATTGTCTAAAAGTTTTCGAGGAAATCTTCAAAAAATCTGATCATCATGCTCATTACAAGATGATGATGGGAGATGCTTATATTGAGGAACTGGTTGAAACGGGTGTAGGCGAGGTTAAACAGTGATTAGCGAGAATCAACTCGAAGGCGTCGCCATCGGCTGGTTTGGCGAACTGGGCTGGCACTACGCAAACGGCCCGAATATTGCGCCCGATGGTGGCCAGCCTGCCCGCACCGACTATCGTCAGGTTGTGCTGCAAGAGCGTCTGCTAGCCGCGCTGTCACGCATCAACCCACACATTACCGCTGCTGCGCTGGAACAAGCTACACACGAGCTGCTTACTGTCAGCGAACCTCTACTGATTGCCCGCAACCGCCGCATGCATCGGCTGCTGCTGGCTGGCATTCCGGTCGAGTTTTCCGTGGGCGACGAGAAGCGCAGGGATCTGGTCAACCTGATCGACTTTGCCAACCCACGCAACAACGACTTCCTGCTGGTCAGCCAGTTCACCGTGGCCGGCACCAAGCAGCCGCGCCGCCCCGATCTGGTGGCCTTCGTCAACGGCCTGCCGCTTGTGGTGATCGAGCTGAAGAACCCGGCCAACGAGCAGACCGATATCTGGGATGCCTTCAACCAGATACAGACCTACAAGGAAGAAATTGGCGACCTGTTCAACACCAACGTGGCGGTGGTGGTCAGCGACGGCTTCACAGCGCGCCTAGGCTCGCTCACGGCCAACCAGGAAC
>Ga0265295_1009395_pt1 | contig 10473 bp, 8 predicted proteins | sample Munlansysbiofilm_FD_192503 | JGI IMG/M metagenome (GOLD analysis project Ga0265295, IMG submission 192503) | Leachate microbial communities from a municipal landfill in Southern Ontario, Canada - Methane capture system biofilm | ecosystem: Engineered > Solid waste > Landfill > Unclassified ... | reverse complement strand
TACCGTATAAACAGGACATAAAAAAACGTCTGCTGCTTCCAATAGATCTGGATGTACAATTGTATCTTGTCCTACTGCATTAGGATCTCTTTTATCAATAACAGCAACAAAAGTACCATGTGCTGGAACTACAGATCCAGCAGGGAAAGTCACATAATTTGGAACAACGTCACCATTACTATAACGTGACATTTGATAGTCGCCCAAAGAGATTGCTGCATTTGTAGGATTATAAATCTCTAGTGCCTTATTATTTCCTGATCCCTCAACATATTCTGAGAAGAAAAGATCTGAACAGTCTTGTGCAAAGATTGTCCCAACGAATGCTACTGCGAGCATAGATAGTAAAATTTGTTTCATATTCATTTTGTTTTATAAGTTGGTATTCTTAATTTGAGCCTCTAAAGATATATAAAATTATTCTTAGCTTCCAAATATTTGGTTTTAAAATACAAAATTTAACTTCAATTCACAATATACCACTTTTTAGAATAGCCTCCAAATCTTGGGGTGTATCAACGGAAAGGTTCTCAATATCTGTTATAGCCGTATGTATTGGATAACCATTTTGCAACCAACGCAACTGCTCCAACGACTCTGCAATTTCAAGCGTACTTAGCGCAATTTTAGTTATGTCATTGAGCAAATCGATGCGATAGGCATACATTCCAATGTGTTTGTAATAACGGTGCGATGTTACCCACTCGCTCTTGTCTAACCCTCGAAAATAGGGGATTGGATTACGACTAAAGTAAATTGCTCTCCCATTATTATCAAGGACAACTTTTGGTTTGTTTACATCAAAAAGTTCAGATTCACTTTCAACAAGTTTTACCAACGTTGCAATTTGGGTTTCTGGGTTTTCAAAACAAGCGCTTATTTGTTCTAATTGCGAAGGATGCATAAAAGGTTCGTCGCCTTGAACATTAACAACAACATCAATGGTCCAACCCAACTCTCTTTGAGCATAAGCTGCAGCCTCGGCACAGCGGTCGGTTCCACTTTTATGATGTACAGAGGTCATGATTACAACTCCGCCAAACCGTTTCACAACGTCGGCAATTCGCACATCATCGGTAGCTACTGCACACTGACTAAAAACATTCGAAGCTCGTTCATACACATGTTGGATCATGGGCTTTCCATGAATATCAGCCAACGGTTTCCCAGGAAAACGGGTGCTAGCATATCGAGCAGGAATTATTGCAGCAAAATTTATTGTCATTATTTCCAATTTTTATAATGTAGAATATGACAAAAGTAACACAAAAAAAGTTTTATGATTATTGAAGTGGGGATTTAACGACATACTCAAAGGGCATCTCGGTCAAATCGTCAAAATAACGACCCGACTCAAGAATATCTTCATCCTCCTCAAGATAACACCATTGTACAGTGAATAAATAATTGTTTCGGTAGAGTTGATTAAAGGAGCGCAACATTTCAAAAAGTTTCTTTGATGTTGCGGTATTGTAGTATTTCATGTCAATTTTAACAATATATTGCTTTCCCGATTTAGGCTCAAATTTTGATAACCAATTAAAAACTGGATTAAACACTTCGTTCACATCTTCGGGGTAAGACTGACCATATATATGAAAAACTCCTGCATCACAATCGAAATGAAAACCTGGAGTTTGACGTGTGCCTTCAATGGTTAAAGAATTCATTAACATATCGCTTTGTTTAATTGACTAAATACAAATATAACAATAATATTAGAATATAAATTTTTGTAGTATTGTTATCAAAATACGAACCATATTATAAAATGTTACAATTATCAAACTGATTTTTTTATTTTACTCTTGAAGTTGTATCTTTACAATTCAAATAATATTGACAAACCGTTGCAATTACTAACATTCCAAAAAACAACGACAAAAATCACATTATTAACACACAGGATAAAATGAAGACCCTAACTATTGCCGTTGACGGTCACTCATCGTGCGGTAAAAGTACCTTGGCAAAAGCCATCGCGAAAGAATTAAATTTGATTTATATAGACACCGGAGCCATGTACCGAGGTGCAACTCTATTGGCAGTAGAAAACAATTTAATTCAAGGAGAAAATATTGACAACAACAAGCTAATGTCTCTTTTAGATAAAACCTCGATGGAATTTAAAAACATTGAGGGCGAAAATCATCTGTTTATGAACGGCCGAAATATTGAAAGGGAGATACGAACCATTGAAATATCTGAAAAAGTGAGTTATGTGAGCAAAGTTGCTACCGTGCGCAACCGATTGGTAGAATGGCAACGCGCCATGGGGAAGTCGATGAATGTTATCTTAGATGGTCGAGATATTGGGACGGTGGTTTTCCCAAATGCAGACATTAAATTTTTCGTAACAGCATCGGTTGAGATAAGAGCTAAACGGCGTTTTGACGAATTAAAAGCGAAAGGTGATGACGTTACTTTAGAAGTGGTGATGGCCAACATTCAAAAACGCGACTATATTGATCAGAATCGTGAAATGAGTCCCTTAAAACAAGCCGACGATGCCATTGTGATTGATAACAGTTTCAATACACGTTCTGAGCAACTCGAAATTGCCATCAACATAATTAAATCAAAATGTCCCCATTTATTACACTAAGATTATGATAGATGTAACCATAGATTCACGCTCCGGTTTTTGTTTTGGAGTAGTAACGGCTGTTAAAAAGGCAGAGGAATTCATGACCGAAAACCACAAAACGCGTTTACATTGTCTTGGGCATATTATGCATAATGCCGAAGAAGTGAAAAGATTGGAAAAACTGGGAATGACTACCATAAACCATACTCAAATAGAATCCATGGATCCGGCAACTATTATGATTCGTGCGCACGGAGAACCCCCTGAAACGTATGATTTAATAAAGAATCAAAACCATAAACTCATTGATGCAACTTGCCCGGTAGTTTTAAAGCTACAACAAAGAATTAGGCAAGCATATCTGAAACATCCTGATAAGCAAATTGTTATTTTCGGAAAAAAAGGACATGCCGAAGTTATTGGTCTAGAAGGACAAACCGACAACACTGCGATTGTAATTAGCAACAATAGCGAGATTCCAGAAATCATAGATCCGAATAAGGAGATTATCCTTTTTTCTCAAACAACAATGCCACTGCATGCGTTTCTTGAGATTGAGAAGCTATTGCATGGGTTCTCTAATAAAGAGATTAAATCGCACAACACAATTTGCAAAAGAGTAATTAATCGAGAAAAAGAGCTATCGGAGTTTTGCAAAAATTTTGATGTTATTGTTTTTATTTCAGGAAAGAACAGCAGTAACGGACAACTATTATTTCAAGTCTGTATTCAAACAAATAAAAACAGTCATTTCATTAGTTCCATTAACGAAATAAACTCCGATTGGTTTACTGACAAATGCACTGTTGGAGTGTGTGGAGCAACTTCAACCCCATTGTGGCTTATGGAGCAAACAGCACAGGCGATTAAGAATATATTTGATTAGTTCTACTTCAACAGACTTGACTCCTACCTTTGTTCTTCGATTTGTGAATGAAGTGTGCTTTAAATTGCGACCAATAATTGGCAATCAATAATCAACAAATAGTTTTCTTGCAGAATTTCGTCACAACTCTTTAACGACTCAACTCCTCAACAAATATTCCTTTGGCTTCCCTATTTTTTAGATTTTATCGCAAATTTCTCAAAAAAACGAGTCCAATTTACAAAATCTAAAAGCACCCACCTAAAGATCCATAGCCATGAATAGTAAGCAAAATAAATAAGGGCGACTCCAAACTAGGAAATCGCCCTTACTGTCTAACCAAAACCAAAATTGCTATGAAAAAGCTTCTTTATTACTTATTATCGTATTTCTTTTTTATCTCTTTAGGTACGACATTTTTATTTACTAATATTGATAATGTTTTATATCGTACAAATGATTCTGATGCAAACAAATATCCTTCATACTTGTGATTATCAGTTCCCCAGCTGTTTTTAACTTTGTAATATTTTACGCCGTTCTGGTCTTTAAAGATACCTACAATTTGCATGCCATGATCGTCAGTCGTTTTGTAATTATCAAAATCTTCTTGGCGTATTTCTTGAGTTATTGCCTTTTCAGGCATAGGGGTTTCAAAACTAAACATCTGCTTTTTACGCTCAGCATCAGTCATTGCTTCCCATTTCAAACGCTCACTTCCCGACATCTCTTCTATATCGGTTTCAGGCACGATGGCTAAGCCATTTTTCCAAGAAAAGCCTCTTTCACTCACATCGGCTGCCCAACTAATACTATGACCTTCATTAATAGCATTATCAATTACGCGCATAAGTTCGTCAAGAGGGAGGTTAACAAATCTCTTATATGTCCAGTTATCAGGAACCTCAAGTATAAACTTTTCATAAAATGGGTGATGTGTAAATGAAGAAAAGTAATGATAATCATCTGGATTGATTGGAACATAGGTTGCAGCAAATTCTTTTGGAGTCATCAACTTTCCATTATAATCAAATTTGTCAGGAACCACTCCTAAGTATGCATCCAAAATCCCATTAAATCCTTTTTTCCATGCAGAGCTTAACTTCCTGTTTGGATTCGATACTACTGCATCAACATAAGCTTTAAGTAATTTATCAAGTTCACCGTGAACATGTATGTCTTCGCCATATTCTAGGCCAGTGTAAGCCTTTTCAGGCATCATACCATATTTTGCAATCACATCAATAACATCATTAACAGCACCACCGCCACCAAAATTAGACGACCCGTGCATGCGAACATACATATCCGCTTTTTCCTCATAAGTTTTACGCACAACAAACATTTCGCTGAGATCCAACTCTGGCTTTCCCATTTTCAATAACTCACTCTCAACAAAGGTAGCCGTTGCAAAACTCCAGCAAGTACCACTGCGACTTTGGTTTTTAACCGATGTAACCTTAACCTCTTTTATGGGTGTAAAATCATACCCCTGCTTTTTCTCTGTCTCTTCTTGGGCTAACATCCACAATGGAAGAACTAAAAGAAGAAATAAACTTGCAATATTTCTCATAACTTAAATTAATTTTAATGAAACAATAAACTAATTTCACAATAATAACAGCAATTATAATGCCTTTGGATTATTTTTTGCACACATAGGTCATTACAAATCATTCAAAAAACACTTTAGTCCTTGGTTACCAGCAATATGAATACATTTCCCATATATACATAAACGGATATTAAGAACCCTAAAATTGTACGTTTACGAACAGTTGCCCTTCATAATAGTACAAGAAATCACAAGATACAAAAAAGAATTGTCAACAAGTTACTCACAACAAAGTTACACAAACTTTAAATAAAAAAAGAAACGAACATACAACTAACTATTCTACTATATTTGTAATTACAACCATCGATAAGAAAATAACAATCTCATGAAAGATAACTTTTTTCAATACATAAATATATTTACCATTGTTTTACTAATAGCATCGTTATCGAATATTGATCATGTTCAAGCACAGTACGAAAAAGAGGGTTATACATTTATACAAAAGCTAAAAACTCCAAGGGCTAGAAAACCTGAAGTCCATGAATTGATGCTCGATCCACACGGACGGTTTCTAATTTTAACGTATAGTTCTCATCCCACACATATTCTTCTTTATCAACTAAACAGTTGGAATTTACATAAAGAATATATGGTTCCTGAGTGGTTCGACCTTAGCAATTCCTTTGTTGATCCTGATGGACGGTATTTATTTATCGACTTCGGACGGTTTTCCTCAAAATATCGTCGCATAGATTTAACAACTGACAACATCGACACTGTAGAGTGCTCAAAAACTCCGCGAGGTTGCATCCCAAAGGAAGCCAGTCAAACTCGTACAAATCTATATACGCCTGATAAAAGTTATTATATAACAGTAAATCGAAAAAACAAACGCGATGTACTGATTTTCAAAAAAGAGAACAATTAACCCATTAATATTTTCCGTTATGATTAAATTGTCAAAACAAAAAAAATATCTATTACGATCGAGTAAACAGGTGATTACTAATCTATTCTTAACTCTTGTAATAGGATTATTTTCCGTTGGAGTCTCCGGACAAAACCTCTCTCGATTCATAAAAACCGAGAATTTAACCCAAAAGTACGCCAAGTATAACACCGTTATTGGCTTCGATTCAATTTCGGCAAAGGTGCAAGAGAGCGGATTGAGTTTAGTATCTCGGAAAACACTTTATGTGGCGAATAATGACAACGGAGCCACCGAATTGGCAACCATTATTCTAGATTATGAGCCCATGTCTGCCGATATAACAATTAATAAAACAGTTATAATTCGAGCCAATGGTAAAGAAGAGGCTCTTTTTAGCAAAGATAAAGTGTATGACTATGCCGCTCCAGCCCGAATGATATACTGGGGAGCCCGACAAAAAATGATTGAGCCCGGAAAATTATTCTCCGGCGATGCGGTTTATATTGAATATGAACGAAAAGGATACACTTACGCTTTATTACAAAGCGATGACGAAGAGCGTTTCATCCCCCCAATGCGAGGACACTACTACGATATAATTGAGTTTTTCGACCGTGTTCCAATCCACAAAAAATATTTTCGTGTTGAGATGCCGAATACTAAAGAGTTAATTTACAAAACATACAACGGCAAATTTAAGGAGAATATTTACGAAAAAGGGGATTCAAAAATTGCTGAATTTGAATTAACAAATATTATCCCCATAAAAAGAGAATATGCCAGAGTTGCTGATGTTGACATTGCACCCAAAGTTATTGTTACAACCACAAAGGCGTGGGAAGAGAAATCGAAATGGTTTTACGGTGTAAACGAGGACTATGGCAGTTTTAAATCAAACCCTGATATTGACAAAAAAGTAGCCGAAATATTGAAAGATGCCAACGATGAATTAGACTCCATTGGTCGTCTTAATCGATGGGTGGCCGACGAAATTAGATACAGTGGAATCTCCATGGGAACAGGTGAAGGATTTACCCTACATTCGGGAGCCATGAATTACACCGATCGTTGTGGCGTGTGTAAAGACAAAGCCGGAATGTTGGTTACCATGTTGCGTGCTGCCGGATTTGAATCATATGCCGCTATGACAATGGCCGGATCAAGAATCGAAAACATTCCTGCCGACCAATTTAACCATAGTGTTACCGTTGTAAAACTTCGCAATGGAAAATTCCAATTACTCGATCCAACATGGATTCCTTTTATACGGGAAATGTGGTCAAGTCGCGAACAGCAACAAAATTACCTCTTAGGACTTCCCGAAGGCGATATTATGAGAGAAACCCCAATTTCAGAACCAGAAAACCATTGGTTAAAAATTGACAATAATGCAACTTTAAATAGCGAAGGTACACTAGAGGGAACTATTACTGTATCGGCCGAAGGCCAGAGCGATGCAACGGTACGTTCAATTTTCACTCGAAGTTATACGGAACAGTGGGAATGGAATGTAAGAAATCAAATCATAAGTTATTACCCAACAGCGCAAATTGATTCAGTATATTATTCAGAACCCTATAAATACTACGAAGCTCCGGTTTCAATTTTAATAAGATATAAAATCCCAAACTTTGCTCCTACCAACGGTAGTACAATGATTGTAAACACAATGACCAGCAATGGTGTATTTGGATATACACAGATTTATGGCCGTTGGAATACCAATTTAAAGGAACGTGAATTCGACTTTGCAGGAAGTTGCTCCCAGTTAGTGGAGATTACAGAAAACATCACGGTTCCCGAAAATGCCCAATTGATGAGCAATAAAAATCGAATCGTTTCTGAAAAAGGGGAATTTGTCTCCATAGATACAAATATATCGCTGAAAAACAACGTGTTGCAAACAAAAATCACAGAACGATTCGAACAGCGTAAATATCCTTCCGAAGCGTGGAAAGAGTTTGTAACCTTATTAAAAGCACGGGAAGATTTCCAAAAACCGATTGTTGTAAAATTTTAAGCAAACCGCACTAAAAACACGAAACAATGAAAATAATATATTTAATGATCTTAGGGCTTTTCCTATTTGGATGCTCTGAAAATGTAGAGAATAACGACGGAAAATATCTCAAAATTAAAAAGGAATACACGTTTAACGAAGATGGAAGCTATACGCTCACCCACACGCATAAACTCCTGTATGGCTCATACTTTGCATTTCACCGACTATTTGGCGAAACATTTATAGCGTATGACCCTAATTATCAGACATTAACATTCGAAAAATCGGAAACCACAATGGCCGATGGAAAACGAATTATAGTTCCGGAAAATGCATTCAACGTGGTGCTCCCACGATGGGCATCCCGCAGTGGAGCGTACAACCACATGCACGAAATGGTGGTAACACACACTGGGCTTGAAATTGGTGCAATTGTAGATTTGTCGTACACCATTGAGAGCAAAAATTCGCCCTTGGATTATACGCAAATCTATGAACCATTACAATATTCAATCCCGGTTGATGAGTTGGAAATCATTTTTAATGTCCCTACATCAATTGCTTTCACAACAATGGAAACCGATGTCAAACCACTTATTGAAGAAAAAAGAGCGGCAAAAAGGTATAAATACACCTTTAAAAACATCAATTCAACGGAGAAAAACAACCCTAGTACCGATTCATTCATTCCACACCTCGTTGCCCAGGCGAAAGAAAAAAGCATGTTGCAGTTGCTCAACGAAATTGACCCGGGAAACACCCCAATTAAGTCAATCAAAGGCAAACAACTTGACATTGCACTTGATGTTCAATCAGAAATGATAAAGATTAAAACGATTTCAGTGCCTTCGGAACATCAAATTTTCCCCCTCCAAAGTGTAGAGCTAACAAAGGAACGCAATAGTGGTTCTCCTCTGGAAAAAACAGTTCTTTTTCAAAGCCTTTTACTGGAAAAAGGAATTGAATCAAACATTTTACTAAAAATCCCTGAAGTCAATTTCGACGAAAACATGGCTACTCTAAATGCGGTAACCGATTATTTCTTAGTGGTCAATGTGGCCAACAAGCCAATGGCGTTATCGGCAACCTATACACATAAAAACAACCCCTTGGAAGAGCAAGGATACGTTTATGTTTCGAAAAAGGGTGTTGAAAAACCATCCTCAGCCAATGAGAACTTTCTGAAATCGAATACGACGATAACGCTAGCAAAAAACAAAAACAATATTTCGATAACCAGTACCGAAGAAATTGAAGCATCGATTTCACTATTTGGCGAAATTCAAAAGTCGGGAACGCAACCAAACCCAAAGGATATCACCTCAACCGTTGGGTCAAAATTGGAGTCATACACACTAAACGATTTCGGTACAGCCACGCTCAAACTGAAGGGGTTTTCAAATGTGGAGTCCGATGAGAACATTCTTAAACTCAATTTACCACCGATAAAAATTGGAATTGACCATTGGAATATCTCCAGCTTTTCAGATAGCTCAAGAACCTCAATTCAATTGCCAACGTGTATTACAGAAGAGTCAACTTTTCAGATTACCTTACCAGAAGGTGCAAAACCCATTCTAAAATCCTCATTGGTAACCCAAACGGCAAGTTTTGGCGAAATTGAAATCAGTTTTGAGATAAAAGAGGGTGCAATTACGGCAAAACGTCGTATTTCGTTGAAAACAAGTGTTATTGAACCCAATGATTTCCCTGCCTTTGCAAAGATGATGCGTTTGTGGAACGACCCTGCGTATAGAAGTTTATATGTTGATTTATAAACAATTAGGGGTCTATTTTGCTTTTGTATTAAAACGATGTTCTGAATTTTGTCAAAGTCTAATAGACCTGTTTAACCTTTAATTATCAAACACTTATGAGTTTCATAGGTTAACTTTGCCAAATTTTATCACTATTGTCCAGAGAATCCCTAATAATTATTACTAGATTCTCCACTACGTAACGTTATCAATAACACATTTCGTATATTATTGAAAATCATTACTCAACGGCTAAAGCCAAAATGATTCGTTTTCCAATAACCACGGCCTTAAGGCCGTGGTTATTGGCTTTGCTTCAAAATTGGGCTTTAGCCCGCAATCCTCTGCGTCATTGCACATTACGGATTTTAAAAAAAACCTCCCCCCTCTTTTATAAAGTCGGTTAAGACCTTGCCATTGAGAAAGTTGTAAATGTTTTTAGCGGTTTTGTCGAACATACGTTGCTGATCGTTAACGAAAAATCTCAAAATATGGTTCTTCGCTTAAACTAGTGGATTTAAAAAAAGGATTCATTATTGTACAGAGAATTCCAAATAATGATTACGAGATTCTTCACTCCACTACGTTACGTTCAGAATGACAGGTGCTTTCGAGGAAAAAAAGAGGAAGAGAAGGCGGCTTCGCCGCCTTCTCTTCCTCCCTCATCTGTCCGACAGGAATGTCATCCTGAGCGTAGCGAAGGATCTCTAAAACTTCATTTTAACTAAACGACATTGATTTAGAAATGTGAGAAATTTCAGCGTGATGGT
>Ga0265295_1009394_pt1 | contig 10473 bp, 4 predicted proteins | sample Munlansysbiofilm_FD_192503 | JGI IMG/M metagenome (GOLD analysis project Ga0265295, IMG submission 192503) | Leachate microbial communities from a municipal landfill in Southern Ontario, Canada - Methane capture system biofilm | ecosystem: Engineered > Solid waste > Landfill > Unclassified ... | reverse complement strand
TGGATAAAAAACAACATGCTCTACAACATCGGATTAGGATCCAGGAACAATCCAATACCCATAACCAAAGAAATGATCAACTCCAGATTTCTCCTGCTATTCTCACTGGAACAAGACACTTCCCTCCATCTTTGGAAAATCAAACAAAACCACGCCGAAATCTATTCCCGTCAAGATCTCCAGGATCTAAACTATCCCACCCCCACACACCACAACTATCTGGTATTTCAGTTACAAGAAGTAACCGAACCGGAATTAAAAGAAATCTCTGTGAAGTTTTCAAAATTAAAGTTTGATATGAACAAGCATCCATATGTAGTCATACTGGCAGAGGTAATGAAAAATATGGCGCGTTAAACTATATATACAATCAGTATTTTAAGTAGTTACACTAAATCAAAAATAGATTCTTTTTATATTCAACAAACTCTACTACAATAGGCTCAGAAATTTAAGAGCTTTTTCTCTGTCAAGAATTTCATGAACTTTTTGATTCTCGTAATTGCGTAAACAACGATAACATGAAGGAGAACACTCACAGGACTCTAACAGATTAATTGCTCTTTTAACAACTGATTTAAATACTTCTCCCTCTTCTGTGACAAGACGTCTTGAATGGCCTGCACCACCAGGAACACCATCGTATATAATAATCTTATGTTCCATCCTTCCGTAAGTTATCTTATAAGTTAAACAAGCCTTAATATCTCTTTTTTCAATATTAAGCTCATGCGCAAAAGAATTAAGAAGACTATACATAACCGACAACATTGTAGGATAGTCTGAAGTGTCGCAACCAAAAGATATTTTTGCCACATCTGTCTTAAATTCATGATGCAAACTATATCTTGTGAGTGAAGTATTTACACATTTTCCCTTTCCGAAAGGATTTTTATGTCCGGCTGCATTTTTTTCAATATTTTTTTCAATACGAGTTACGCCCAAGTTATAATCTTCATATTCTGACAATTTACTTGCTTCGTCACTTGCAATAGAATATCCGCATTTTGGACACACATAGAAGAAGTCAGTAGATTTAACAACCAGGGAATCATTTGCAGTTGATTCAACTTCTATTTTAACATTTTCAAATTCATATATAAATTTACTGATTGGGTAAGCTGACTGGTCACCGATATAGATGGCTTCAGTTTTGTATTTACGTTCTTGTGAAGTAAGCGGGACACCTCTTACTTCCTCTTCAGCTATAAAGCCTGCTCTTGGTTCAATACTTTTATAAAAATCTCTCTTTTTCAACTCTTTACCACAAATAGCACAAGGTATCCCATCTGTACCAATAGGCATTCTTGAATAATTAATGTTCCCACAACCGGGACATTTCGAAAGATATGCAGTCTCAAAATCACTCATCTCGCTTTTATTTACAACCGGTTTCCTTATGTAACGGCTTTTATATAAACCACCATCAGCAACCACTTCTGATGACGGAGCATATTCGGCAATAGCAAGTGATAAATCACGGCTAAGATTTAATGATTTGAAACTATGTGCTGCTATATTCTGTGTCAATTCTACTGAATCAATTGGAAAGCCATATTTTGGAAGAATGTTTCCTCTAACAAGAAAATCAATTAAATCGTTCTTTTGATACCGGTCTAATTTTCTTTTAAAGACTGAAGCAGTTATTTCATCTCTTGCTCTCATTGCCTTTTCATATTCCCTATTTAAATAATCAACATTTTGTTCAAATTCAAATAGAATTTTTGAAAATATTCCTTTCTCTCCAATAAAATCTTCCAACCAATCGAAACTATTGATGTATTTATCTTTGAGTTGTTTATTGTTGATTGAAATTGAGTCTTTCAATAAATCGGTTAATTCGATTGGTTCTGATTGAAGCCACTCAATAAAACCTAGATACCCCTTTTCGTTGATAAATACTCTTGCATTATTGGATGAATACAAATAAGAATTTTTTTTCAAGTATAAACTTAAAGCCACAGCATAAATGTGACGTTTTAAAATTTTTTCATTATCCAAATTGAAGTTTGGAGGGTTTATCATTCCATTTATCATTTCTTTTGGACTATCGAAGAAAGTAAAGTCGTGAGAACTTAACCTTGCAAATGTCAATGCAAATGCAGCAGCATCTATACTTCTACCTGCACGACCTACTCTTTGAGCATAATTTGAAGCAAGTGGAGGAATATTGCGTAAAAAAACGGTTTCCAAATCTCCTACATCAACCCCCATTTCAAACGTAGTGGAACAAGAAAGAGCATTAATCTCTTTTCGGATAAATTGTTGTTGATAATCTAATGCATCCTTTTTAGCAAGTTGAGCAGTATGTTCCTTAACAAATAAAGGCGATACTTTTTCGTTTGCATATAACAAAGCATAATAATTATCACTACAAAATTTTTCGGAGTTTAATCTCACCAGATTACCTTCGCAACCATTTTGAATACAACTGTTCCCAATATTAAATTGTGTAACATTACCGCACTTTTGACATTCCCACAAAATTGCATTTTTTCCTAAATTAACTTTAAAATAATTTGCGGGCACAAAATATCCTTTCCCATCATTTGTTTGTAGTCTGTATTTGTTATCATCAGAAACTAAATAACCCCAATAGTGTTCAAGAAATTCTATTGCTTTCTCATCATCCAAATTAAGACTTTTTTTTGTGAGTGTTAATTTTTTTGATCGGTAGTATTTTCTTTCTCCGCTTTTCAATATTTTGGGAGTCGGCATGAAAGATTGAGAATTAAATACGGTTTCATCTTTGATTCTAGTTATGAATTTTTGATTAGGTGTGAAAAACAAATAATCCCTATCACTAGGATTGATATCTGTTATTTTATCAGTAGTAATTGCAGCAGAACGAACAATCTCAAATGCCAGAAAGTTTAAGAAATTTTTGGCGTCTTGTTTTGAAAGATTATAATTATTGACAACAACTTGAATAATATCATCATTATTTCCAAGATACTCAAAAGATATTTTTCCTAATGAGACAAGTGATGTAGTTCTATTACAATTATACAGTTCATTAAGGATTGCAACCCAAGCATTACGTTTATTTTCAGTTAATGAAGATTCTATGTCGTCTGAATTGCTTTTGCGAAACAAATTTAAACCTGAATAATAATTGTCAAGTACACTAACAAAATCGCTTATTCCAATACCATTCTTATAATTATTTTCTTCTTGTGTTACTACATTCCAAATTCCGCGACGGCGTAAAAACTCTTTGTATGAATCACTTAAAAAACAAGCAAATTTTGCAGCACCCTGACGACTGTCAGAGAAAATCAAAAATTGACTTCCTGTTCTGGACTTATTTTTTTTCTTTTCTACCTTTTGTAAAAATGGATTATTTATTGATTGTTTTTCAGCGTTTTCTTCAATTTCAAATTTATATTCCGGAATTTGTTCATAAAGAGAAGAAGCAACAACTCCTGTGGCTGCATCATACCCCAAGTTAAAACGTCTCAAAGTTCCACCACAATTTAAACAGTCTTCTTTGGGTAATCTCGAAATTTTTACTTTTTGTGTGTTTCCACAAGTACACCAGGTATTATGAGCTTCATCATCTGCCACTATTGCTCCGCAGGTTTTACATAAATAAAATACAGTATCTTCTTTTGTCTGCTTATAATTTGTTTTAAAGTCATCTTTATGTTCGTCATCTTCATATAAATCATGGTTGAATTGAACTTGATAAAAACTCCGTTCATCCACATTGCTTGCTCTTTCCAGTTTATTATCAATAACCTTTCCCACAATAGCAATCTCTCCACAATCTTCACAAATAGCAATCTCAAACATTTTTGCTGTTTGCTCAAATGTAATAGGATAAATATTTTTCCTTATTAACGACAGACTGTTTTCATAGTCAAGTGCTAAATAACACCCATCTAATGCTTTGAGAAAATAATGATAACGAATGTCTATTAAAGGTTTACCATTTTTTCTTGCTTTCGCACACAAGGCAATAAATCTTACTGCTTCCTGACTTGTTATTTCAAGCAATCCGGCAAAATCATCTAGTTTTAACAAACTGCCCTTGATTCTCATTTTCTCATAGAAACTAGAAGAAGAAATAATATCATATAATATTTCCGCCTTTCTTTCTTGAGAGTATATAAAATCAAGGTTGTACTTATTTAAAATATCATTAAAGAAATTTTCCTCATTTGCTAAATCAGTAAATAGTTGAATCGGGTATTGATAAATATGAGACAACTTTTGTGGCTCATCACGATATGCTCTAATAATATCATCGACATTATACTTACAACCAGTTAATCGCTCAGCAAATTCCACTACTTGAAGATTTGCCGAGTTATCATTACCTAAAGTAGCAGAGGTTAAAATGAATTGAGGTTTTCTTTCTCCTTTTATCCTACCTTTTAACCTTCCCATCAAAAATGCAGTTTCTATACCGGTCGCACCGGCATAGACGTGTGCTTCATCCAATACTACAAACTTAAAATTGGAATTACTGAAAATTGAATCATCACCGGGTCGAAAAAGCATGTGTTCCAACATTGCATAGTTTGTAAACAAAATATGAGGCGGGCGCTCTTTCATCATTTCACGTGAAACTTCCTCATTAGGTAATCTCTTTCTTAATTCCGGGTATTTTTCATTGGCATACATTGCTTCATAAAGCTTAATCGCATCCGTTTCTCTATTTTCTGTACCACCATTATACACTCCAAAACGTATATCAGGGTAAGCCATTAGAATTTCACGTAATCCTTTAATTTGGTCATTCGCCAAAGCATTCATAGGGTAAATGAAAATTGCTCTGACTCCATCGTTAAGTTGCCCATTTTCCTTTTCTCGAAGCAGTTCGTTAATAACTGGTACCAAAAAGCAATTTGTTTTACCACTACCGGTACCTGTTGATACGACAACATTTTTACCTGAAACAATTTTCTCAATTGCCCTTTCTTGGTGTAAATACAGTGGACGCGAAACCGGAAGTTTTGGCGGGTATTTTTTGTTACTTTCCAAATCTTTGAAAAGTGGTGATAGTGTTCCTTTATCAATCAATTCCTCAATCGATTTTCCAGTTTTAAATGAATCTTTAATCTCAATGAATGGTCCGTTTGAAACAGTTTTATGTAGCTCTTCGAGTAATTTTTTTTGCAGATTTTGATTACGAAAATGGAAAGTAGTATTGATATAGCCAATGTATGCTTTCTTAATTTCGTCAGCTGCTGTTGCCGGATTAAACATAATCTTCTTCCTTAAAACCAAAAATATTTATCTCACTGAATAGCATATCCTCTTGTGCAATATTACATATGCTTTTGCTTTTCAAATCACAAAACAATGTACCTAAATAATCATTACCTCCTTCCCAACAAGCAACTAGCCAAAGCGTACTTTTGTCACGTAATTCTATCCTAATAGGATTAGTTATATCACATAAACCCTTTTCATTTTGCATTTCATTTATTTCCTTTACTGTTAGATCTTGTTGAATTTCATATAATTTCCCTCGATAATAAATATTTTCATCCTCTTCTACATATTGCAAATCATCAACATAGTAACTAGGCTTTAATGGTATTCTTAACCCGTTGTAACAATATGCATATGTTAATTTCAATATTTTATTGGTGAATCTAAATTTTTCCGGTTTTCCAATAACAATTCGATCTTCAAATAGAATGTTGAATCGTTCATCTTTAGAAAAAATATTCTTGTCTTTAATTTTCACAGTTACTTCATAAAGACCTTCATCGATATCATCAAAAAAAGTATTTTTTGTGCTTAGCTTCTTGTTTATGATTCTTTCGTTCTTCCCTTTTAATATTGCCAAAAGAACGAAATCATTCATCTTGTCTCCGATAAAAGTATTTTCAACATCCCATATGACTTTTCCTTCTTTGTACAAAAGCGGATTATCTATAAAATGCTCTTTTGTGGAAAGATTAAAAAATTCAATTTTTTCATTATTGTAAATAGAATATACATTTATTTTTTGCTTATTATCATTGGCATAAATTATTCTGCCAATTTCGTACTTACCACTAAAATTTTTGGTTATCTCTTTGCTATTACCATCTACCTCTACAAATATTTTTATTTCCTCATCTTCAATTGGATTGTCAAGTTCAAATAAATCACCGTTATCTAGAAAATCTTTATACCAAAATATTTTGCTTATAGGCTCGTTATGCCATTCCATGTTGTTAATTCTCCACCTTAAATATGGTATTCCAATAATTAGCGTACCCTTCGATAATGGACAAACTATTTCACCATCATTATTACTCCAGGTCATTTCTGAAACATAATTTTCGTTAGAAATCAGCACTTTACGCACAGTCTTCCCATAATAGAATTTTCTATTGAATTTAATTTCAAGACTAGGTAAAACAATGATTGTTGCTGACAACAACTTTTCTTCTTTTTCATAAGAATAAAGTGAAACATTAGTTGGGAAAGTGTCGTTTATTAGTCGCATTTTTTTTAGTCCATATTGAAAACAATTATTTTCAAACAGTTCATATTTTAATTTTCTTAATTTAAATTTCTTGTGATTTATTCTTAGTTCTAAGGCTTTAAAATTATAGGTTTCAGGGACCATCATTTTAACACTTTTATTATAAACAGCACAAGAAATATCATTCGTGATCCACCCTACATCCAACACTCCACCTAGTAAACATACTTTTTTCCCTAAATGGATTGTTTTTGTTTTATCCTCAAATAAATATTGTTGTGTTTTACCTGTTATGCATTCACCGGCCTTAGGGTATATGTTATATAGATTATTAGCATATGTTGTAATTTCATCAGGTAAACATATTAATGAATCAATATCTTTTGAAAAAATGAAATAATTAGCTGGTTTATTTATATGACATACAATCTCTTTTTGCCCTTCAAATAATATGAATTCTCGACATAAAGAAGTTGTTGTGCATTTTTCTGAATCAAATATTACAGTTTGATTTTCTTTTATTTCAACCTTAACATTAATAGTGCAATAATCCTTCAACAAATCATTCAGTTCCAACTCAATTTGTTTTGTGGCAACAACTAATTCCCCCCGTTTTGTTCTCATCTCTTCTGAATGAACTTTTTCTCCATTACAGCTTACTGTAAGCCACATGGAATTATTGTCGTCATCAACTCTGATCGGGGGAATACATAGAAAAACAGAATTCTCTTCTCTAATATATTTCACAACAATGTTATCCTTGGATACAGTTGAAACTCTTTTATTACCGGAGACATTATAGAATACTTTATCTGAGTCAGTTTTATTTTTCCACCATTCAGTTATGTAAAGTTCTAACCTTGTATGTCCATTGACCTGACCTTTATTAAATAAAGTATTAATTAGATAAAAAGTGTCTTTAATAAACTTGATAAAAAATGCGTTCAAATCTTCATTTAATGACAAAGAGCGTAATCCGATTTTTATTGAATATGCATTTGATCCTATTGAAACCTTCTTGTCTTCACGGTATCCTCCACTTAATACAGTTCTCATCTCGTCAGCAACTCTCACACATAACCATTCATCATCGCTAGTAAAACCATAATCGAGATCTTTCTTATAAATAATGTAACAGAGATCAAAAAAAGAAAAGATGCTTTTTTTAGGAGCAAAAGAGTGCATCATTAAAGTTGCATAGAACCTTTTGCCAGTTTTTACAACTGGTATAGTTTTTTTTCTTCCCAATATTGTTATTAAGGTTGTAAAAGCAGAATATAATCTATTATCAATTTTATTATTACCTACCAGAACTTTAGAAATATAGTCCCAAAAACGACTATTATCTTCACTGTCTTCAACGTTCTCTGTTTCTTTCCACCTTTTAGATATTTCAACAAGGGTAATGAATACAAGTTTATAATGTTTTGTATCAAAGCCATAACAATAACTACCGAATTCACGACATTTATTACCAACATACTCGAGCATATAAGAGTAGTCATCTTCGGAAAAATCATAGTTACCAAGTAACTTATGCTCGTCGAAAACCCGATCTATTTGATTAAGCAATCCGTCCATATCCAACATTGTATAATATGTTCATAGTTTAAAACTGTTGTCTGAAAAAATGACGTTTTGTACGGAAAAAAGAACAACGTAACTATTTATGGAACAGACACATGTAAAAGTAGCACTTATTCAAGAAAATTCAAATCTTTCTTGAATAAAAAATGAATGGTTTAGGTTACCTTATTTATTCTTCTCGAATAACATCCATACCCCATCCAGCAAAAGGCCAATGATCAATATTACTGCTATCATAACCGGTGTTTTAATGTTTTTCTAGCTGGGTATAATATACCAGTTATGGGCAAAAATAATCAGGCAGAACGTCAAAACATGACGTAATGGACAAAAATTGCATACGAAACAGATAGCATAAGGGAAATCTCGGCGTTCCTCTCCCCTATTTCCCGTTGCTGTCTCTGTTCCGGAGGCATCTCTTAAGAGCCCAAAAAACTAATTCAACTCTAGTAATACCCTTTTCCCGGTATAATATGGCGTACTCCGCCTTTGGGATTCTTCACATCTCCTTTATAACGGGGAATCAGGTGAATGTGAACATGAAAAATACTTTGTCCGGCCATTTCCCCTACATTTATCCCGATGTTAAAACCATCCGGATGAAACCTGTCCTGCAGGATCAACTTACATCTGTTTACCAGTTTCCATAGTTCATTCTGCTCTTCAGCAGTAAGCTCAAAATAATCAGGAACATGTCTTTTTGGAATTACTAAAGTATGTCCCGGGCTTATGGGGAAACTATCAAGTATCGCCATGGCAATATCGGTTTTGCATAAAACTTCCACATGCTCACCTATCGTGCAAAAAGGGCAATCCTCCTCCATAATGTTCTTATGATTATTCATAATATATTTCTCCAATATTTAAAACCCATGTTCTCTGCTATCTGAACCAATGGGGAAAAGGTTTTCTTATATACTTCGTAGAAATCTTCATGTGAAAGCTGTACCAATTCAGACAGAGATCCATAGAGGAACAAGTAATCTTCAAGCAATTTATTGTTTGGATCACGATAATAAATCGTTTCCAATGCCGTTTTATGAATCTCTGAAAATGACCCTAAGTAGAGATTCAATGAAGGAAGGTCATTGCTCTTTGATGAATTGATCCGCGGATCTGCCGGGAGCAGGTTCCAGAGCAAATTGTGAGAAACAAAACTCCAGGGAATAAAGTGATCCAGATCATACATTTTAATATGCAGATCCGTTCCGGTGTAAATACATTTCAAGGACCCGTTAATATTAATAAACGTGTCCCAGAAACGATGCTGTTTAAGCAGTGAGTCTCTTTGGACAGGCTTTACCAGTTTGGAGGACAGGTCCGGAACATTTGGATTGCGTTTTTGAAGGAAAAGTGTCAGGTTCCAGAATGTAAATTCCTTCAGGATCACGTAATTTTCCGTTAAATAACCTACCCAGGAAGGGTTGATCTCAATTCGTTCACCGTTTATGGCATAAAGACAATTGTTTGCAAAACGCCGGGACTCTGATTCAACAGCCGGATCGTTGGTATACCTGATCCACGGAGACAGGAATCTGTAAGGTACATTGAGCGTAAAAACTCTGAGCAGTTCCTTTACTTGTCGGTTCTCAAAATTATCAGTTATTGACCGCTTGATGTGACTCTTGGAAGCATCTATAGGTATATTAAGGATTTGCTGCAATTCAATGATCTGTTTGTATAGCGAATCCGACTTCCCGAACGAGAGCAGAAAATAATGTATCGGATACCAGGCCTCGGCAATCATCCCTACAATGATCTCCCAAAAACTCATCCTGTTTTTGCCCTCTTTTACGAGAATGTCCAGTATTGAAGCAAACCAATAAAACTTATAGGTGGCAGTCGTATTGTTATAGATCTGCGCCAGAACTTTTACGTCAATACTTTTATCGTGCGGTAGTAACATGCAGGGAAATATTATCATTTACAACACTATGTAAAGATATAATTCATTAGCCTCATATACAATTATATTGAGTAAACTAACGTAGCAAAATCACCACCGGTGCAGATAGCAAATGAGAACCTGGGAGCCTTGTGAAATACTATTGTTCAGTCTTTTCCCTTCTTAAAAAATCTGCATAATTGTATATGCAGAAGGCAAAGCATGTCTCATACATCTGGCGATTGCGTCTAAGGTTGGCACGGAGTCGGTTTCTCTTAGCCCATTCATATGTCAGATTGATTACTTCTCGTTTCAGCTGATAAAGCTTCATTTTATCAAAGTCGTTATAATGTCTTTTGAATAAAGCAAAAGTGAGATCAACCATCTCCTGGCCTATGGCTTTGGAATCATTCTTGTTTCCAAACGAAAACTTGATGATATCTTCCATAGTCCGTTCAATTTTTGGGGTAATACTTTCTTCGTTGGATGTCAACAGATCGTTTGCCACAGAATTAACTGAGTCAACATCCTTTTCAATAAAAAGGCCAATAGGGTGTTTTTTTAAGGAATA
>Ga0265295_1009392_pt1 | contig 10474 bp, 9 predicted proteins | sample Munlansysbiofilm_FD_192503 | JGI IMG/M metagenome (GOLD analysis project Ga0265295, IMG submission 192503) | Leachate microbial communities from a municipal landfill in Southern Ontario, Canada - Methane capture system biofilm | ecosystem: Engineered > Solid waste > Landfill > Unclassified ... | reverse complement strand
AGTTCCTCTTCAATTTTCTTTGCAATTTCTTTAGATAAGAATAATGCTGCTTCATCGCTAATTTTTTCTGGTTCTACAATAATGCGAACTTCACGCCCTGCTTGAATTGCATAGGCATTACCAACGCCCTCGTAACTTGTTGCAATTTTTTCAAGGTCTTGCAAGCGTTTAATATAGTTTTCTAAACTTTCACGCCTTGCACCCGGTCTAGAACTAGAAATTGCATCGGCTGCTTGCACCAAAATTGCTTCTATACTGTTAAAAGGTACATCGCCATGGTGAGCCTCAATACAGTGAATAACTGCTTCATTTTCGCCATATTTACGGGCTAAATTAACACCAATAGAAACATGCGTTCCTTCCATTTCATGGTCTACTGCTTTTCCTAAATCGTGTAATAATCCTCCGCGTTTTGCAATTTTTACATTTGCTCCAAGTTCTGCTGCCATTAGCCCTGCTAAATGTGATACTTCAACCGAATGGTTTAACACATTTTGCCCATAACTTGTACGATATTTTAATCTTCCCATAGTTTTTATAATTTCTGGGTGTAAATTATGAATATCTACATCAAGTGCGGCTTTTTCGCCGGCTTCTTTAATAGTAACAGCAATATCTTTTTTAACTTTTTCTACAGTTTCTTCAATGCGTGCGGGATGAATTCTTCCATCTAAAATTAACTTTTCTAACGCAATTCTTGCAATTTCCCTACGAATTGGGTCAAACGCACTTAATACTACTGCTTCTGGGGTATCATCAATAATTAAATCAACTCCTGTTGCACTTTCAAGAGCGCGAATGTTACGACCTTCCCTTCCAATAATGCGACCTTTAACCTCATCATTTGGTAAAGCCACTGAAGATACGGTAACTTCACTAGAGTGATCTGAAGCACATTTTTGAATTGCCGTAGTTATAATTTCTCGTGCTTTTTTATCGGCTTCTTCTTTTGCCTCCTCAGTAATTTCTCGCACCAATTTTGCTGCTTCTTTTTTGGCTTCATCTTCAAATTCCAAAATTAAACTTTTCTTGGCTTCTTCACGAGTCATACCTGCTGCTTTTTCAAGTTCTTTTCGTACTTCTTCTTTACTTTGAGATAATTGTTCTTTAATAACTTCAATTTCCTCATTTTTTTGCGTTAAATCAGTTTTCATCTGTTCTAACTGTTCTTGTTTTCTGTCTAACTGTTCTTCTTTTTTTACCATAAACTCTTCTTTTTGTGAGAGTCTATCTTCTAATCGTTGCACCTCATTTCTTCTTGCACTAATTTCTCTATCAATTTCCATTTTAATTGCATGTGCCTCTTCTTTTGCTTCTAAAACGGCTTCTTTTTTCATCGTTTTAACTTCACTAAGGGCATCTTCCAAAATTTTGGCTGCTGTGCTTTTTGCTTTTCCCAACTTGTTTTCCATCATTTGTTTATGAATAACAAGTCCTAAAATAGCACCAATAACAGCCGAACCTACTCCAATTAGAATACTTACGGTAGAAGAAACAGCCAACAAAAAAGTTACATTACTACTCATTGTTTATCTTCTCCTTATTTAGTTTTTATGGTTCAGTGTGGGCATATTCCCACGAATAATATATAAAAAAAATAAATACTTCATATATATTCTGTTTTTAGAATAGCTGTTTTTTAAAAAAATGTCAAACAAATACAAAAATAAATAAAAATGCTACTTACAAAAAATAATTTATTTTGTAAATAGCATAGTAAATCTAAACAATTTTTTATTATTTTATTTTTGTAAAATAACAATTTTTTTAATAGTTAATATTATAATTTTATTATAAATCTATTATTTCTATATTTTCTACCGCTTCCCTAACTAAGTTTTCTAGCGGTAGTTTATTTTCTTCATTTATTACCTTTTCTAAATTAGGCTTAATTAGTGGGTTTTTTGGTAAAAATATAGTGCAACAATCTTCATAAGGTAAAATTGAAGTTTCATAAGTACCAATTTCTTTAGAAACTGCAATTATTTCATCTTTATTATAAGCAATTAGTGGACGGAATATAGGTAGTAACTGGGCTACTGAATTAGTGCTTGTTAAACTTTCCACTGTTTGCGAGGCTACTTGTGCTAAATTTTCTCCAGTAATAAGTGCTTGATGACCGTATTTTTTTGCTATTTCTTCTGCAATTCGCACCATAAATCTTCGCATTAAGGTAATCATATATTCTTCATTACATAAAGCGTGAATTTGCTCCTGAATTTGTGTAAATGGTACAACAAAAACCCTCATATTTCCTGTGTAACTTGTTAAAATTTTTGCTAAATCAAGCACTTTTTGTTTTGCTTGTTCGCTTGTATATGGAAAACTATGAAAATGAATAGCATCAAGTTGCATTCCTCTACTTGCTATTTTAAAAATAGCAACTGGGCTATCAATTCCGCCTGATAATAATGCAAGTCCTTTTCCGCTTACGCCAACTGGCATTCCACTAAAGCATTTTATAACGCTATCAAAAATATATGCATTATTATTTTCTCTAATATCAATTAAAACTAATGTTTCTGGACTGTGTAAATCTACTTCGCTATTTTTATTATTATTTAAAATAATACCACCAATTTCACGACTAATTTCCATAGAGGTAAGTGGGAACTTTTTATTAGCACGATTTGCTTTTACTTTAAATGTTTTAGTGTGTAAGTTATAAGTAGTAAAATACTCTTCTAACTTTTCCATAGTAACATCTTCTATTTGGTCGGCTACACTTAACGAGTGAATGCCAAATACACGCTTTAATTTAGTTACAATTTCATTTGTAAGTTCAATATTAAAATTGGTTACAAATAACCTTGCTTGTAATAAATATAACTCGTGTTTAATACCAGTTAAACTTTTCTTTATATTATCTTTTAATCGTTTTTCAAATAGCCCTTTATTGCGACCCTTTAAATGTATTTCTGCATATCTAATTAAAATTACTTTTTTCATAAACTTTCCTTATTTTATTTTTTGTATTAACTCATTAACTGTTTCTTTAAAAATTTTACCTGCTAGTTTTACTTCATTAGGCTCATTAAACTCACTAAAACTAACACGAATACTACCTAAAACTTCCTCTTTAGTGCATCCCATCGCTTCTAATATGCGGTTTCCTGCTTGTTTTTTATTAGATGAACAACTTGAGCCTGTACTAACAAGCACACCTTTTTTTTCTAGCATATGCACTAAAATTTCGCTTTTTATACCCATTACACTTAAACTAATAATATAGGGGCTTACATTGTCATTTTGTGCGTGTAAAACTATGTTATTTAAAGGTTTTAACTCGTTTAAAAAAATTATTTTTAAATTTTTAATATTTTCATAATTTTCTTTTTGTTTAATGTAAAGTTTTGTTGCGCTTTTTACTAAAGATAGTATACCTAACACATTTTCAGTTCCTGATCTAAAATTATTTTCTTGTCCGCCACCAAATATAATAGGTTTAATATTAACACTCTTTTTTATATATAAAGCACCAATACCCTTTAGTGCGTGTATTTTATGCCCGCTTATAGTGTAGGCATCTATACCTAAATCGCTAATATTAACATTTATTTTTGAAAATGCTTGCACTCCATCAGAGTGAACTAAAGTTTTACTATTTTTTTGTTTTACAAGTTTTACAATGGTTTTAATATCGTTAATAGCACCTGTTTCATTGCTAACATGAATAATGCTAACTAGTCGCGTATTTAAGTTAACTAACGACAATAAATGGTCTATATCTACTTGACCATTTTTAGTTAACTTGGCAAAATGCACCGTGTAACCTTTACTTTTTATTATATTTGCTACTTCATAAATAGAAGCATGCTCGCCTAAGCTAAAAATATATTCTTCTTTTTTATTTGAAGTTAAAACACCTTGCAAAAATAAGTTGTTACTTTCTGTAGCACCTGAAGTAAAAATAAGTTCACATTCATTTGCACCTAATATATTTTTTAACTGTTCTTTTTGCTCTTTAATATATTTTTTTACTTCAAAAGCAGGTAAATAAACACTTGAAGGATTATAAAAATTTTCATAAGAGTAATTTACACTTTCTTTTAATGTATCTTCAAATGGTTTAGTTGTGGCTGCATTATCTAAATAAATCATTGTTTTTTTCCTTTTGCATTTTATTATAACACAACAAAAAAAAGCCGTAAATGAAAAAGGCACACATTTTTTATGCGTCTGGCACTAAATTAAGTGCTTCGTCTAAACTATTTGCATTTAAGTATGTTTCAGGCACATTACCTACAATAATACTCTCACAAATAAGCATTTGAGTTACAGTGCTTACTTGCTTTGTAGCAACAGGAAGCACAATGCTTACTTTTGTTTCCATATTTACAAGTATTTTATGATTAGTTTGATTTATACCTGCGCTTTGAAACTGGCTTTCAAAAGTACACTGCACATTTCCAACTGGAAATAGCCTTATAGTAACTTTAGGACCAATACCATTTAAAACAGGTAGCCCACTAAAAGAGCCTAACGGAATTTTTATACCTGCTCCGCCCATATCTTCTAGTTGTTGCTGTGTGGCTTTCATTAACTCTTTATTTAAATTGTTAATAGCAATTGCATTTGCTTGAATTAGCACTATATTTCCACTACTATCCTCTTCTACTTTCACTAAATCATTATATAAACTCGGATTTGTTACTACATTTGATATTGCGTTATTTACCGCTAATACCGATAACGATTTTACTTTGGCTTCACTTACCGAAATAATAACAGGGTTTACATATTTATTTAAATAATTTAAAAATAATATGCTAATAAATAAAAGAAGAAAAATATAAGCAATTATCTTTTCTTTTCGCGATAATTTATGTTTTATATGTTTTAATATGTTTACCATAAATCTTTCCTTACATATTTATATGCTTGTAAGTTAAGATATGAGTAATAATTTATTTATTTTTGCTTTTACTGTTAAAAATTAGTGAAATTATAAAAGAAAAAAATATAGCAGCGCTTATTCCACCCGATACGCCCGTTAACCCACCTGTAAATATACCAATTAGTCCATCTTTATCTATTTGCTCTTTTACACTTCTTACAATTGTTGCACCAAAACCGCTAATTGGAACTTTTGCACCTGCTCCGCCAATTTCAACTAGTATTTGATACACTCCTAAAATTTCAAATAAAGCACCTAAAATTAAAAACAAAACTAAAATGCGAGTAGGAGTAAGTTTAGTTTTCATTACTAAAATTTGTGCTAGTAAACAAAATGCTCCACCTATTAAAAACACCCATAAATATTGCATACTACTCTCCTCGCTCTATAGTAACAGCATGCGCTATACTTGGTATACTCTCACCTTGTTGAGTTGTTGTAGTACTTAATAATGCACCTGTTGCTACAAATAATATTTTTTTAAAATAGCCTTCGCTTAGTTTTTTGAAAATGTATGAATTTAATATACTTGCACTGCATCCACAACCGCTTCCACCTTGATATGCTTGTTGTGTGGTTTTATAAATAGCCTGTCCGCAATCGGTATAATTTTCACCTAACTCATATCCTTCTTGTTTTAATAAATCTACAAGAATATGACTACCTAATTTTCCTAAATCACCAGTAAATATTTGGTCATAATCACTTGGTTTAGTTTTGGTGTTTTTAAAATGTGCTAATAATGTATGACAGGCTGCTGGTGCCATAGCAGCACCCATATTATTAGCATCTTTTACCCCATAATCTATTACTTTTCCAAAAGTAGCATTAGTTATTTTATGTCCTTTTCCCATATTACCTAAAACAGTGCATCCACCGCCTGTAACCGTCCACTGCGACACAGGTGGACGCTGATTTGCAAGTTCTAGGGGGTTTCGGTATTGCCTTTCAGCAGTAGAAAAATGACTGCAAGTAGCACAAGCAATTTTAGTAAAATAATTACCATCAATAAGGCAACTTGCTAGCGCTAAACTTTCTGCCATTGTACTACAAGCGCCATATAAACCTATAAAAGTTGTATTAAAATCACGCGCAGTAAAACTAGAGGTAATAATTTGATTTAATAAGTCTCCCGATAAAAATAAATCAATATCACTTGGTTCTAGTTCGGCTTTTTTAATTGCTTCAAAAACTATTGTTTCTAAAATTTTTCGTTCGGCTTTTTCAAAGGAAGATTCACCAAATTTATCATCTTTTAAAATTTGATTAAAATATTTACTAAAGTTTCCTTCACCTTCTTTTTGTCCTACTAGCGAATAGTATCCCAAAACTCGCGGTGGATTTTGAAAGATAACGGTTTGTTCTTTTTTAACTTTTTCTTTCATATTTCCCCCTAAAAAATAGTATAAATTAAGCCTGTTACTACACTAATAACTACGGCAGTTACAATAATAGGACCAGCAACAACAAACATTTTTACACATGTGCCAAAAATAATGCCTTCTTTTTTAAATTCTATAGCAGGGCTTGCTATAGCGTTTGCAAAACCCGAAATAGGTAAAAAAGTACCTGCACCACCTAAATATCCTACTTCGTCCCAAACACCTATTCCTGTTAAAAAAATAGTAATAAAAATTAAAACAATAAGCATATAGGTGTTAACTTGTGTTTCATAAAGCGCGGGAAAAAGCAGTATAATACCGTCATGAATAGCCTGAGCTATTATGCAAATTAACCCACCAATTAAAAATGCCATAATTAAACTTTTTAAAATAGGAGTTTTAGGCTCTTTTTCTTTTAAATAGGTTAAATATTTTTTTTGCTCCTGTGAAAGTTGTTGTTTCATATATGCTTTACTCTCCCATTATTAGGATGTGTGTTTTTATAAAAAAAATACCAAAAAATTGGCTATAAAATATAAAAACTATAAATAAAAATTGCAAAAATGCCTACACTAAAATTGTACACTTTTATGGAGGTTAAAAAGTATGAAAAAAATTTTTATGATGCTATTTATGGTTACTTTTTGTTTAATTTTAGTAGCGTGTAACTCGCAAGATACTACAGGGCAAATTGCAAGTTCACTTCAAAATGATACTCAAAAATTACTTACTACTATAAATGAACTAGATACCCTAAATTCCCAAGATATTTTAATACAGGAAATTTCTCCCATTGCGAGTATGAATTCATATAATAATGATGGAACATCTTTATCAAAAAATTATTCACTAATAAACAATTCATACAACACAAATTCCTATAGTAATAATACAGGAAATGGGTTATACAACAATAGTACTATTACAGCAAGAAGAGCACAAACGCAAAATGGTTACATGCAAGACATAAATAATAACAATAATTCGTCTACAATTTATAATGCAAATCGCACAAATAAATTAAATAATAATACCTATTCAGGCAACACAACAAACCCAAATTATTATTATACAACTTACCCTGCAACCAGAGTAAATAATACTAATAATAATAGTAACAATAATTATTATTCAACAGAATCAGGCGCATATCGTTATATTCCTAAAACCGATACAAACAATAATTACCGCACCTATAATGTTAATGAAAATGGCTACTCTAACTTTAATAATTATATAAATAAAGTAGAGGGAATGTATAACTTAACAAGTGATTTAATGTATGCAAACACTATATTAAATGAATGCCAAAATACTTTACGCGAAGAAGTGCAAAAATGTAATACTTTAGCACAAAATTTAAAAGGCAATAATGTTAACTTAACTGACGACCAAAGAAAAGCCTTAAATAGTTATTTAAAGCAAATAAATGTAACTAATAAAAGCCTAAGTGATAAAAATGGCGATATAAATAAAATTATGAACGAAGTTAAACCAATGCGCTCAAATTTTAGTAACAATATGGATTCTATAAATGCATCTTACACTAAAATTTTAAATGAAATTTCTGCACGGATTACCGAGTGTCAAAACGCGCTAGACTGTGTTTCTGCTTGTAACGCAATTTTATCGGGTAATGGTACTAGTTCGGTAAGCCAAAGATATACAATAAATGGTTACAAAAATGGCAATTATGGTAGCAATATGACTAATTATAATAGTACAACTAACGGCAACACTCAAGGTTATAAAGTAAGTTTAAATCGTTATTCACAAAACAATAATACAACAAGAAATAATATGTATGGTACAAATATTACTAGTAATACAAGAAATATTAGAAACCAACAAAACACTAATTATACAAACACACCTGCACGCCCTACTCCCGTTAGAACTAATAATACTATGAATAATACTAATAATACTACTTCTAATAATGCATCAACCACAAATCAAATAAATAGAAGAAGAATACCAACTACTACAAATATTCAAAATGGTACTACTTCACAAAATAATTTAAATACTAATAATTCACAAAATACTAATAACACTGTTAATCAAACAGAAATAAATAATTTACAACAAACAATTCAAAATCAACAACAAACTATAAGTTCACTTCAACAAGAAGTAAATAGATTACAAAATTTAGTAAATACTACTAATTTAAACACAACAAATTATGCACAAAACCCTAATAATACAATGAATACTAATAATACAACACCTAACAATACAATGAATACTAATAATACAAATTCTAATAACACAATGAATACTAATAACACAGTTTCAACAACAAATAATCAAAACACTACTAATAACACTGCAAATAATACGCAAACCCCAAATACAACTTTAAATAACACAAATAATGCTACTACTAACACAAATACTAATGGTACAACTCCTAATAATGAAGCGGCATATTATAACAATATGAATTATACTAATAATAATCAAAACACTACTAATAACACAGCAACACCTCAAAATCGTTATAATGCTACAGCCTAAAATAAATAAAACATTAAAAAACACCTTTATAGGTGTTTTTTTATTCATTAAAACGAAAATAATGTTTCATTTTCTCTAATATTTTACATTCTAGTCTACTTACTTGTACCTGACTTACACCAAGTTCATTTGCAATTTCGCTTTGTGTTTTATCTTTATAATATCTTAAAATAATAATTTGCTTATCACGCGGTGGTAAATCTTTAATAAGGTCTTTTAATATTAAATAGTCTAATATTTTTTCGGTTTTATCTTCTTCTTCCACACTTTCTATTAAACTTTTGCTTGAAGAACTTTCCTCGTCCTGCCTCTCATCTAACGATAGCGGTTGTAGGCGTGCATCCATAGTAAAAACTACTTCGCTTTCACTTATATCAAACTCTTTTGAAATAGTTGTTAAACTAGGGCTATTACTATGCTCTTTTTCATAATTTTCTACAAAACGATGAATTTTGCACGCTAACGATTTTATACTTCTACTAACCTTTACACTACCATCATCTCTTAAAAACCGTTTTATTTCACCTGCAATCATAGGAACAGCGTAAGTAGAAAATTTAACTTCAAAACTTTCATCAAAATTGTTTATAGCCTTCAAAAAGCCTAAACAACCCAGTTGATAAAGGTCTTCATATTCTAGTTTTGAACTTCTAAACCGCTTAATAATACTTTTCACAAGTGGCGAATTTTCGTTAATTAAGGTTTCTTTTGCTTTCTCATCTCCCTGTTTGGCACGCACAATTAAGGCGCGTGTCTCTTCACTTGAAAGCATAAATTATCCCTCCACTATTTTTAAACTCACCTTCCCTAACTTTTTGCTCATTTTTACAATTAAACCATTTTTTCTATTGTTGTTTAACTCTACTTTATCCATAAAACTTTCCATAACAGTAAAACCCATACCACTACGCTCGTCGTGTAGTTTAGTTGTATAAAACGGCTGTCTTGCCTTTTCAAAGTCATCAATGCCTACACCGTGATCGGAAACCACAATTTCTACTTCATTTCCCTTTAATGTTACTAAAATTGTAATTTCGCCAATTTCATCAGGATAAGCGTGTACTACACAATTAGTTACGGCTTCACTTACAGCGGTTTTAATATCGGTAATTTCATCTAATGTAGGGTTTAAACTAGCCACAAAAGCGGCTACTGTAGCCCTTGCAAATTGTTCGTTTATAGAAAGTGAATCAAAAGTTAATTTCATTTTATTGTTCATAAAAGCACTCCTAATTTATTTTGGGCATAATTTCGTAAAGCCCTGTCATATCAAAAATACGCTCTATATGCATACTTGGATTACAAATAAAAATAGGAATATTTTTTTGTCGCAGTTTTTTATATCTTCCAATAAAAACCCCTATTCCGGTTGAATCCATAAACGATAGTTCTCGTAAATCCATAATAACTTGTTTAAAATTATTTTTATTAAATAAACTATCTAGTGTATTTCTAGTATATTCGGCATAATGTTCGTCTAGTTCGCCCGATAATAGCACATATAAAACACCATTATAAACCCGACTTTTTATTTCCATAACTAATAACCTTTTTACTAATTTATAGTTAAAAAAAGTGTAACATAATTCAAATAAAAAAATTTTAGAATATTTTGTTGCAATAGTACTAATTTTTGAATATAATGAAAAAGCATAAGAAATATAAAAAAGAT
>Ga0265295_1009390_pt1 | contig 10476 bp, 8 predicted proteins | sample Munlansysbiofilm_FD_192503 | JGI IMG/M metagenome (GOLD analysis project Ga0265295, IMG submission 192503) | Leachate microbial communities from a municipal landfill in Southern Ontario, Canada - Methane capture system biofilm | ecosystem: Engineered > Solid waste > Landfill > Unclassified ... | reverse complement strand
ATTGTTTGTTATATTCTACTTGATGATAAAATTGACCCCAATATTCACCTGGATTTAGAAAATCAATATATACTCTTTTAGCATCTTTGAATAGTTTCATTTTTTATTTCCCCCTTGTATCATTTTTCATCTTTTTCTTTAAGACAATTATATAATACTACACTTTTTATCTAATGTCAAGCGTTTTATTAGATATTTATCTATTTTCTTAGATATTTATCTAATTTTGGCGATTTAAATTTTTAATATTTTTTAAAAAAATTTAATTTTTATACAAATTATCTCTGTTTGTAAAAAAATACTAATTTTTTCGTTAGTATTTTCTGATTTTTACAAATTGTTGGTTTCCAATATTTTTTTATAACTTGGTAAGTCTTGATAAATTTCATTGGTTATAGGGTTTTTCTTCTTCTTACCGATTGTATAAAGTTCAAAACCTAATACCGCTAAGTTAATAAGCAATGCTGAGATTGATAAAATATATTTCGCTACCGGACTATTCGTTGAAACGATATTGAAAGCTGCTAAGCTATCATAAGCTGGAAATGTTAAGGTGAACATCGCCCATAACGCTAAAGTCTGAGCACGATGTTGCAACCATGCGCCTTTTGTGCTGAAGAATGATAATAAGGTAGATGAAAAAATCAAGGCAATACCTGCATAAAATGCTCTTTCTGGGATGCAGTTATATACATATGATAAATTCCACACACCATATGCAATAACCCAGAACCATAGTTGATCAGCCCAAATCATATCTTTAGATTTTGTTTTGGCTACCTTAATACCAAACCATCCAGTTATGGTAACAATACTAAGTATACCCGCTATACCATTAATAATATTCCATGGCCCTCCAATTAATGTAAGCCCGTTTTCTACTACATTAGCTTTTGAAAAAACTTCGAAATCTTTAAAAACAGCTTCTAGAATATTTATACTTAGAATTAAACCAGGAAATAGTAGTACCCATTTATTCTTTTGTAGTTTTTCAAAGTATCTAATTGCCATAAAACCAACCACTCCAGCAAGAGCACTATAAGTTTTTAACCCAAGCAAACCAATTTCCTGAAGTATTTTCGTTGTCGGTTTTACCCCAGATAAATATAGTAAATACTAATGGAATCAAAATGAAAGTAACTACAGACAGAATCTTACTTCTTCTAGTTAATTCGTTAATCAAGATTAATCCGACGAAAATACCAATAAAAGCCAAAATGTTAATTAGTGTATAATTTTGAAAGAATAACATAAAAAATCTCCTTGTTTAAAAGTCTTCTTCCTAAAATTATAGCATATAGTTTTCTCTAAGGAATCGGTAAAAAAAACATTTGAATAGCATATAAATCATATTTTTTTAAATTAATAAAGATGACTTTGGTGTAAAGGCATCTTCAGAAAAATTATTCGCAATATAGATAGACTGAATTACCAATTTTAATTTAGAACCGTTTTATAATTTACATCAACCACACAGTTTTTGTAACACCACCTAGTGAAACCTACAGCTCAAAGACCTAATATTAATTTGTATAAATGTTGACCCTTATAATCTATTCTATAATGAAAAGCGAACTGAAATAGACAGATTGCAGAGGTTGTAGGTTGTGTTGATTCAAGTTGATATATACTGTCATATCATATTTTGATTTACATCTAAAGTCAAAACGAATGGATACGACTAATATAAACCATTTTCAGTTATTCTATACAACAAATCAACCTATTGAAATAACCTACTCAGTCTTGTTGCTGTAAGCTAAAATAGCATTTTATTCAAATAACATTAAGAAACTCTTGTGTTTAAAATAGCAGCTCTCATCATTGATATTGCCGGCAAATCATTTGTTCGGCAGACTTTGATCCTCGATAGATGCATAATTACTGTACCCCAGATAATGCCAAGATAATTACATACCAATAGATTCCATAAAAAATAGGAACGATATATTTAGCAACCACAAAAAAATTTTTGTATACTCCTCTACTCAACTTAATATGTAACAGAATGAATACAATTAATAGAATATTTGGAAATAAAATGTACTTCAAAACCATTAAAAATTCTCCTGAAAAATAATAATTGAAATTTATTGTTCCTAGGATAAGATAATAAATGAAAACCATTACTGGGAGATAGATTCTCAAACAACTGTTTGTTCTATTTCTTGTCTCGTAAATATCAATCAAAACTGAAACAAAAATGAAAAGCATAGGATACACCAAGAAAAATTCAATATAACTCAAACTTATCGCGCTATTACGTTGATTAATGAAAAATATTAACTCAATCAGTATTGAAAAAACAATTGAAGAAATCCATATAATACTTTTTCTACTATTTTTCATGTTTTCCTCTTTTCCTTATCATCCAGTAACGTGAACGATAATAACTTGAGTTCTTTTATTTCCAGCAGTATCCCGAATACCAACCATAACCAAATAGCTACCTATTGTATTATAAAATACAGTATCAAACTCTTCAAACCGGGTTATTGTTCCGGGAAGGACACTATATTGCCCAGTTATGTATGTCGCCCAATTAACATTTGTATATTGCCCTTGTTGGATAGTTTGTTCGGGAATGTAATTGAAATAAATGTCCCAACGATCAAATCAAACATTATCTAAACACCTATCAAATTTTGAGAACATTAATGTTTAAGTAGTCCTAAAGGAATGACATAAATACCATCAGTTCTTTGATAACAAAGTTCAGTATTTGTAAGTATCATCAAAAATGAAGGTTTTTTAGTTTTATGAATGTTAGCAATTTTTAGAAGATTTGATGCAGCCTTTTCAACTTCATTTTCGCCTAATTTAACCTCGATTCCAGCCCATCTGCCATCCCTCAACTCTATAACTAAATCTACTTCTAATCCGGATGAATCATTGTAATGATAGACTTCACCATCTAACGATTGAGCATAGACTCTAATATCTCTAGTGCATATAGATTCAAAAAAGAATCCAAATGTTTCAAAGTCTTGTTTTAATTTGTCTACTGACAAACCTAGAGCAGCTACAGCAATACTAGGATCGACAAATTGCTTTTTATCTGATGTTCTAATCGTACTAGCACTTCTAATTGCCGGAGACCAAGCTTTGATATTTTCTATAATATATAATCTTTGAAGTGCATTAGTATAGGTTTCGTATGTTTTATAGTCAATAGAAATACCTTCGTTTTCTTGATCTTTATAAATCGTTTTACTGGTTGCTAGTGTAGATATATTTCTTGCATAACTGCGTATGAGTTTTCTAAATTTTTCTTTATCTTTCTTGGTTCCATCAACTTCATCTACATCTTTTGATATAATACTTTCAAGTAAGTCTTTAGGAATAGCAAGTTGTTCTTTTAATGGTAATTCTAGACTACCTGGCCATCCACCGCGACAAATATAATGAGCGATATCATTAATGCTTGTTTTTGATTTAGTTACTTTGATTTTTTTGCCTTCAAATAGATCAGCTAACGAGACCGTTCCAATCGAATCTCCACTTTCAAATAAACTCATGGGACGCATGTATATAGAATTAATTCTTCCTGTTCCAGTATGAGATATGTTAATGTTTTGTTTTTTTGTAGAGCCTGTAAGTAAATACGCACCTTTATATTTGTTATCATCTATATCAAGCCTTATAAAATCCCAAATCTCAGGAACTTCTTGCCATTCATCAAAAAGAATCGGCTTTTCACCTGAAAGTACTTCGTCTTTTGAAATTGTTGCCAAAGTTTGATATTGCTTTTTCGTAATTGGATTTTGTAATTTAATAATAGTTTTAGAATAAAGTTCAGCTGTCGTTGATTTGCCAGTCCACTTTGGACCTTTGATAACTACTGCTCCACTATATTTCATTTTATTTTCAATTTCCTTTTCAACAATTCTTTTCATGTAATTATCAGGTATCATAGTTACTACCTCCACTTATAGTATACACCAATTCCAATAATTGTAAAGTTTTTATTCCAATTATTATGTACTTTTTATTCCAACTAATATCGAACCGTTCTTAACGAAAATCAGTTTACACGTTATAATCGTGTAAAAAATCGCGCAAATCGTGTAAACATCTATTCTGCTATCGAATTTAATCCTAATTTTCACTAGCTTTTAGCATCAGAATCAACTCCTCAAATCTAGAAAAACCCTTATTAAAAGAAAAAAAAGCCTGATACCTAATTGTATCAGACTAATGCTTCTGAAATAGCTTCCAAAAGTTTCTTAGGAATCAATCTTATAGCAAGTTTAATTAATATCGGCAAAATTATTATATCGTCGATTAAACCCAGAATTGGTATAAAATCAGGAATTAAATCTATCGGCGATAATGTATATACCACAACAAATCCAGCTAGTACTTTTGCTATTATTGGTGTTTCTTTTTTCTTCATCGCTACAAAAACGGCTGGAGTTTTATATCTTAGTTCTTTCGCACGTTCTTTAATCCCCATAATGTCATCCTTTCAAACTTAATGACTAAACAATACATTAATTTGCTGAAATTATTAATTCCATATAGTCGTCAATTATTTTATAGTCTGTAGAAAAATCAATCATGAGAATTGGCATAACATCTAATAACCCTTCTAATCCTTCATATTCTAATAAATATTTATTAAATTCACGGGCACGCCCTAATAATGACCAAGTTTCAAAACTTCTCATGATACCTGTAAAACTCATTTCCATTGTAGCTACTGCTTGCATGACTCTGAATTCACCATAATATGAACTAGTCATTATACTTAGTTTTTCATCTTCTAAAAAAGAAATGATTTTGTCAAATTCATCTTCGTTAGCCCAATTTGAACGGACATTTGTTTCATAATCAAAGAAGTATTGATTGGAAATATCAAATTTAGATAGGATTATTATTCCAGCTTTGGTTTTAGATTCAGTAATATCTCCATAGGTTATTTCTAATAGTTGTTGGTCATTCGTTATTGCATATTCCAAAATCCCTGAATCTTCAAAATACTCGTAGACTTCTTCAAAATCATCGGCACTATTATAATCTACACCATAAACATGTTGAATATCAAGCACAATAAATTCTCCTGGATTATCACTTAAAAATGAAGTTATTTCAGAGAGAACTTCTTCTAATTTTGATGAAAAATAATTATGAGTCGTATAATACGTCTCTTCCTTTTCATTATAAGACAATCTCATATCTAGGTATCTAATACCTGATTTTAATTGTTCCTGAGCACTAACTACTTGTGTTTTTGATTGTCTGATTGAAAACCCCTTTATTAAACGGCCGATAAATCCTGTCATTAAGCTATCAGCACTTTCTTCATCTACCGGTGATGAAATATCAATTTCATGAGAAAAAGCATCGTGAGCCCCAAGCATCTTAACTTCGATGATTAATGTTTCTTCATCCAGAGTTTCACTCATCCAACTGCTATAATCTTCTATAGTGGTTTTTGAGTTCACAAAAAACCAAGGCGCGTTTATTATTGCCAGAAGCATAAAAACACTTAATAAGAAAAATATTATAAATCTTCTTAAAAATCTAATGGATCGTTTCATTATCATCACTCCAAAAATCCTTAATCATTTTATTTAACTCAAACATATCATTACAAACACTTAAGTGACTCCAAAATTTAGGATATAACCTTAAGTACTTTCTAGTAGTAAATCGGTCATCCAATAGTAAAGCTACTCCTCTATCGGTCTTTGTTCTTATGACTCTACCCACTGCTTGGATTACTTTGTTTAAGCCCGGATAAGTATAGGCATAATCAAACCCATTATTGAATGTTAAGTCATAATGAGATTTCAATATGTTATTAAAAGGAGCTATTGCTGGCAAACCTACTCCAACTATCAATACTCCACTAAGTTGATCTCCAATCAAATCAATTGACTCTCCGAAGATTCCACCCATCACAAATAAAAAGACTTGGCTAACTTCACTATCTTCTTTGAAAAGATTCATTAGTTCATCTCTTTCGTTAGAAAACATGTTTCTTTTTTGCGAGATGAAATTAACATTTTCAATTTCATTCAGCAAAATTCCTTCTAGTTTATTCAGATATGCATAACTTGGAAAGAATACTATATAATTTCCTTTCTTTCCATTAACTAAGGCTTTTGTGGCTTGAACTATCTTTTCTATAGAATAATCTCTGTCTTTATACCTAGTCGAAACATCATCGATTGCTAGTAATAATAAATTATTTTGACTAAAATCGGAGATTAGAGATATATCTTCACCTAAATTAGAGGTAATTAGACTTTTATAATAAAACATCGGCGTTAGGGTTGCGCTAAAGAAATTGGCTGCTTCACAATGGTTGTCAATCGTTTGATTGATAAATTCAGATGCATTCAAACAATTGATTGAAATAATAATATCTTCTTCATATCTTTCAATTACATAGACAAAGTCATCGTTATAAAACTCATTGATTTTTAAGAATCTAGCTATCTCAAAATAAAAGTCCTGCAATTCCTGTCTTTCGAACTTGATTTTGTCGTCTGAGAAAATCTTATCAAGTTTTACAGCTAACTTCCTTAAATATAATATCAGTGTTGGATTTACTTCTTCTTTTTGAACGAAGTCAACTTCAAGCAAAGTAATCTTAGCAGCTGAAAAGACTTCTAAAACTTGATTGATTTCATAGGAAGGGTCAGGTTTAAGATATCTGGAAATATCTAAAGCTTTTATAAACATTGACTCAGTCAAACTTGAAGAATACATCCTTCGCGATCTGTCTACTAGATTATGAGCTTCATCACACAAGAGTATTGGATTATATTGATCGTCTTCAAAATATCTAATCAACTTAACCAAGGGGTCAAAGACATAGTTATAATCACAAATAATAATGTCTGCGTAATTAGATAAATCTAAGCTTAGTTCAAAAGGACAAACAGTATGCTTCTTTGCATAATGTTTTATTAGTTCTTTTGTAAGCAAGGTTTCATTTGTATATACATCATCGATTGTTTTAAAGATTCGGTTATAATATCCTTTAGCGTATTTACAAACCTCAGGATCACAATCTCTTTTATCTAAAAAGCACATTGAGTCTTTTGCTGTGATTTCGACACTCTTTGCGATTAAACCTTTTTCTTCTAATAGCTTTATTGTATCTATTACAACCTTTTTTCCATCATTTTTAGCCGTGTTGTAAAATATTTTTTGTCTCGGTTTATTTATTGCCTTTAATCCGGCAAATAGTGAAGCAATTGTTTTTCCGATTCCTGTTGGGGCTTCTAAATACAGTTTTCCCTGGTTTAAAATATTTCGATAGATGTAAGCCATCATTTCTCTTTGATTAAGACGGTATTCAGGGAAAGGAAATTCTAAGCCGATTATTGATTTTTGTCTGGTTTCTTCATGATTTTTAATCTTTTCTTCCCATTCAATATATTTGTTTATCGTTTTTAAATAATAGCTTTCCAGTTGTTTTAATGTATATGATTTATCGAACTGCTTAACCTTTAAATCACTAACTTGAATATATGTCAGCACGATGTTAATCTTCTTTAACCCATTGGCATTAGCATATATATAAGCATATATTTTAGCTTGAGCTAAATGACTTGGGGTTGTTTCTATTTCTAGTAGGTCAAAATCAAGATGTGTTGATTTTATTTCTTCAATAATTATTTGATCATCACGAAAAAGAACACCATCAATTCTTCCTTGAATCGATAGAGTAAAATCTTCATGCTCGTATTTGATTTGACATACAACTTCTTTTTTGTCGGTTTCAAGATATTGATTTTGCCAGTACTTATGAATATCTGTGCCTTCTTGAGCTCTTTGAAGCAAATTCTTAGTGCTAGAAATATTGCCGGATCCATAAAGTAGTTCAACCATATCCTTGACGCTAATCGATATTTCTTTCATAGTTTTCACCTATTATATTAATATTATACTCTAAAGAAATAGAAAAAAAATAAAAAAACCAAGAAGACTTGGTTTTTTCTAGAATTTTATCTGGAATGGTAATAACGGTAGATTATTAGAAGTTATAATGTCACAGATAGGGAACTTCTTCATACCATATCTAAGCTCTTTAAATTCTTTATCCTTTTTAATTTCGATAATATTATTAGTAATTGTTATGCCTTCTAAAGGATAAAAGTCAATCCCGTTCAAAGAGTAAGAAAATCCTAAATATTGTCCCGATTTTGAGACTAAATTCAGATAATTATCCTTAGTTAGAATTGTTATTTTATCTGGATATATTTGGTAAGAGAAAAAAGTGGGCGGTGTATTATTCTTTCCAATTTTGTACAACTTTTCCAATACTACATTAGATAGCCTTTTAGCTACTAAATGTTTGTCTTTAGGATTAATCATTTCCGGATCGCCAAAGTCAATAGCTGGCACAAGATAAGCATCATCTTTCTCAGCTGCAATCTTTGCTTGGGCGATTCTAATCATACTTACTGAATAGTCATCAGCTTCAGGATGATTATATCCAGCAATTTGAATGATAAATATAGGTAATTTTATATCGTTAAAATCTAATCTAAGACATTTGATTATTGATCTTAGAGCGTTTTCATAGACGCTAAAATAAGGATAATCATTCTCTCCTTGATAAAAGCAAATAGCTTTTATTTGAAGTGGTACAATCGATTCTTTAAGATTGCCATATAAAGGTAACTTTTCTTGGTTTGTATATTTGCTTGTTAGAAGTTTAATTTCATTACTGGCTTCAATATCAGAATTACTCATCCAAGAAAATATCCTTGAATCTTGATGACTACATTGTACTATTCCTATCGGATGCTTAATTATTTCATGCATACCCTTTGAAAACAAATAAGCCAATGCGCTAAAGTTTTCGAAATTAGTTTTATCAGTTAATACCCAACCATTTTCAATGTTTGAGCAGCAAAAGAACCTTAAACTCAAATTGTCATAGTCTTGATTACAATAGCTGTCTTTTAAAGGCATTGAAATATTCATTCCACCTAAGAACAAGTAAACGTCACCTATAACACAATTATACAAAATAATTTTTTCTTTTTTAGATTGAATAGTCACGGAAAAAGAAGCTTCTCTTTCGTCAATACTAGGAAATTCGACTATAAATGTGTCAGATTTGGTTCTGATGTTGATTTCGTTGTCAAGAAGCTTAAAACTTAAATCGATATTTTTCTTGCATTTACCGAAAATGCGAATTGGTTTTCCCGCTTGGAAAACCATGTTGTCATTAAATACATCTGCTAATACAAAGGTGCTTTTCATTTTTTAAAAAATCCTTTCAGGGTTAAAACCCTATAAAACTAGTGATATTATAACAAAAAAAGCGACTTAAAGTAAACAAGAATTAAGTCGCTTTATATATAAGAAATTATAGTCTTTATCATTTTATTTTTTATATCAATCAATTGATAATTTTCTTACGATATTTGTTACCTACTTTTTCTAGATAGTGAGTTGAAGCAAAATCGATAGTATCTTTGATTGATGTATATATATCGCGGGTTTTAAAACCGAGGTCTCGCATTGCTTTTTCATTTGAGAAATTGTGATTGGAGTTTAACACCGATATTGAGTAATGGGTAAACAAAGGTCTTCGTCTCATCAACATGAAAATGAATTCCGCGAAATAACTCATGGAGAGGATAAACCAATAAGCTAATTTGGTTTTCACTTTTTTTCTATTGGTATATTCAGCAATGAAATCAAGCAATTCTTTAATTTTAATTGAGTGTCCGGATAAAATATATCCTTCCTTATCTTTACCTTTATCTGCCGCTTGAATTATCCCGTCTGCGACATCCCTAACGTCCACAAAGTTATATCCGCCTTTCAAGTAAGCTGTTAACCTACCTAAAAGGTAGTCAGTAAAGACTTGTCCAAAATTGGATAGTTTATAGTCATATGGTCCGATTATACCTGAAGGGTATACTACCACGGTTTCCAATTCGGGTGAAGTTTGATTTAAGATTAAGTCGGTAGCTATTGCTTTGGTCTTTGCATAGTGTCCTTTTACTTTTTTTGGATCTAGTACTAATGGTTCTTCAATTAATTGATTATTCTTCTTTTCTTCTATAGCATGGACGCTTGATGTGTAGACTAGACGCTTGATTTTGTTTACTTGACAAACTTCCAAGAGATTCTTTGTCCCCTCAACATTCACTTTATAAAGTTGCTTTTTTCTGCCAAGTCTTATTTCAACAATCCCAGCTAAATGAAAAACAACATCATAATCTTTCACAATCTCAAACAACCGATTTTTATCAGTGATATCGCCATAAATGATACTCGCGAATGGTTCAATAATTGAAATATCGTCATTATTCATCACCAAAGCATACACTTCATGGCCCAATTTATATAGTTTTTTGACTAAGACATTGCCTATATGTCCAGTAGCACCGGTTACTAAATATTTCATAATAGTACTCCTTTGGTTTCATTATATAATGAAACTTTTCATTTTTAAACGGTTGTTTACTATTGTGATGGAATATTCAACAACCTATC
>Ga0265295_1009389_pt1 | contig 10478 bp, 10 predicted proteins | sample Munlansysbiofilm_FD_192503 | JGI IMG/M metagenome (GOLD analysis project Ga0265295, IMG submission 192503) | Leachate microbial communities from a municipal landfill in Southern Ontario, Canada - Methane capture system biofilm | ecosystem: Engineered > Solid waste > Landfill > Unclassified ... | reverse complement strand
CATTGCTCAACAGACGAAATTAGGACAGAAACTGGCAGTCAGAGATAAGATAGCAAATGCGGAAGCAAATTTCAAAATCAACATTTTAAAATACACAGAAGGGGAAGAATATTTTATGTATTTTAGCAAATCATACAGAAAAACCTGGCGTAAAAATTAAAAAAGAACAGAATATGAAAAAATTATTATTGATCAGTAATTCCACAAATGCAGGAGAGGCTTATCTTGGATGGCCACGTGAATATATCCGTGATTTTTATCAATCACATGGAGTAAAAAACATTTTGTTTGTGCCCTATGCTGGAGTAAATTTAGCCTCTGAAAGCCTAAAGGCTTCATTTGATGCATACGAAAAACGTGTCGCAGGTGTTTTTGCTGAACTTGGGTTAACATTAACTTCAGTTCATCAGTTTTCTGATCCAGTTAAAGCTGTGAAGGAAGCCGAAGCTGTTGCAGTTGGTGGTGGAAATACATTCCATCTGGTTTATGAAATGCATCGCACAGAAGTGATGCAAGCCATTACAGAACGTGTTTCAAACGGAATGCCCTATTCAGGATGGAGCGCGGGATCCAATGTTGCTTGCCCTTCAATGAAAACAACCAACGATATGCCCATCACTGAACCTGGATCATTTGATTGTCTCAACTTGATTCCTTTTCAGATTAATCCTCATTATTTGGACGTAAATCCTGCTGGTCACGGTGGTGAAACACGCCAACAGCGAATTGAAGAGTTTCTTGCAGTAAACAGAGACGTGAAAGTGGTTGGCTTACGCGAAGGCACATTGTTGAAAATAGAAGGTGAGAAAATTCAACTTCTTGGCAGTCGCCCAATGATAATTTTTGAATATGGCAAAACTCCAGTTGATTATGATTCTACTGCTGATCTACAATTTTTATTAAAAAGCTAAATGTATGGGGATAGATTTCTGGAATGAACGATATGCATCACAAGAGTATGTTTACGGCAAAGAACCCAATGATTTTTTCAAGGAGTGTCTCGAAGAGCAGATTTCCGGAAAAATCCTGTTAGTAGCCGAAGGAGAGGGGCGCAATGCAGTGTATGCCGCTCAAAGAGGATGGGTGGTTGATGCTTTGGATACAAGTCAGAAGGGCATGGACAAAGCTCTCAACTTGGCTAAGGAAAAAGGAGTCAGGATTAATTATGTTGTTGACAATATCCTTTTTCATCAGCAGAAACAAGATTTTTATAATCTTGTTGGCGTATTCTTTCTTCATCTTCCACGTCAGCAGCGAAGAGTCTTTTCGCTTAAAATGTGGGAATCATTAAAACCTGGTGGGAAAATGATCATGGAGGTATTCTCTAAGAATCAATTGGATTTTGGCACTGGTGGACCTAAAGAACTTGATTTGCTTTATTCAGAAGAAGAAATAATAAGCGATTTTCCATGTTTTAAAATTGAAGTTTTGCAGACCATTGAACGCAAAATTCATGAAGGCTCACGTCACAATGGACATTCTTCGGTGATTCGTTTTATTGGCGTCAAATAAAAGTGAAGGAAGACAGAGATATAACCGAGAATTATCCATGTAACCCTGGACCTGTCACTCTGAAGGATATTAGGGTGCTCAGAGGTGCTAATTATTATAGTGGTGGACCAGTCATATACATGAAAGTCAGTCTCAATGAATATGACGAGGTGTTTACCAATCAAATCGGTGGTTTTTATGAAGATCTAGCAATGGCATTGCCTACGCTTATTGAGCATCATTGTTCTGAAGGTATGAGAGGTGGCTTTTTTACGCGTCTCAAAGATGGGACACTGCTAGGACATGTTATTGAACATGTGGCTATTGAACTTCAGACACTTGCTGGGATGGATGTTTCTTTTGGAAAAACAAGAAGTGCTCTGACGCAGGGAGAATATAATATTGTGTTCAGATTTTACAACGAATACGCTGGTGTGCATGCTGGTAAAGCTGCCATCAACCTTGTTAACTCTTTATTGCTTCATCAACCTTTCAATGTGATGGATGTGGTCGCACAGTTGATCGCTTTCAGAAAGTCTCGCGACTTTTCTTACTTTATTGAAGCAATGATTCATGAAGCATCTGAAATGCAGATTCCATGGATGCATATTGAAAAATTGAATATGATTCAGTTTGGTTCGGGCAGATATCAGCAGAGGATATCTTCTGATCTTCATTCAACGCCCGAAAAAACTGACCATCAACTTCATGATGCTCTTTCTTATTTACAGTCTCTTTTCATAGATTTAGAAAAGGATCATATTCCGCTCATTTCAGTGACTGGATCTAAGGGGAAAACCATGTGTACAGAACTCATCGCTCGAGGATTAGAAGCTATGGGGATGAAAACTGCTTTGTCAAACTCAAATGGTGTTTTTTATGACAATGTAAAAAGTGATTGTTTGGTTGATTCTGAAAATCCACATGCGAAACATTTGCTTCAGAATCCAAATATCGACATTGCCGTTTGTGAAACTCCCGTTGAAAGCATATTTGCATCAGGGTTGTCATATCAACTGGCAGATATGGGTGTGGTTTTGAATGTGAATGATGATTGTCTCCGCGAATTGGATGTAAAAAGAATTGATGATCTTGCGTACGCCAAATCAGTGGTTGCCGAGGAGGTGCGAACAGATGGATTTACATTGTTAAATGCTGATGAAGATCTTGTTGTGGAAATGTCCACACGTTTATATTCGCAAGTTGCTTGGTTTTCGTCGGTCAGAAATAGCTCTCGCACCTTAAAGCTGCTATCTTCCAATGTAATCATCGCAATCAATGATGGAAAGGAACTGAAAATTTATCGCAATGGGCAGAATGTTTTTGACATCTGTATCAAGAATTCCTCGTTTTTGAATTTTGAAAATAAAATTTATGAGTCTGTCAACGCAACAATACTGGCACTTTTTCTTTTGGGTGTGGACAAAGATATTATTAATCAAGTTTTGAATTGATTGTTATTAAATTGTTATTTTATGTCTCTATCTTTGTCTTTTATGCCTTTTTGTAATTTTTATACCTTCATTTTCAGTAATTTTTAATAATTTTGCAAACCTAATTTTTCTAACATGATTAGTATTACTCTTCCCGATGGTTCCGTAAGACGCTATGAGCAGTCAGTGTCTGCCCTGGATGTTGCCCGAGATATTCATCCGGGACTTGCAAAGAAATCTCTTGCTGCTAAGGTAGATGATGTTGTTGTTGATCTTACCAGACCTATTACCAAAGACTCAAAACTTCAATTGTTCACTTGGGATAATGTTGAAGGGAAAGCAGCCTTTTGGCACACTTCAGCGCATTTACTTGCCGCTGCAGTTGAGCAATTATATCCCGGAGTGAAATTCGGCATTGGTCCTGATATTGAAAATGGGTTTTATTACGATATTGATTTTGGAGATGTCCAAATTAATGAAGATGACCTTTTGAAAATTGAAAAACGAATGAAAGAAATTGCCTCAGGTGATTTCCCGATGATTCGTAGAGAAGTGAGCAAAGCTGAAGCTCTCGATTTTTTCAAGAAAAAAGGTGATGAATATAAAGTAGAGTTGATTAGCGAATTGGAAGACGGCACCATAAGTTTTTATGAACTTGGCACTTTTACAGATTTGTGCCGTGGGCCTCATCTTCCTGATGTTGCACCAATTAAGTCTATTAAACTACTTTCTCTTGCTGGAGCATACTGGCGTGGAGATATTACTAGAAAACAGCTGACTAGAGTTTATGGGATCACTTTTCCACAGCAGAAACTACTTGAAGAATATCTGGTACTCCTTGAAGAAGCTAAAAAACGCGATCACCGAAAACTCGGAAAGGATCTTGAATTGTTTGCTTTTAGTCAGAATGTGGGACCCGGACTTCCTCTATGGTTGCCCAGAGGTGCCATGATTCGTGAACAGTTGGAAGCTTTTCTAAAAAAAGTACAGAAAAGATATGGATATCAGCAGGTGATGACACCGCATATAGGAAATAAAAGTTTGTATATCACTTCTGGTCACTATGATAAGTATGGGAAAGATTCATTTCAGCCCATCGGTTCCCCTGTTGAAGGTGAAGAGTTTATGCTGAAACCCATGAATTGCCCTCACCATTGTGAAATTTACTCGGTAACACCAAGATCTTATAAGGATTTGCCATTGAGATTTGCTGAATTTGGAACTGTATACAGGTATGAGCAGAGTGGAGAACTTCACGGACTTACACGTGTGAGAGGGTTTACTCAGGATGATGCACATATTTTCTGTACTCCTGATCAGCTTAAAGAAGAATTTATCAAAGTGATTGAGATTGTGATGATTATTTTTGAAACTCTGAGTTTTAAAGATTTCACAACTCAAATTTCTCTTCGTGATCCATTGGATACAAAAAAATATATTGGCAGTGATGAGAACTGGGAAAAGGCAGAGCGTGCGATCATCGAAGCATGTGAAATGAAAGGAATTGATGCTGTGCAGGTGATTGGAGAAGCTGCTTTCTACGGACCTAAGTTAGACTTTATGGTCAAAGATGCCATTGGCAGAAAGTGGCAGCTAGGGACGATTCAGGTGGATTACAACCTTCCTGAGCGCTTCGGTCTTGAATATATCGGAGCCGATAATCAGAAACACAGGCCTGTTATGATTCACAGAGCACCTTTTGGCTCAATGGAAAGGTTTGTTGCTGTTTTACTCGAACACACTGGCGGTAACCTACCACTTTGGCTGGCTCCCGATCAAATAATTATTTTGCCCATTAGTGAAAAATTTCATACTTTTGCAAACGATATTTTTAAGACCCTTGATGAGCACGATCTCAGAGTATCAATCGATTCGAGAAGTGAAAAAATAGGAAAAAAGATTAGAGATGCAGAAATGGCGAAAATTCCGTATATGATTATTATCGGTGAAAAGGAAATGAATGAAAATCTTGTATCTGTAAGAAGACACGGGCAGGGCGACTTAGGTTCTATGCCTGTAGAGCAATTTGTAAAAACTGTAAGTGATGCAGTTGAAAATGAAAAGAAATTTTAATTAACCAATGTTCCATTAAAATAGGAGACTTAATTATAGCAACACAGCCCAACCCTAGGTTTTATAAAAACAGGCAGAGAAAAGAAGAGCCTTACCGAGTGAATCAACGTATCACTTCACCCATGGTTCGTGTCATTTTCGATGGAGAAGATAAAGGGATTTTATCATTGCGCGAGGCACTTGAGATGGCCGATCGTGTAGATCTCGACCTTGTTGAAATTGCTCCTGCAGTTCAGCCACCTGTTTGTAAAATTATTGACTACAGTAAATTTCTGTATGATAAGAAAAAGAAACAAAAGGAATTGAAATCCAAGGCAGCTAAAGTAGTGATCAAAGAAATCAGACTCAGTCCTAATACGGATGATCATGATTTTAATTTTAAACTGAAGCATGCTATTAAATTTCTTCAGGATGGTGAAAAGGTAAAAGTGGATGTTTTCTTTAAAGGACGTTCTATTATTTATAAAGAACAAGGTGAAATTATCCTTTTGAAGTTTGCTGATGAGCTTTCTGAATATGGAAAAGTAGAGTCGTTGCCAAAATTAGAAGGAAAACGAATGATCATGATGGTCGTTCCTAAAAAAGTAGTAAAATAGATAACTATATATAAATTAAAACTGTTATGCCTAAATTAAAAACGAAATCAAGCGCGAAGAAGAGATTCAAGCTGACAGGTACAGGTAAAGTGTTCAGAAAACATGCTTATAAAAGCCATATTCTGACCAAAAAGTCAAAAAAGCAGAAACGCAACCTGACCTATAAAACTATAGTCTCTCGTGCTGATACGAAAAATGTGAAAGACATGTTATGTGTCAAATGAAAATCAATTGTTAATCTGTTTGTTGCTTATAAAGTTCTCGAAAGAGGCGCGCAAACACAAAAAAGGAGGTAATTATGCCACGTTCAGTAAACGCAGTAGCGTCGAAACAAAGAAAAAAGAAAGTCCTAAAAAGGACGAAAGGTTATTTTGGTCGAGGTAAGAGTCTGATTACAGTAGCAAAAAATCGTAATGAGAAAGGTTTAACTTACGCATACAGAGACAGAAAAGCCAAGAAAATTCAATTCAGAAGCCTTTGGATACAGCGTATCAATGCAGCATGTCGCATGCATGATATGTCTTATTCTGTATTCATTGATAAATTGAATAAGAACAACATTGCTATCAATAGGAAAGCTCTTGCTGATCTTGCAATGAATAACCCTGAAGCATTTACAGCTATTATCAATGAAGTGAAATAGATAGATTTTCTTCAGATATGAAAAAAAGAGGCAACCAATGGTTGCCTCTTTTTTTATTCTGATGCTATGGACCATACTCCCAAAAATAAAAGCCGAGCGGCATCTTCCATGCTTTCATAAGTAAGATGATCGGGGGTGTCTTGGTGTTTGTGATAATATATGGGATTGACTCTTCCAGTCATGCCAAACTGAATTGTAGGCACGCCATTCATGAGAAAGACGAGTCCGTCGGTGCGAGGACGACCAGTGGCAGGTTTGTTTGCTGAGGAAGTGAGTGTTCTGTGAATATATGTTGTGTTCATGTTTTCAAAATGACTGAGCAATTCGGGATATGATTGCCCTCCCCAAGCAGCAAGACCTGTTCCGTTGCCTACCATATCAAGATTGATCATTAAAAGGATATTTTCAAGTGGGATTTTGGGATTTTTTACAAAATGAAGACTGCCGAGCAACCCACATTCTTCGCCCCCAAACAGAATGATCATGACACTCCGTTTCATCTTTCCCTCCATTTGTATCAGTGCTTTTGCAGCAGCAAGTACATCCGCTACACCTGAAGCATTGTCTAGTGCCCCAGGCAAAAGAAATCCCAGTGATCCTTGCCCATCAAGATGTGCACCGATGACTATCACTTCGTTTTTTAATTCAGGATCATTTCCCTCAATGAATCCAATAATGTTTGCAGTTTTTCCACTTTCGTGACGAACTACGTCTGTGGTTATTTCCACATTTGTTTGTGACTCAAACGAACGGGGGTGCATTCTTTGTGAAATGTCTTTTAGAACAGAATCCCAATTGAGTTTTTCGATTTCGAAAATAGAACGGGCAATGTCATCGTGAACTGCGGCATAGAAGAAATCTTTGTAAAAAGGTGTTCCTGGACTAGCCATCATGCTAACTATCAATACGCCCAATGCTCCATGTTCATAAGCATTCGTAAATTTGTATCGGTGAGAATTGTAAAAAGTCCACTTTGATTTTGCTTCACTATCATTGCCTTTGTATGGGACATCTCCAGTTATGAGAACTATTTTGCCTTTGACGTCAATTTTTGCATAGTCATCATAATCCATTTCAGGACATGTGATTCCATGGCCGGCGAACACAACTTGTCCTTTAACTTTTCCGTTGTCAGGATTGGCACCTGGATAATAATCTTGACCTGCAATCAGTTTTCGCTTTGTTTTGCCTGATTTGAGCACTACTGATCCAGAACTTTTGACTTCTGTCCATGCACGATCGAAATACTGAAAATATGAACCATCATCACCGTAGGGTTGAATGCCCCATCCACTGAACAAATCTGCTGCCCACTGAGCAATCTCCATATATTCGGGTGTTCCAGCAAGGCGACCTTTGTATTTTGGCTGAACCATTTCGTTGATCCATCCCTCGATTTCATTTGAGGAAATTAAATCCTGAGACTTTTGAAACGGCTCGCTGTTTTGAGATTTTGTTGTAAGATTAAAAAGTAAAAGAAGAATTGTAATGAGTAGTATGTTTTTTCTTATCATCATAAAAATATAGTTTGTAAAAGTATTAATTTTTCAAAATCGTAAACCCTGTGTAGGGAATAAGCACTTCGGGAACCATAATTCCGTCAGCAGTTTGATTGTTTTCAATGATGGCTGCAACTATTCTAGGTATAGCTAGAGCGCTGCCATTCAGTGTGTGTGGAATGAATATTTTTCCGTCTTTGCTTTTAACTCTCAGTTTCATACGGATGCTTTGGAAAGTTTCAAAACTAGAAACAGAACTCACTTCGAGCCAGCGTTTTTGGCCTGCAGCCCAAACTTCAAAGTCAAATGTCATGGCTGATGTGAAACTGATATCGCCACCGCAAAGTCGTAAAATACGATAAGGGAGGCCGAGGCTTTCAATAAGACTTCCAACGTGATTGCACATTTCATCAAGAGCTGCATATGCTTTTTCAGGATTTTCAATTCGTACGATTTCAATTTTATCAAATTGGTGCAGACGATTTAATCCACGCACATCTTTGCCGTAAGAACCAGCTTCACGACGGAAACAAGCTGAATATGCAACATGTTTTATGGGGAGCTCGCTCTCTTTGAGAATTACATCGCGGTAGATGTTGGTTACAGGAACTTCGGCGGTTGGAATGAGAAACAAATTGTCGAGTGGCATGTGATACATCTGTCCGTCTTTATCTGGGAGCTGACCAGTTCCAAAGCCTGAATCTTCATTAATCAGATAGGGAGGCTGAACCTCAAAGTAGCCTGCTTCAACACCTTTGTCAAGGAAATACTGAATCAAAGCTCTTTGGAATTTTGCCATTAGACCTTTATATACAGGAAATCCTGAGCCTGTGATTTTGCTTCCCCATTCAAAGTCAATAAGGCCATACTCATCACAAAGGTCCCAATGTGGTTTTAGATTATCTGCAAAAACTGAAAGATCCGCCTTCTCTAGAATGACTTCATTATCTTCTGCGCTAAGTCCTGGTTTTACATCAGGATGAGGCAGATTCGGGAGTTGCGCCATGAGTGTATCCTGGGTCAATTGGAATTCCTGAAGTTTAGACTCTAGCTCTTTGGATGTTTCTTTCAGTTGTGCAGCTTGCTCTTTTAATGGATTGGCTTCTGCAGCTTTTCCTGTTTTAAACAATTGCCCAATTTGTGCTGATAGTGTATTGGATTCAGCCAGACAATCATCAAGTTCTTTTTGTGTTGAGCGACGCCCCTCATCACTGTCGAGAATCTGGTCAACCAGTTCAATGTGCTTGAAGTTTTTAATGGCAAGTCTTGATTTTACATCGGCAGGATTTTCTCTGATATAGTTGATGTTCAGCATGGAATAATAACTTTTAAAAGTGCAAAATTAATGGTTTCTGTTCTATTTTTTCTTCTTTTTAGGTGGGACCTGATCATTAATAATATAAATCATTCTGAAAGATAGAAAGTTGTTATATTGTTTTCTGTCCCATGTTTTTATGTCAGTTGTATAAGTTCTGATGCGGATGTATGAAAGTGAATATGAATACTTGAAATCAAACCACAATTTCCACCAAACTCTAAATCTGACATCAGCAAAAATATTGATATCATCTCTGTCATAAGGACCTCTTTTATCGCTCCATTTGACTCGCTTGCCATATTCAATTTCCCTTCCTGATGTAAGTCTATTGTATGAAAGTCCTGCGCCTACTGTAACGACATCTCTATCATTGTAATGAATACTTATGGGGACCTCAAGGTAGTTGAGCCTTAGATTATAGTATGGAAGCATATCAGTTGTAAGAACTGTGTCATAGTTTATGGGGTATTTTTTATAAGCCCCTTTTTGACTGTATAGGGTTTCAATGGCAATACTCCAGCGATTTTTGAGAGGGATGATTGCAGTTGCACCAACATTTAAACCGGGTTTGAAAAAACCGTACACTTCGTCTCCGTCAACTTGTGAAAGATTACTTCCGAGAATTAATCCTCCCTTGATGCTTTGTCCAGATATGCTCAGGCTTAAAAGCAGGGTTAATATAAATATCAATGAATTTCTCATAATCCCTTCATGGTTAACTGAATCCTGCGACGTTTCATGTCAACTGACACAACTTTTACTTGAACTTTTTGATTGATTTTCACAACATCGTTGGGGTCTTTAACAAACTTATCTGCCAACTGGCTGATATGAACAAGTCCAGCTTCGTGTAACCCTATGTCCACAAACGCACCAAAAGCAGTGATGTTGGTGACGATGCCTGGCAAAACCATTCCTTCGTATAGATCTTCCATGTCTCGAATGTTTTCGTCAAACTCAAACAAATCAAATTCTTCACGTGGATCTCGCCCTGGTTTGTCTAGTTCTTGCAAAATATCATTGATGGTTGGAAGTCCTGCTTTGTCATCTACAAAATCCTGTGGTTTTATAAAATCAAGAAATTGTTTTTTTCGGTTTTTCTCTCTTAGCAGTTCATCAAGCTGAATCTGTAATGATTCCATCATCTTCTCAACAATGTAATAACTTTCAGGATGGACAGCGGTGGAGTCAAGTGGATTGTCGCCATCTTTTATTCTTAAAAAACCGGCAGCTTGTTGAAAGGCTTTTTCTCCGAACCGTGGAACTTTGAGTAATTGTTCACGCGTTGTAAATTTTCCGTTTTCGTTTCTGAATTCCACAATGCTTTTAGAAAGTGCAGGTCCAATTCCGGATACATGAGTCAATAGTTCCTTGCTAGCAGAATTCAATTCAACACCAACTTTATTGACGCAACTGATCACTGTT
>Ga0265295_1009388_pt1 | contig 10478 bp, 8 predicted proteins | sample Munlansysbiofilm_FD_192503 | JGI IMG/M metagenome (GOLD analysis project Ga0265295, IMG submission 192503) | Leachate microbial communities from a municipal landfill in Southern Ontario, Canada - Methane capture system biofilm | ecosystem: Engineered > Solid waste > Landfill > Unclassified ... | reverse complement strand
GCATCGTAGGTGTAGGAGGTAATTTGGCCGAGACCTTCGATCCTTTCTAAAGTACCCAGGAAGCCGGGGGTGGTGCTGTAATGCCAGGTGGTTGTGCCTTCGTGTTCGATGCGGCTAGTTGTGCGGCCCAGCTTGTCGTAGGTGTATGTGGTTTCAAAGCCGCGTGGCGTGGTTTGGTTTATGAGTTCGCCAAAGGCATTGTAGGTGGTTTGCATCAGCCCGTAATTGGGATCGCTGAGCGTACTGCGCTGTCGGCGGCTGTTGTAGCTGAGTGTGATCAGGGTATTGGACTGTGCGCTAATCATGGTTTGATGAAGTTTTCCGTCGCTAAAGTAGGTGTTTTTTGGTTAGGTGGCTGACACCGATTGTAAAATAACAATATCTGGACGACGTAGTCGCAGACTACGCCGAGCGGGGGTTATCACCAAGCGCATGAGATTGACTGCCAAATACAAATGCATGTCCAGCTGTTGCACTTGACCAGCTTCCAATAACACTTGCATAAGGCATAGTAGCGCTCGAATTACGGCCTGCAATAAATGAATAATTACCCGAAGCTGTATTCCCTTCACCAAAAGCTGATGCTTTGATCCCTGTTACTGTATTGCCGGGGCAAGTGGCGCAAGTCTGTGCTTTGATTTCTGTAATAGTGCCAATGACTAAAAAAATCACTGACAATAAAGCGTACTTATAGTATTTCATATCAATATAAATTATTGTTTAACAATCTTTTTTGTTTCAATTATTTGTCCGTTAACCAACAAAGTCAGAATATACACACCCTTACTATAGCCAGTTGTGTTAATAGAGATTTTGCTGCTTTTTGCTTGAACCTTTTTAAGTAGTTGCCCGCTTTGGTTGTGTAGCTCTATTTCATAGCCCCTCTCAGGTCCTTCCACATAAAAATGATCTGTTGCAGGATTGGGATAAACCAGAAATTGGCTTAGCTGAATCGTCGGGTCAGAAATATAGACTAACTGACCTTCACGGTTAAGTTTTAAGTATATAATGTCAAAAACTCCTGTTTCATGGTTAAACTTTCTGGCATTCACAAAACAACCACCATCGCGTAGAGCCAACACAAAATAAGTGATGTAATAAGCATCACCTCCCATGAAATAGCGATACCGATCCTGTAAAGTGCTGTCAGTCTGCCCGATCATGATCCAGTTGGTATAATTTACAGGCGGAAACCCCCAATACATATCGATTGTACCGGTATAATAAATTGTATCCGAGTTTAAGAAGTCAAAGCTTTTTGTCTGCCCCGGATAATCGTCCGAATCTTGTTCACCGAACTCTCCAAAATAACTTCGGTTCATCAGGGTATCATACAAAGCGATACATACTTCATGGTCTGGGGAAGGGATATTATCTCGGTATCCTTGGTATGACAAATAAAAACTGGTATCATTCTTCCATTGTACATACATTAGCCACATTGTTGGTAGTGGAAGTACTTCACTATACAAGTGGTTAAAGGTAGTGTCAAAAACTGCCTTTGATGAGTTATTTAAAGGATCCAGGCCTGGGCCTGAAAATAACCAAATACGATTCTTGGCAGGATTAAAAGTGTATTCGTAATATCCTGATGTTGAATTATCAGGGTAAATATGGTATCGGACAAGGTTGCCCTGATTATCAAAGCGTGCAAAAATAGGGTAATGTTTTGGATCCAGGTGAAAACTAACTCTTCCGAACCCGTAGAACCCATTTTCATCAACAATCAGTTTAGAAAAACTAATACCATCTACATCTTCAAAATAATACTGTCTAACCCAATTCCGGTTCAGTTGTTCATCAACTTTTAACAAAAGCAAGAAGGACGAATCAGTTTCAGGCAGAGTAGAGTAACCGGCCACTAAATATCCATCCTCCTCATATTTTGTTATTGTTGTAAAATCAAAAACAGTATCCCCGAGCATATAATTGACAGTTGTGGTGTCCCCGTTAGGATTAAAAATCAGTAATCTTGCTTTCTGAAGTGCTATCTGAGGGGTATAATCCTGACCGATAGCTTGTGAAAGGATTGTTATAATATTGCCATCATCGTCCTCAATCGCAGCCTCGCTACGTTTAACATACTCCGATTTCAATTCAAAGCTGAAAGTGTTTTGTGCAATCGCTCCGTTTAAAACCAAAAGGCTGGACAATAATACAATGAGTTGGTTTATTTTCATCTGTCTATGACTATTTCAAGTGCTTTCCCCGCTGGCGCCGATTTGCAATCGGTGTCCGTATAATTTGTTTTTAATTTAGCTTCATTCTTTCGGTTCATGTATCAAAAGTAATCATTTGTTGTAAATCGTCACATGTGTATTATTTGCATATTTTATGTTACATAAGGGAATGTTACGGATACGGATTGCAAATCCGCACCAGCAAGGAGTCTCATAGTGCTAAATTTTTGGTTAAAAAAATTGAAATGATCATAAAATCCCGGGTTTTTCTCCCGTGGCTTCGTGCTTCGTGTTGGTTGTGTTTACACATTTTAATTCGTTTTTAATTTATCACGTTTTTACTGGCAAAGGGTCAACATTTTTTTTAATCATTTCGGCAGGCTAAAACCTTCCGGAAAATGTCTTTCTTCTACCTATATATGTCAGAAAATCGAAAAAGTCATCAAAAAATATTTTCAAAAAGCCCAAAAACCGTTGTAAATAATTGTGTGTCAATATTATCTGTGTTGATAAAAAAACCTAAGTTAACATAATGTTTTTGGGGTTTTAGCGGGTTTTTCAAGTTTTTTGCAAGTGTAAATGCAGAGAAAAGTTCGCCAAAAGATACATTGCGCTGTCGGAAACGAGAAATTTGGCAGGGCTAAAGCCCATAACGCGAGGCGTTGTGTATCCCCGGCCTGAAGGCCGGACTTAATCAAGAGGATTTGGTTGACTTTTGAAGGCAGGTCTTCAAAACGTCGGATAGAAGTTGTAATTGATAAGGTATAATGCTGATATAGTGGAGTGTAGTACAAAGATATGGAGAGCTGCGTCAGCGGCGTTCGCGTTCAGACGAAGGGCAGGCTCGATGACCAATTCGTGCAGCAGCCCGATAGCCCAAAATGTCTTTGGTCGAAAAGGATAATTACTCCACGATCAGATTTCGGTAGTGGTCGTAGCGATCGGTGATTTGCTCCACGAAGGCGTAGGTTTCTTCGCCACGGGCGTATCCATAATACACCACGGAATCGTGATAAAAGGCTGGTTTTGATTTGTTAAGCATGAAAAAGTCGGTTTCGCCTGTCCACACATTGGGATTTTTCTTGTATTTTTTGGCCAGTCGTCGGGCGTCCAACACATGACCAACACCGGCATTGTAGGACGCCAAAATAAATTTTATCCGTTCGGTCGAATCTGTTACGCTGGCCGGAATTTGTCGATCCAGGTACTGAATAAACTTTCCACCGATGCGAATTTGTTCTTCAGGGCTTGCCGTTGAGTCGATCCCAAACTGTTCCATCACCACGGGCATCAGCTGCATAAGTCCATAAGCGCCAGCCCAGCTCACGACTTCGGGCTTAAACTCCGATTCTTGATAAATCAGTGAAGCCAGCAAACGCCAGTCCCATTTTATTTCACGTGCTACTTCTTTGATGGTTTCGTCGTAGGCCGACAAGTGTCCTTCGTTGAAGGAGGTGTATTCGCTTTTTGCCAAATAGCGTACCCTGCTGCTTTTGAAATATTTATTGTAAATCACTCGGGCTTCAAAAGTATCGTTGAAAGCATTGAGCCAGAGGTTTATCTCGTTCAAAAGCGCTTTGTCTTCTTCTTTCTTTAAAGCCCAAGCCAGCTTTTGCGGGAAACTGATTGGCATTTTGGTGTCAATTCCAGGATAAACCTGCTCATTAATCAATGCAATGTGTTCATCTGCAACGGTATAATCAATTTCGCCATTGGCAACGGCAGCAATTAAATCTTCTACCTCGCGCTTGTCTTCTATAATATATATGGTATCAGCGATTTCATCCATCAGTGTTTCCAACCGTCTTTTAAAAATGCTGCCTGCTTCAACGTGGATAGTCTTTCCGGCCAGTTCAAGGCTTGAGCGCAGAAGTTTGCGCTCAATCTGATCACGCGTTGACATTTTTTGCCAGCCCTTGGGCATACGCTGCACCAATACCTGCCGGGTAATAATTAATGGATCGGTAAAATCAAACTGACTTTTGCGTTTTCCGGTAACAGTAAGACCCATTGCAATTACATCAACATCGCCTTTTTCCAAAAGTTTAAAACCTTTTTCCAGGTTTTCCTCAATGCGTAGCTCAAGCTGTATGCCCAGGTGCTTGGTAAACTTTTCAAGCATCTCATATTGATAGCCCATTGGTTCGCCCCGATAAATATAGTAGTTTATTGAGTTGTAATCGGTAAGGGCAACAAGCTTGCGGCGGTTGATGATTTGCTGCAATTTGTCGGCTTGTTCTTTTTTATCTTTTTTCGCATTGTCGGCTTTTCTATTTGTATCAGAAGCACAAGACCAAAGCGATAAAACAACTGCAAAAAAGACGATTTTTAAAAAAATATGTACTGTTTTAAGCATAAAAAAGCGTTGTTCGCACGCATAAAAGTAAATAAATAGTTTAGATAAACAAGTTTTACCCCATTTGAAGGCCGCACTAAACGCCAAAGCTGTGTGATAAATTATTTTTTCAAAAAACTTTTCTTAATATTGATTTGTATGCCAACATAATGTAACTTTGTAAAGTATTTGTAGTCCACAACCAATTATTACATCTATGAAAAAGATTCTGCCTTACCTCTTAACAGGTTTTATCTTGTTGGGATTAGGTCATTTTTTGACTGCTCAGGAATTATATACTGATTCACAGTACGAATCAGAGGAAACAATTGACGACAGCCGGTTCGGAATGGGACTTGGTATAAAAATGAGTACATTTGGACCTGGAGTCGAAGTTATTGCAGCGGTCACTCCCAAGTTACATCTTAGGTTGGGAGGTACCTATATGGATTATACCTATCACTACAGTGACAAAAATGTTGAAGTAAACGGCAGTGCCGAATCGCATCTGAGCAGTATTTCTTTGCTTGCAAATTATCAGTTGGCAAGGATATTTTTTGTCAGCGGCGGATTTTTGTACAATATGAATGAAATTGGCCTAAAAGGATTTTTTACCAAGTCGATGACAGTTGGCTCAATGGAAGTGTCTCCAGAAAAAATCGGAAGCGTAAACCTTAAAATAAAACCCGGCTCATCGCTTACACCTTATGCCGGCATTGGCTTAGGGCGTTCTTTGTCAAAAAATGGTATTGTTTCGTTTGCCTTTGAGCTGGGAGCTGCTTTTCACGGAAGTCCTAAGGTTGAGTTGGGTGCTACAGGAATGCTGGAGCCAACAGGTTCTGAAGAGCAACGACAAATTCTTGAAGACAACCTCTCAGGTTTTACGATCTATCCCATGCTGAATTTTCAGCTTTCATTTCGATTACTATAACATGAAAACCAATTCTTTATAGCCATGAAAATTAAACACAACTTAGCAATTATAGGAAGTAGCTTACTACTTTTTAGCTTGTTTTTTATCAGCTCTTGCAACAAGCTCGAAAACGTTGCCGATGGAGCAAAACTGATTATTGATTACAATTTGATAGAAACTACCGTTGATGTCCAGCTTTATGATGCCGCTACCGGTGATCTGATTGGCCGTGATGGTGATGCTTCGGTCAAAGTAAAAATTACCGGACCCGATAAAGATGGGGTGATGGATATTACCGGTGTGCAAAACAACGACATGCTCTATTATTCGCAACGTGGCATGCTTGGTCTGGCGCTAATTCCGGAGGCAGCCTATACACCTTCTGAAACCAGGCCTATAGTTTTTAATATTGTAACAGATTTATCGGGTTATCTATCGACAAGCCAAAAAATTACGGTAGTTTCGGAAGGCCGCAACCAGTACAGGATCAATATGGTTAGGCTCGATAATCCGCCACAGGGCGTTACGGTAAACAGGGAGACTGGCGTAGCAACTGCTATCGACGGACGTATTCAGGATCCGGCCACGGTGAGCACACCTACAGGAAAAGCAAAAATCGAAATTCCTGCAGATATCGTGATGCGTGATGCGGGAGGTAACCCGCTTTCAGGAAGCATAAATGTGGATATAGTGCATTTTGACAACACCAGTGATGAGGCACTTGCGGCATTTCCGGGAGGGCTGATGCCTACCGTTACCAGAAGTGATGGAAGTGTTGCTGATGGCATGTTTTATTCGGCTGGCTTTTTGGCCATAGAAATTACGGATGCCAGTGGCCGCCATGCTGCTACTTTTGAGGAGGGAACGGTTAGGATGGAAGCTGTGGTAAGTCCTGAAACCTATAATCCCGAAACAAACGGAGCTGTTGCCGCCGGAGATATAGTACCGGTTTGGAGCTATAACGAAAATACCGGAGAATGGAAAGAAGAAGGCGTTTCTACTATGCAGAATATTGATGGTCAGCTTATTGCCGACTTTGAACTCACACACCTTTCTTATTATAATTTCGATTGGTTTTATGGTGAATACTGCTATCAAGGAGCTGCTTTTCAGTTTGTTGCCGATAACCCAATTTCGGGTTGTTACGTCATGGGAGGCACGATGTATCGCCAAAGTGATAACGCTTACCTGATGGGCATTTATATGTGGGTTTGTCCGGGCGAGCCTGTTTATACCAGCTACGCACCAAGCGGAATTCCGGTAAAAATAGTGTGGAACGAAAGCAATTATCCCAATATTACAATTGCGCCTTCCTCACAGCCTACACTGATTAGTGATTTATGCGCCGGCGGCCCGATTCAAATAAATATACTTAACAATACGAGCAATACCACAACGGTTACCATTGATGTGGAAGCCTACTGTGCCAGCCAGCCCAATGTGATTATCCGGCCAAGTTTCAGTGCCTGGTACCGCCCGATAAGCAATTGGAATTGGAATCCGGTTGCAATGGAAAACGGGTATGCCGAAATTATGGGTGTTGAAATCGGTGGCACCTATATCGTTGGTATCTACTACGACAACCAATGGTATGAAACAGAAGTTGTTGTAACTGACGATGAATATACCTACGTAGGCATTGATTTGCCTGCTGATGTGTGCAATGAAGTGTTTGGATATTAATATTTTTTATCTCAAAGTCTTAACCTGAACTACTTATCAACTTTTTTTGAACCACGAATTGCGTTATGAAAAGATTCCTCATTCCGCTTTGCTACATTTGGAATTATGAAGTTTATTAGTTGGAGTAGTGGAGTTTTGGAGTGATGGAGTTGGAGGATTACATTCCTCCATTTCCTCCTCTTAGCACAACAGGGTGGCATCAGCTTGAGTGATTATTACGAACGAAAATAACGCATGAATAATCCAGGTTAAAGAGAGTAATTTTATCTTTGAAAATAAGGATTGCTTAATAGAAAAATTGGATCGTTGGTAAAGGCTGCCTTTTGGCGGCCTTTGCCATTTTAGTGAAGTTGGCAAACTAACGCTCCGAAATAATCCCGCTTCCCAGACAATAGGGATCTTCGGGATGATATAAAACACCAAACTGCCCGGGTGCCACACCAGAAATGGCTTTATCAGATTGAATGTACCAGCCCAACTTATCTTGCAGCATTTTTCCGGTGTTAAACTCAGGCTGATGGCGGATTTTAAAGCGCACGTCCATCTTGTTTTCCAGCTTGAAATCGGGATGCAGCAGCTGCACATCATCCAGATCAATGCGTTCGCGGTATTGGCTCACCGGATCGTAGCCGTTTGAGACATAAATAATATTCTCGTCTATATCTTTTTTCACTACAAACCAAGGGCCGCCGCTCAGTCCTAATCCTTTGCGCTGGCCGATGGTATGAAACCAAAATCCCTTATGGCTGCCCAGCTTTTTGCCGGTTTCCAGCTCCACGATTAAGCCTTCCTTTTCGCCTGCATAGCGGCGGATAAAGTCATTATAATTGATTTTTCCTAAAAAACAAATTCCCTGGCTGTCAGGACGATGTGCGCTCGGAAGCCGCATTTCTTCAGCTATGCGACGCACTTCTGCCTTGGGCAGTTCGCCCACCGGAAACATCAATTTGCTGAGCTGCGGATAGGTAATCCGGCCTAAAAAATACGTCTGGTCTTTCACCGGATCAACGGCTGTTCCTAAATAAAAGTTACCTTCTTTTTCTAAAACACGCGCATAATGTCCTGTGCTGATCTTGTCGAACTGATGTCCGTATCCGGCCTCAAAAGCACCAAATTTTATCAGTCTGTTGCACATCACATCGGGATTAGGCGTGAGTCCTTTTTTTACTGTTTCGATGGTATAAGCCACCACAGTTTCCCAATAATTTTTCTGTAAATCAACGATTTCCATCTTGCAGCCGTATTTTTTGGCGATAAAAGTCGTTATCTCAATATCTTCATCAGACGGACAATCAGAAAACGAAGGATCGTCTTCCATACCTATCTTGATATAAAAAATCACCGGATCAAAGCCTTTTTCTTTGAGCAAAGGAATGGTCACGCTGCTGTCAACGCCACCTGAAACAAGTGCTGCTACCTGCATGTCGTTTAAATTTTGTGCAAAGGTCGCGATTTTTCATAAATAGGCTTACTAAATGTAATTTGAGTAGGGCTTAGGTCAGCAGTTTTTGCTACTTTTGAAGCTTAAAATAATGTGGCGCAAACCGCCCGAAATAATTAAAACCATAAGCTATGTACGGTGATATTAAAGCCCATCTTGAAAAAGAATTGACAGACATCCGCGAAGCGGGATTATACAAAAACGAACGCATCATTGCCAGTGCACAAAATGCTGAAATAACCTTGAATACCGGACAAAAAGTATTGAATTTTTGCGCCAACAACTACCTCGGCCTTTCTGATCATCCCGAGCTGGTAGCTGCAGCCAAAGAAGCCCTCGACAGCCACGGTTATGGGATGTCGTCAGTACGTTTTATCTGCGGTACTCAGGATTTGCACAAAACCCTGGAACAAAAAATCGCCCACTATTTTGGCACCGAAGACACCATTTTATATGCTGCTTGTTTTGATGCTAACGGAGGTGTTTTTGAGCCTTTGTTTACAGAAGAAGACGCCATCATTTCCGATTCGCTCAATCATGCTTCCATCATTGATGGGGTAAGACTTTGCAAAGCACAGCGTTATCGCTACGCCAATGCAGATATGGAAGACCTCGAAAAACAGTTGAAACTGGCACAGGCACAGCGTTTCCGTGTTATTGTTACCGATGGTGTTTTCTCAATGGATGGCAATGTGGCTCCTATGGATAAAATTCATGCGCTGGCCAATAAATATGACGCCCTGGTGATGGTTGACGAATGCCACTCGGCTGGTGTGGTAGGCGAAACAGGTCGCGGTGTTACAGAATTATTTAACATCCGAGGCGAAGTAGATATTATTACAGGAACACTTGGAAAAGCTTTTGGCGGCGCCATTGGCGGATTCACCACAGGCCGCAAAGAAATTATCGAGCTCTTGCGTCAGCGCTCCAGGCCTTATCTTTTCTCCAACTCCTTGCCTCCGGTAGTTGTAAATGCCGGCATCCGCATGTTCGACATGATGGACGAAACCAATGAGTTGCAGGTTAAACTACACGCCAACACCGCCTATTTTATGGAAAAAATGACGGCAGCCGGTTTCGATATCAAGCCCACCAAGTCGGCTATTTGCGCTGTGATGTTGTATGATGCACCACTTTCTCAAAAAATGGCGACCATGTTGCTCGAAGAAGGTATTTACGTGATAGGTTTTTATTTCCCGGTTGTGCCAAAAGGACAGGCGCGTATTCGGGTGCAGCTCAGTGCAGCCCACGAAGCCAGCCACTTGGACAAAGCCATCAACGCCTTCATAAAAGTAGGAAAAGCGCTGAAAGTGATCAGCTAACAACTTTCCTGAAAACACAAAAACCCGAAATACGTTTGTTGTTTCGGGTTTTTTTTGTTGAACAGGCGAGGCTGGCAAACGTTTGAAAATACTGTACATTTGTGATTTATAGCTTTTAACCATGATTTTTGGAATTGGAACCGACATCATAGAAGTGGGACGCATGGAACGCCATCTCAACAATAGCGAAGCCTTGCGCGACAAGCTTTTCACGGAACGCGAGCAGGCATATGCCAACGACAAAGCCAGTATGTATCAGCATTATGCCGCACGCTTTGCTGCCAAAGAAGCTTTTTTTAAGGCCCTCGGCACCGGCTATCGTTTCGGAATGGCTTTCCGCGAAATAGAAGTGATTAACGACGATCTTGGAAAACCGGTGATTCAGGTTTATGGCAAAGTGAAGGAGTTTATTGAAAAGCAAGGCATAAAAAGTATCCACCTCAGTATTTCGCATGTAAAAGAAATGGCCAACGCCTTTGTGGTTTTGGAGGCGTAGAGACGTTGCATTTGGCATTCAAAAATTCCTAATTCAAAAATTCAAAAATTAAGGTTCGTTAGCAACCAGCATCCAATCTCTGAATCTTCGAATCTCTTGAATTTGGCA
>Ga0265295_1009385_pt1 | contig 10480 bp, 7 predicted proteins | sample Munlansysbiofilm_FD_192503 | JGI IMG/M metagenome (GOLD analysis project Ga0265295, IMG submission 192503) | Leachate microbial communities from a municipal landfill in Southern Ontario, Canada - Methane capture system biofilm | ecosystem: Engineered > Solid waste > Landfill > Unclassified ... | reverse complement strand
AAGACCTGAACCTGAACATGCCCAAGGACGTGCAGTGGATGCGCATCACATCCAGGGCTCTGAACAACTAAAACTTCATCGGAGGGAGTGCATGCTACGTGACATCCTAAAACCCGTTATAAACGGATTCAAGCTCCTTGCCAGCGAGGGCAAGTGGGTATTCATCAAGGGCTTTCGGGGCTGGGAAATCCGGCAGATGGAAAAACGCCTGGCCGAGGAATATCAGAATCTGGGCAAAAGCTACGCCGAGAGCCAGACCCGGGACGAAGCCTTTGATCCCAAGGCCAGCGACAATGACCTGACCTTGAGGCAGATCTGCTTCCTGCGCGACGAGATCGCCCATCTGGAGCAGGAACTGGCCTCGACCCGCGCCGAATACGTCAAGAGCCGTGCGCAAGGCGGCGAGGCCTAGCATGCCTACCATCATTTTCGGTTCCGACCATGCCGGGTTCGGCCTCAAGAATATCCTCAAAGAGCACTTGGCCGGACGCTTCGAGATCGTGGACGTCGGAGCGCACTCCCTGGAAAGCTGCGACTATCCGAACATCGCGGGCAAGCTGGCCACCGAGGTCCTCGCCCGCAAGGCAATCGGCATCCTCATCTGCGGCTCCGGCATCGGCGTGTCCATCACTGCCAATCGTTTCGAGGGCATCCGCGCCGCCCTGTGCGCCAACGAATACATGGCCCGCATGAGCCGCATGCACAACGACGCCAACGTGCTGTGCATGGGCGAACGCATCATCGGCGTCGATCTGGCCAAGGCCATCGCCGATGCCTTTCTGGCCACAGAGTTCGAAGGCGGACGCCACCAGCGCCGCGTGGATCTCATCGACAAGCAGACAGCCTAACCCATAACTGAATGAAAATTCAGAAAAAAATTTTGTTGAAATTTTGACTGTTGAAAAAATTGCAGGTCGTTCAAAAATGGTGAGATGCAAGGAAGCGAAAAAATCCAGGGCGCGCAGTGTATTGCGCATACATAAGCGGTCTGGATTTTTTTGCTGACGCAGCAGATCGCCGTTTTTCAACGGCCTGATAAACGCCTTTTCCACACATTACGAGAACAATCATGACCACCAACGCTTCCCAGACAGATCTCAAAGCCGTCAACGTCATCAAGGGCCTGATCATGGACACGGTCCGCGCTTCCAACTCCGGCCATCCGGGCGGGGCCATGTCCTCGGCGGATTACGCCTATGTCCTGTTCAAGGATTTTCTAAGGTTTGATCCCAAAGACGCAAAATGGTTCAACCGCGACCGCTTCGTGCTCTCCGCGGGCCATGAATCCGCCCTGCTCTACGCCCTGCTCACCCTGCAAGGCAGCCTTGCCATCGAAGACCTCAAGGCCTTCCGACAGTTCGGCAGCAAGACGCCGGGGCATCCCGAGCACGACATGACCGACGGCGTCGAGGCCACCACCGGCCCGCTGGGCCAGGGTTTCGCCATGGCGGGCGGCATGGCCGTGGCCGAGAGCTTTTTACGCGCCTACCTGGACGCCGAGAGCGCCGGGCACTTCACCTACGTGCTGGTCTCCGACGGCGACGTGCAGGAGCCCATTTGCCTGGGCAGCGCTGCCCTGTTCGGCCAGTGGGGTCTGGGCAAGCTCATCGCCTATTACGACAGCAACAAGATCCAGCTGGCCGGGCCCACCTGCCGGGCTGACTGCGCGGATCACAAGGCCCTTTTCGAAAGCATGTGCTGGCAGGTCATCGAGATCGACGGCCACAACCACGAACAGATCCATGCTGCCATCCAGGCCGCCCAGGCCGAAACGGCCAAGCCGACCCTCATTATCGGGCACACCACCATGGCCAAGGGCTGCGCCACCCTGGAAGGCAGCGAATCCACCCACGGTTCACCCCTGCCGGAGGCGGAGATCACGGCCACCAAGGCCAAACTGGGCATTCCCGACGAAAACTTCTATCTTCCCGAGGACGTGCTGACGCATTTCCGGTCGCGTTTTGCAGCCTTGAGCGCCGCCCGGCAGGACTGGGACAAGGCTTTGGCCGCCAAGCTCGCCGATCCGGCCTTCGCGGCCAAATGGGCAAAGGCGACCACTCCGGTCTGCCAGCTTGATCTGACCTGGCCCGAGTTCGAATCCGGGGCTTCCGTGGCCACTCGCAAGGCTTTCGGGGCCTGCCTCGGGGCCATGATGGAGCAGTTGCCCACGCTCATGGGCGGTTCGGCGGACCTTGATCCGTCCAACCAGACCGTGAAATTCCGCGAAACAGTCGGTATTTTCAATGCCGCGCAAAACGCCCTGGGCCGCAATCTCTGCTTCGGTGTGCGCGAGTTTCCCATGGGCGCGATATTAAACGGCCTAGCCCTGCACGGCGGCATTGTTCCCTTTGGCGCGACTTTTCTGGTCTTCTCCGACTACGAAAGAAATGCCATCCGCATGTCCGCCCTGCAGCATCTTCCGGTGCTGCATGTCTTCACCCACGACTCTTTTTTCGTGGGCGAGGACGGCCCGACCCATCAGCCCATCGAGCATGTCAGCTCCCTGCGGCTGATCCCCAACCTGCTGGTGCTGCGCCCGGCAGACGCGCGTGAAAGCGCGGCCTGCATGGCCGTGGCCCTGAAGCAGAAAACCCGGCCCTCGGTGCTCATCTTCACACGTCAGGGCCTGCCCGTGCTCGACCTGCCAAAGCCTCTGGAAACCCATGTCGGCAAGGGCGCGTACGTGGTCCGCGACCCCGAGGGCGCGGCCCCGGAAATGCTGATCCTGGCTTCGGGCTCGGAAGTTCATCTGGCCCTGGAAGCGGCGACGGCCTGTCCGGAACTGAAAATCCGCGTCGTTTCCGTGCCGAGCATGGAGCTTTTCGACGAACAGAGCGCCGCGTATCGCGAATCCGTCATGCCCCGCTCCATCACCCGCCGCGTGGCCATTGAGGCCGGGCGCACGGACCTGTGGTACAAATACGTGGGTCTGGACGGCAAGGTATGGGGCATCAATCATTTCGGAGCCTCGGCTCCGGCCGGGGTGCTCAAGGAAAAATACGGGTTCACCACCGCCAACCTGATCAAATTCATCAAGGAATAGCATGGAAGCCCCGCAACGCAATCTGGCCATGGACCTGGTCCGGGTCACGGAAGCCGCGGCCCTGGCCTCGGCCCGCTGGCTCGGCAAGGGTGCCAAGAACGAGGGCGACGGCGCAGCCGTGGACGCCATGCGGCTGTCCTTCAACACCCTTGACATCGACGGGCGCATCGTCATCGGCGAGGGCGAGAAGGACGAAGCCCCCATGCTCTATAACGGCGAGCGCATCGGCACGGGCCGGGGCGCTGCCGTGGACGTGGCCGTGGACCCGGTGGAGGGCACCAACCTGCTGGCCTATGGCAGGCCCAACGCCATCGCCGTGGTAGGTCTGTCCCCGGCGGGAACCATGTTCAATCCGGGTCCGAGCTACTACATGCAAAAACTCGTGGTCCCGGCTCCGGCCAAAGGTACGGTAGACATGAACGCGCCCGTGGCCCACAATTTGGAGGTCACGGCCAAGGCCCTGGGCAAGAAGGTCGAGGATCTGGTCATCTTTGTGCTCGACAAGCCCCGCCACAAGGATCTTATCAGCCAGATCCGCGCCGCCGGGGCGCGCATCCAGCTGCACACCGACGGCGACGTGGCCGGGGCGCTCATGGCCGTGGACCCGTCCTCCAACGTGGACATGATGTTTGGCACCGGCGGCACCCCCGAGGGCGTGCTGGCGGCCTGCGCCATCAAGGCGCTAGGCGGGGAGATCCTGGCCCGCTTCGATCCCCAGTCCGAATCCGAGCGCAAGAACGTCCTCGACTTCGGCCTGGACCTTGACCTGGTTCTGACCACGGACACGCTCATCCGCGACGACAACGTCTTCTTCGCGGCCACGGGCATCTCCGGCGGCACGTTTCTGGGTGGCGTGTCCTACAGCGGCACCGGCGCGACCACGCACTCGCTGGTCCTGCGCGGCAAAACCGGCACCATCCGCCGCGTCACCTCCACCCACCAGTGGGACAAGCTTATGCGCTTTTCATCCATCAAATACTAGCAGGCCGTTAAAAAACGGCAATCTGCTGCGTCAGCGAAAAAATCCAGGCCGCTTATCTGTCAAATACACCGCGCGTCCTGGATTTTTCCGCTTCCTTGCATCTCACCATTTTTTAACGGCCTGCGAGTTCTAAATTTTCAGCCAACTGGCCCACGCTTACAAAACGAAAAGCGCCTCCAGCCGAATCCCGGCCAGAGGCGCTTTTTTCATCCTTGCAACAGTCCAGACAGTCCTTTCTTCGTCTTCCCCACCGTCATCAACACCTCAAGGCTCGGTGCCGTCATGGCCTTGTGATCCGTCGGCTGTTTGACTGATCCAGGCCTCGTTTGTTGAATCGTTGCCCATGCGCAATCTCGCATTCCCGTCCTGCACGCAACGATTCAACTCTACGAGGCCAGAGAAGGAGTTCCGACGGTTCGCAAGGCCATGACGACACCGGGCCGACCGCCGCAAACCACCTTTCTCTCCCACCGCCACCTCGAAGTCTCAAGGCCAGGGGTCGGCATGGTCTTGAGGCCCGTCTGCTGTCTGACTGATCCAGGCATCGTTTGTTGAATCGTTGCCTAACGCGTGGCAACTCTTTTCCGTCCCGCACGCAACGATTCAACTCTACGAGGCCGGAGAAGGAGTTCAGGCGGGTCTCAAGACCATGCCGAATCCTGGCCGACAGCCGCAAACCGCCCTTTTCTCCCACCACGCCAATCCGACCGCCGCCCCCCCTTATCAAAAGGGCCTACAGCCCCTTGCTCTCAAACCAGCGAAACACCCCCAACACAACGCAGACAAACACGATAATCACAACCCAGGGCGACACGCCCAAAGCCTCGGGCATGCCTATCTTTCCGTAGTCCGCCCAGGCAAGGACCGTGCTCTTGAAAAACGGATACAGCTCCGCATACAGGGCCGCTCCAGCCACCATGCCTGCAATGGCGAAAATGGCATGCCAGCGTCCTTCGCCCAATGCGCCGACAGAAGTGCCAGGGCAATAGCCCATGACCGCCCAGCCAGCGCCGAACAAGGCCCCGCCCACGAGTATGCCGCCCACGTTCATGGACTTGTGGCTCATGGTGATGAGGCCCGCGCTGGACAGGATCTCAACCCCGACCATGCCCACGATGATGGCCGAGAGCATGAATTTGAGGATAGTCATGTCTTTGAGGAGCATGGCCCCGACCTGTTTTTCAAAACGCAGTACCCGCCCTTTTTGCAGCAAAAAGCCGAACAGGATGCCGGTGACCAGTCCCAGAATTTGATCCGTGCCCATCACGACCTCCTTTTGTAAACGATGGCCGCCACGATTATGCCCACGGCAAAGAACATGCAGAGGGCCACGAAAGCGCTGACGGAAAGCTGCATCATGCCGCTCAGGCCGTGACCGCTGGGGCAGCCGCTGGCCATGCGGGCCCCCATCATGGCCACGATACCGCCCAGAAAGGCCCCCACGGCGCGTTTCCCCACGGACGGGCCGAAGCGCTTTTCCCAGGCCGGGGGAACGCTTTCGAGCTTGAAGCTCTTGTCCGTGGCGGACGCCATGAGCGCTCCGGCGAAAATGCCGAGCACCAGCATGAACTGCCAGTCGATCTTCACCTTCTGCTTGGTGAAGTATTCGTTGGCCTGCACGCGTTCCGGAACGATCTGCTGTTCAATCACGCCCGCGCCGCGCACAAAGGTGGTCGACGCCCCCAGGTAGCTGGTTTTTCCGAGCCACACGGTGGTGGCATAGGCCGAAAGGAGGGCCAGCACGCCGACCAGGGCCCCAGCCAGATAAGGATTCCAGCCGCCTGAATCCTGTTTTTTCATTTGCATGCGAAAAACCTCCTGTTTGATTCCCCTATCGATAGCGCAGCCGAACCGACTTTCGCAAGCCCATGCCTGGTAAGCGTCGCCATGACGACATCACGGCGATGACATTGCAGTATTACTTGCGTGTCCAGTCAAAAATCTTTTTATACAGAAGCTGGGTATCGACAGGCTTTGTAAGATAATCATTCATGCCGCTTTCCATGCACTTTGCATAATCTTCCTTGAATGCGTTGGCGGTCAAGGCGATGATCGGCAAATCAATCAATTTCAAATCGCTGCGTATTTTTCTTGTTGTTTGACATCCATCCATTTCCGGCATTTCAACATCCATCAATACAGCGTCAATTTTCAAGTCGCTGCTTAATGCTTCAATGGCTGAAAATCCGCTAGTTTTGGAAATTATGGTGATGCCGACTTCCGACAACAAAGATGTGATGACTTCAATATTGAATTCATTGTCATCAACGACAAGGATAACTTTGTCTTTGAGCAAATCGTAATATCCATCAGAAATAGAAATATTTTTTTCAGATTGATTCGAATCAAAAATATCACAAATCGCCTTGTACAATCTCGTCAGCGTGACAGGTTTGGTTATCGCATGCGAGATGCGCCCTGATGTATCTGGAATATCCGCAGGATTGTCGGCGTCCTCAAGCATGATTATCCGCGATTCGGGCGAAAGGCCGTTTTCAAGGAGTTTATTCACCGTGGCGACACCATCAAGATCCGGCATCGCCGTGTCCACGAGCACCAGGGCTATCTTGGGGTATTGGCGCAGTATTTCCAGAGCCGAGACGCCGGAGTCGGCAACGAGGGGATCAAGATGCAATTGCCTGACATAATCGCCAAGAACCTCACCTGCCACGGCGTTGTCATCGATCACAAGCACCTTGGCATGAGCGGGCAGGGCAGGCGGAAGGTTGAGTTCTTCTGGCGCACTGTCCACCAGGCCAAGAATCACCGAGGCGGTAAAGGTTGAGCCCTTTTGTTCCTGGCTCACAAAAGTCAAATCCCCTCCCATCAGGCAGGCCAGGTTGCGACTGATGACCAGACCAAGGCCGGTACCGCCAAATTTACGGCTCGTGGACGTATCGGCTTGGCTGAACGCTTCAAAGAGACTCTTTTGTTTGTCTTCGGGAATGCCGATACCCGTGTCCCGTACATCGATGCCCAGCAGCATGGTTTTGGTGCCGAACCCGGCATGCATGCCCTGACGACTCACAACATGGACATGCACGAAAATTTCGCCGTCAGAAGTAAATTTCGCAGCGTTGGAAATCAGGTTGATCAGTATCTGCTCCAGACGAACGGGGTCGCCAAGCACCTTGGCGGGCAGCCCGGATTCAACCTTGAGCACCAGCTCATTGCGGTTGACGCAGGCTTTGAGGGCGCAAATCTGCATGACCTTGTCAAGCAACTCATGGAGGTCAAACTCGACATGCTCCAATTCGATTTTACCGGATTCAATTTTGGCCATGTCCAAAATATCGCTGATGACATCCAGCAGATGATTGGCCGCGATGACTATATTGCGCAAATATTTGCCAACCTCCACGGGCAGCGTATGTTTTTGCATTATATTTGCGTAACCGAGAACAGCTGTTAAGGGGGTGCGTATTTCGTGACTCATGGCCGCCAGAAAAGTGCTCTTGGCCTTGGTAACGGCTTCGGCGAACATGTATTGCTCTTTGATCAACTTGAATCTGTAGGCGAGAACAACCGATACGAGCAAAGATTCACTTGCGTATGCCATATAAGGAATAAACAGTGTTTGAATACTTATGAATCCTAAAGTATTCAAAGCATACAATAGAACAAAAGAATAACCAACAAACCAGGCAACAGCAATCATTCGAGCCAAAGCTACACCGAAAAAACTTAAAAATAAACTTAATGAAAAACAAAGAAACCATCCGCCAGCACAAAAAAATACAGTAAATATTGAAAAATAATGGTTCGGAACATATAAACCAACCATTGGCCATAAAAATAAAAACGCAGCGTAGAGGCGAAGCAATTTATCGTACTTTGGCGAGCATTTCTGCGTATCAAAAATATTGATTGTCATTAAACACCAGAAGGCAGCCGACAAATTGATCGCAACCAAACTGATGCTATGATCGAAAAGATAAAAAAATATCGGGTTCCAATGATTTGCAACTCCAAAAATCAATCCAAAAAAATATGTGAGGACATAATAAAAATAGCATGATTGTCTTATAACTACAAATATAACAGCATTATACACAAGCATGACTAAAATAATCGAACCCAGTAACACAAAAGAAGCAACCTGAATACAGTTTATACGCACTGCATTATTCGTAGTGCGCAAAACAGGATTCAAATACAAAATATAATCACTGCCAAGACGAAGATAATACGTATTTCCATGCTTATTATCTAATTTAAAAAGTCTCACTTCATCTTTGACTTGCCTGTATTGAACGACATCATTCGATGAAATATTTTTTTTATCGTGGTTATCAGGAGCATAAAACTCTACTATACTATAGTAATACCACCCTGGATCAAGATGCCACTGAGTATCCTTATTGGCATTATCCAGCTCGACGGTAAAGCGCATCCAATAAACAGACTTTGTTGCGCCGACATTCAGGTAATCGAATTTATGGGTTTTAAATTTTTCAGCAAAGCTGTCAGAAGATATTTCATCGATGGTAAGTCCACCAGAAGTATCCTCATAAACTTCCACATAATGACCCAGCGAGTACGCACCTTTATCCGATGACAGATGCAAAACCCGAGACGCTTGCGCGCTCGGGATAAAACTCGTCATCATCAATACAATCAATAATACCAACTGCGAAATTTTTATGATATTTCTCATATACCTTGAGTACTTCACGAAGTAAAAACTACTTACATATCCATTCTGTAAGCTTTTTATAGAGCAACTGCGTATCAATAGGCTTTGTAACGCAATCGCTCATTCCACTTTCCAGGCATTTATTATACGTTTCCCTAAAGGCATTTGCCGTCAGGGCGATGATGGGCAGATCCTTGAGTTTCAAATCGCCACGAATTTTCTTGGTTGTCTCATATCCGTTCATTTCCGGCATTTCGACATCCATCAAGACGACATCCACGGGCAGGCCGCGACCGAGCCTTTCCAGGGCCGCAAATCCGCTGTCACAGACATCCACTTCCACGCCGACCTGCAGGAGCAGGGCGCTTATGACTTCGGTGTTGAATTCATTGTCGTCCACGACAAGAACGCGCCTGCCTTGGAGCATGTCAAACTGAACTTCGGGCAACACCCCTTCCGCCCCAGCGCCATGCGCATCAAAAATATCGCAGATCGCCTGATATAGCCGCGTCGGCGTGATCGGCTTGGTGATGCGCCGCGATATGCTTTCTGACGTGATCTCGCCAGCTTTGGAGTTGAAGGCGTCCTCCATGACTATGACCCGCGCTTCAGGCGAAAGTCCGTTTTCAAAAAGGGCGTCAATGGCGGCCATTCCATCAGGGCGCGGCATTTCCCCGTCCACCATCACAAGGCATATTCCGGACGTGCGGCGAACCGCCTTCAGGGCCTCGTCGCAGGAATCGACCACCAGAGGAACAAGCCCCAGGCTCCGCAGGGAGTCGGCGATAGAGCCCCGAGCCTGTGCATTGTCATCGACCACCAGCACCACGCCATCTTGAGGCAATGCCGCCGGAAACTTTCTTTCTTTTGCCTTTGTCTTTACCCGGCCCAGGATCATGGTGGCGCTGAAAGTACTGCCCCGTCCTTCCTGGCTCGTGAAGGTCAAGTCCCCGCCCATGAGATTCGCCAGTTTGCGACTGATGGCCAGACCAAGGCCCGTGCCGCCGAATTTTCGGGTCGTGGACGATTCGGCCTGACTGAACGCCTGAAAGAGCAGATTCTGTTTGTCGGCGGGGATGCCGAGGCCCGTGTCGCTCACGTCGATGCCGAGCATGAACGCATCCTTGTCCAAGCCTTGGTCCTGACCGTGAGCATCAAAGACTCTGACGCAAATATCGCCGTTGGCGGTGAACTTCGCGGCATTGCCCACAAGATTGATGACTATCTGCTCTAGGCGCACGGGGTCGCCGCGCAGCACCTCCGGCAGTCCGGGCTCTAGCCTGAACACCAGTTCATTGCTGTTCACGCAGGCTTGCGGGGCGCAAATCTTGAGGGTTTTATCCAGCATCTCGCCAAGATCAAACTCCACCTGCTCCAGTTCGATCTTCCCGGAGTCGATTTTGGCCATGTCCAAAATGTCGTTGATGATGGCCAGCAGGTGGTTGCCCGCTATTCGTATGTTGCCAAGATACCTGCGAACTTCCGCGGACAGATTTTGATTACTGATGACGTCCGCATACCCGAGAACGGCTGTGAGCGGCGTGCGGATTTCGTGGCTCATGGCCGCCAGAAAAGACCCCTTTGCCTCGGCCATGGCCTTGGCCACATGGCTTTCCTGGTTTATCAGCTTGAATCGATAGGCCAGCACAAAAGAGATGAGCAGCGACTCGATGGCAATGGCCATGGCGGGAAAAAACATGCTGTCGATATTCAAAATACCCGAGAGGCCGAATGCGAAAAGAAAGAGAAAAACCACTCCTGCCCCCCAGGCCATAGCCACCAGCGTGGCTATCTTGTGGCCTTTGAAGGCAAGAATCAG
>Ga0265295_1009382_pt1 | contig 10481 bp, 8 predicted proteins | sample Munlansysbiofilm_FD_192503 | JGI IMG/M metagenome (GOLD analysis project Ga0265295, IMG submission 192503) | Leachate microbial communities from a municipal landfill in Southern Ontario, Canada - Methane capture system biofilm | ecosystem: Engineered > Solid waste > Landfill > Unclassified ... | reverse complement strand
TCACCAAGGGCATCACTATCTTTAGCTTTAACCAGCAGCCCTGTTTCACCATCATCTATTAAAGTTGGAACTCCACCAACCTCTGTAGCCAAAACACATTTCCCCATCAACATTGCTTCAATAATACTACGGGGGCGTGCCTCAGAAAGTGACGGCAAAACAAAAACATCACAGTCATTCATAATAGCGATGGCATCTTCTCTGTGGTTTAAGCAAAGGATTCTTTCTGCCAAACCACAGTTTTTTATCATTTTTTTAATTTTTTGGGGGTAACCAGGATTACTCCAATCACCACCAACCAGGAGCAGATCACTGTTTTCCGGCACTTTACTAAATGCTTCCACAAGAAATTCTATCCCTTTTCTTTCAACCAACTGACCAAGAAACAAGAACCTTACAAAACCATCTACTTTAGGCGGATAGGGATCCAAAGGCTTACCGATAGATTTAAATCTTTCCAAGTTGACTAAATCACCAACCACGGAAACCTTGTCTGCAACCACGGATTTTAAAAGATTATCCCCCTGCTGAATACAGTTTGCTAAATATCTCATCACCCATTTATGGGTTAGGTTGCGTGAATTATAAGCCCCCCCTGCTCTGGCAACAACAGGTACTCCACAAAGATAGGCTGCCAGTCCCAAAGAAGGCCCCCACGAGACATAGTTAAGATGTACTATGTCTGGCCGAATCCTTTTTATTATAAAAACCCATTTGAAAACATTCAAAGAATACGACAAAAAATGCCGCTTTGATACTTGTCTGCTATAAAACGGAATGAGACTCATGCCACAATACTTAGCGGCTTCACTTAGTTCATTCCCGGATGGGCCAGCAAGAAAAAACTTTACATCCAGATTTTTTGAGTATCTTGCCAAATCCAAAACATCGTTCACAGCGCCTATTTTAATGTCGTTCGAATCTAACTCTATTAAAACCTTCACGATTTTCCTATTAATTTGCTTTAATAATTGAAATTGATTTTAAATTATTCCAGTGTTGTCCGGTAGGTCTTGTTTGCATAATCGGCACAGTCGAAACAAGAGTTTCGACTTACGGCCAGAACGGATTACATATTAGAAGCGAGTCCTCAAGGAAATATCTAATTTAAATGGAACGCTTGTTGAAACCTATAAATTTAAAAATGTGCAGCTCTTTTGTCAGTAAATACTTTATCCAGGGTTAATATTGACAAGCTTCCGGCCTGTGTTCTGACCGACAGAACTAATCCTTAAGTATCCTACTTTTTCCATCGTTTCTTTTCGTCTTAGTTAATCCCTGAGTAGATATTTCTTTGATTAACAGTTGTAAAGATTCCTCTCTACCAGTAGCAATATTAATGGTAGCACTATAAATCATTATACTCCTTTTGGGCCAATGGTGGTGAGATTAGGGGTGCCGCCCAACAGCCATCAGATGAGTCGTTCCGGTTCACCACGTCCTCTCGACCAACCTTGTGTGCAATATTGAAGAATAAAATTATAAAACAATTGAATAAAATACGACAGGGTAATAATTATAGGGATTCCTACAACTATAACAAAAAACCATTGTGCAAAAGATCCTTTAGGCCAAAGCAAAGCCATTGAACCCCAAATTGATCGATGAAATAAAAACACACAAAACGACGCATATGAATACTTTGAAAGCAACTTAATAATTCTCTTGGAAGGTGGAGGTGATAGGCTTAATAATACAAACAACAAATATAAAAAACTTGTACAGAATGAAACTGTAAAAAATGAAGAAACAATGTATTCAAACCAAGTGTTTATATAAATCATATTGTGAAGAAGAAGCATTAATGCTGCGCTGAGCACAACATTTGCCAAATGTAGGTATTTGTTTTTTATTAATCTTAAAAAAGATGCGGGAAAATACTTGAATAATGAATCTTTATTCATAGCTACAAGATTGTTCTTGTGTAACAAAACACAAAGTAGATACAACAAGCTCATATTGGTAGACAATACTAACAAACAATAAACAGCATATTCGTACCAGGTATTAATATAAACAGCCTTATAAATAATAAGAAGCAAAAGAGACCCAAGTATTCCATTTCCTATGTGTAAACAATTATAATCTTCTGTTAGTTGGACTTTAGAACAAAACATTCCTGCGGTAAAAAACAATAGATAGATAGAGAAATCTTTCATGAATATTTTTAATGAGTTTTCGAATGTATACAAATAACAGGAGGAGATAAAGATTACTACAACGGACAACTTACTAAAAAAAACGATTGGTTTATAAATATCTTTTCGGGAAAACACAAAAAAACCATAACAAAAAAACAAAATTGATACAAACCATATGGTCAAATAGATTTCACCAAACATCCCTGGAAAAACTGTTTGCCCACAAAAAACATGCAAGAAAAAATTAACAATACTCGGATACTCTCCGTTATTGGCAAAAGGATAGAATGTAAAAGACCCTAAGATTAAAGCAAAAAAATATAAAACATATACTCTGAGAAATCTTTTTTTTAAAAAAACAAATGTTGAGTAATTGATATTGGAAATTGTTAATTTTAAACCGGAAAAGAAAAAAAACCTCCAACGGCAAATTTTTGAAGCAATAGATTTACGCCAAGGTCACTAAAAACTAAAAAATAATTATTCACATAACTTCCATGATGCAAATACAAAATAATAGATATAAACAACGAATTGATTATTGGTATAAAATTTATTTGTGAGTCGTTAGGTTTCAAGAAGACCTTCATTAATTGACTCCAATCTGCTTCAATAGCGTACGGTTAGTTAGATCTTTGCTTGTTGACCTAAAAGCCCTTGATCTTTGACAATACGTGATTTTTTAAAACTCTCAGAGGCTCAAAGTTCATTGCCAAACAATTCTCTATTTGCCATCTTAGCAGCAATTTGTTTGGCTGACAGATTCCTGTGATCGGCTACGATCCAGTAATCTACTCAACATGATAACCGACCACAATTCTTATACTGTATTAAATCTTTCAATTATCAATTGGTGAGTTTTACCCCAAATATACCAAAACTTAATACCCTTTTGAACTTTTCTTCTTTCACTTCCTGAAATCGTTGCCCATAGATATTCAAGATAAAATTCAACGACCTGTCGAAAAAGGTATTTAGGTATCCCCCAAATTAAAGTGCAGTTGCTTACATCAGTATTAAGCACAGCATTAGATTTACCATTCTTATAAGCCCTGCTTGTTAACCACTTCCGGGTTAATTGATCTTCTCGAATCTGATGATAAACAAGAGCATTGGGGAGCCAAACAGCATTGTTTCCTTCTCTTTCCATTCGCAAAAGAAACTCTGTTTCACTGCCCATAACATATTGTTTGCCTGCCTCAGGGCCAATCTTAGGGTTGAACTTAATACCAGGCTTAAAAAGCTGTGACCTCACCGTCATATTAGGTCCATAAACATTTCTGGCAGTATAACACCCCTCAGGAATACTCCAATCTGCTATAGAATATGCCCCTCCGAAGAACACATCATTTTCATGAATGATATTTGGCTTTTCTCCCCCAGGCCAGGCAGGCAAAATACGCCCGCCAAACATATTATGATTTGGCCACCGAAGTGCTCCCTTCCAAATTTCCTGAAGCCATTGATGGTCAGCAATAACATCATCATCGGTAAATACATACAACGAACCCGAAGCATGGGGAAGCGCTGTATTCAATGCATTGTTTTTACCCTTTTTGTTTTCGGTCAAAAAAATTATTGGCAAACGTCTTTCATAATCATTAACAACATTGCGTGTAGCTTGGTCATCAGCATTATCAACAATTATTAATTCCCACTTAAGTTTTTCACAAATTAGGCCACAAAAACTTTCTAAGGTTTTTGTCAAAATCTCACTACGCTCATAAGTTGCTACAATAACAGAAATATCCATATTTTATAACCATTTCATGTCTGCTTAAATTTGTTTGCATAAAACTCATATCTAAAAATTATTTCTGACGAGTTTCATTATTTATTACAACTATATACTATTTTTTACTTTGGTTACGTCGTTTATAGGAAACAACCAAAACCACAGTCTAAAACAATACTGAGGGGAATTAGAATTTGCTATTCTTGTTGGAACCATCATCAACAACTATTATTTCAGTCCGTTTATAAGTTTGCTTGATTACGGATTCAACTGCTAAAGCGATTGTATCTTCAGAATTATATGCAGGAATGATTACCGAGACTATATCCAATCTGTCATACATCCTTGTGAGTCATAGAACCTGTTTAAAAATTGATGAATCAGCTTCAATATGTACCTATACATTTTTCATCTCTGCAACCTGTTGGTGGGAATGGGAACGGCACAAAACACTGTCAATTTTTACAGCACCTTTTTCTAATAGCATATATTCTGATGTAAGGTTGTCATGTTCTTCAACCCATTTTTTTACCATCCACTTTTCGTCGTCCCTTGCAGCATCGTCCAGGAAGATACTGCAATTTGGTGAAAATCTGTCTTTAAGCATTGGTATGGATGGATACCGAGCACATTTGCAGGTATCCCAGGGCGGTCCGTCAATAACCAGCATGTCAATATCTTGAAAACGATCGATCTGGTCAGTTGAATACCAAATTTGATCCGGCATATCGTCCAGTTGTTGCAATGGAGCATCAATGACTGTAGCCCATTCTGAAAGGTTGCAAAAAGATAGATGACTGCGGGTCTTCAGTGCAAATTCTGGATCATGTTCAAAACTGTAGACATGGCCTTTTCCATTCATCTGCATGCACCTGGCAAGGACAACAGTGGTAGCACCACTACTGCATTCAACAACGCTCTTTGGGGCTTTTTCGAGAACATGCCGAGCGATAAGTAAAAGGAAATCAGGTGAAGCGGCCCAACCCCGAAGTGTTGGTAAGGGATGGTTCATTTTTAAGAGGTCTCTTAAATCAATATATGATTGAATCTGTGAAAAAAGATGTTGTGTCTCTGTATGAGTGACTCTTGTTTTTTCCATTAATTCAAAACTCAAGAGATGGATTTTCCAAATTTTGTAAAGAGCAAGACCAGTCGCACCAAGAGTTGAGAGTGAAATGATCAGAATAATTGTATTTATCATAATATACCTTATTTTTTTGCAATACGGCTACGGATGCTTTCAGGAAATATTGGGTCGTAAAGCGAGGGGTGATTTGTTAACCGGAGAGCCGAGATCCAGACTATCAGCGTCAAAAAAGCCAGACAAGGCACTAGGAAGTATTCACTGACTTGGATTTCTCGCACACTCAGGACGAGCTGGACTATTACTGCGGGCAGGAGGGTGATCATGGTGAGAAACCCACTTATTCGAAGTCCTTTAAAAAGAGACCCCCATTCGGTAGGCAGTGTTTTCTGCTTATGCCAGTAAAAATTGAACAAATGCAGCGAATAAATGATCAGTAAAGCAAGGGCAAACGGCATCAGGGTATCAAAAAAGAAAGCACACACAACCAGCAACAAAATCCTGAAGGGCTGGATAATGATTTCTGTTCGTGTGATCAGATCCACCCGCCCCTTGGCAACAATCAGGTTCGGGCCCAAACTCCAGATTGCAGCGATCGCTCCGGCAAAACAGAACACCGGCACCAGTGGTGCTGCAGCATCCCACTGGGGGCCGAAAAGCAGGCGAAGGCTTTCCAGAGGGAACAATGCAAAAAAACCATAAAAAGGCCAGGCCACCGCAGTCAATGCTGTAACGCTTCGGGTGTGGATGGATTCAAGATCCCCGCCATTTCGGTATGCCTGGGAAAATCCCGGATAGGCCACATTACGGATTGCTGTCATGATATCCCGATGAAATATGTTCATTACGCCTTGGGCACGGCTGAGTATCCCCACTGCGGAAAATCCCAGAACGCGGCCGACTACCAAGTCGTTAATATTGACGGCAACATGAGTCAACACACTGGTAAATGCGATCTGCGAGCCAAATTTTACTACATGCTGCCATCCTGCCAGCGAAGGGCGTAGAAAAAACTCACGACGTCGAAATAAAGCTCCGGCCATCACGATGGTCAGGGTGGATGCAATGCTGGAATAAACCAAGGCATTATATCCTGCCCCTGATGCGGCAAAAATCAAAGCAGTCGCAGTTCCTGTCACGGCCGATGAAATGTTGAACCCGGCCAGAATTCCAAACTGCATGTTTCTCTTCAATATTGCAATAGTGGTGGTATTGAAGGGAATAAATAGAAAATTAATGGATAACAAACGCAATACACCGGCCAAACGTTCGTCTTTGTAATACATTGCCACTGGATTGGCTGACAGCAACATCAATAGAAACAGCCCTGTAGAAAAAATCAAGGTAATTGTAAAGGCCGTTCTTATACGTTCCTGAGTAAGTTCCTTTTCCTGTATCAGATAGCTGCCGATTCCAAAGTCCCGTAGTATCTGTGCAATACCGATCACGGCAACAGCAACTGAAAACAATCCTATTTCCTTGGGGGTCAAAAGCCTAGCAAGGATGAAAAAAGACACCACCTGAAGCCCTATGATGATATAGCGCTCCAATAAAGATATGGTGAGGGATCGAGCAATACCAGCCACTATAAACCAGACCCATGAAGACGAGATGTGCTTTCCAGTCCCATGCACGGTTTAACAAATTTTGAAAATTTAAGATTTTGTTGTTGTTCTTTCCCCAACTGTTGTGCTCTCATATAATCCCAGCCCCTGTGTTTCTCAATGACGTTTCTTTTGCTACATGCATCAAATTTTTAAAATGTACTATCCCAGACCACCTACCCGCTATAAGATAGACATTAGACCACCACATGGAAACTGTTTCAAAACCAGGGAGTTTAAGGATCTGACCATAATTATGGGGATATGGAAGTAATCGTTTTCATAACCCGAACAGGAGAGCACCGACTTTATTGCGAAACCTGTAATGTTAATTTTTTCGTGTCAAATCATTTGGAACGGCATCAATCGAACAAGGAGCATATGACTTCTTTAAAATTAAAGCAGAAACTAAATTTTCAATCCTTGGCACAGTTGCAGCAAAAGAACCATATTTTATAAATTTATATCGTGCGTTTCTGCCCAACAATTGTCTTTTATCTTGATCTTCAAGCAAATCATTAATCGCCCGAGCCAAAGAGTCGCTATCATCTGGTGGTACAACAATTCCTGCATCACAAGAGAGCCACATTGGTATATCATTCACTTCAGTAGAAATGATTGCCCTGCCTGCCGCCATGGCATCTATTAATTTAGCAGGTAATTGCCCGACTGAAGCTTTTTCAAGTTTTTGAGGAATAACAATAATTGATGCAGAAGATAAAATAGCAGGAATTTCATTCATAGAAACTGTACCGCATACTTCAATACTGGAATTACCGCGCCTAGAAATGTATTCATACAAATCTGATTCCGGTGAAACTCCAATTATATATAATTTAGCATTTGCACTATTTACTTTAGACCAAGCAGCTATCAAAACATCCAACCCTTTATGTAATCTTGGAGTTCCTAAAAAAACAACTTTCATTTGATCTAATGATTTATTAAAACAATCAAATTGATCAATACTTATATGTTTTTCGTTGCGAGCGTGGGGTATCCAAACCCCACCATACTTCTCTTGTAAGAAACTATTACTTACCGTCACAAAATCTGCACACCAGCACAATTTGTCTAAAATTCTTGTATAAAAAGGGCTGCTTAAATTATTTACATAATATTTCAAGCCATTTTGTAACTCCCAATGCCATTTCTTTAACAAAAACCCGATTTCCCAATCGTCAACATCTAAAATCAATGGTACTTTTAACTTTCTTTTAGCAATAAGCCCCAATCCATAACTTGATAACAATGGTTTTATTGAGTAAATAAGATCACTGTCTATCATACATTTATCAATTATATCGTTTGCCTTTAAAAACAAGTCTACGACACTATCACATTTAAATAATTTGTAATTGATCGTCTTATCATTTTTTACAGGCCTCCAAATATTTTCAATAGAACCATTACCAACTATAGTTACACTATATTTAGGCTGAAGTAGTTTAGCAATTAGATATGCTCTGCCCATTGCATTTTCTGATATTGTAGGAGTAAGGATAGATATTTTTTTCTTCATCTAAGATTTTCTCTCAAAAAGAGTAAAAAAACAATTCTATTGTTTACGCAATTTTGCATCTGTTATTATGAAAAAACAGCTTCATTCGGTCTTATGGATATTTTTAAGCCGACATACTACTATATACTGAAATGTAAACAAGTTTGGAAAAACCTTTTTTAAAACACCACCGTAACGTGGAAAAGAACTACCTATTTCATCTCTAAACCTAAATTTTCTTTCAATAGTTATAATCTTTAAATTTGCAAACTCAATTAATTCTTCAATGTTTTTTTTTGTAAACATTCTTAAATGAGTTTTGTCATATAGACCTCTTTTGTTATAAGGCCAATACCCTTTTAAAAACAAATGAATGAAAGTATCAATGTGTTGAATGTTTGGAATAGATATTATAATTTTTCCGTTTTTTTTAATTGCCTTTGAAAGATGTAATAAAATTTCCCAAGGATTTACCAAGTGTTCCAAAACATCACCAAGTAATATATAGTCAAAAAACCCCAGTGGAATTTTTTTTAATAATTCTGGATCCTCAAGGTTTCCGATTAAAACCTCGTCATAATTTTTCTTAGCTATACTCCCCATTTCTTTATCTATTTCAACACCTAACAAGTAAGAAGCAATACCATTTTTTTTTAGGAATACGCCATTAGTCCCAGTTGAACAACCAACATCAAAGACTCTCAAATTTTTACCTTCGATATACTTTATCAGATCATCCCTTATGGATGTATACGAAGCATTAAATGGCTTATGATTCATTTTTGGGGTTCCAAACAGTTAAAAAAACATTCTATGTTGTCTTGCGATGCAACTATTCAGCCCGAGAAATGAGATGTCTTATGATTTTACAGTAAACCATAAGCTTTCGGAACGGCCAAATCACTCAATCAAGAGATCTTAAAATTTCCCTTCAAACAAAAACACGTAATGCTTGCCATCACACCATGTTTTTTACATGTTGAGAGATAGTTCCGTGTTCTACAAAAGACAGCCGCTCCTGTCATGGATTGAAAACATTCCAATATCTTTTTCTGTAGGTCAAAGCCTTATCTGCTGTTAAATTTCCACCGACATCATCAATGGATTTATTTTTTCCCTGCAAGAGGTTTATATTTCTTGCAAGCAAAAAAATGACCCTTAATGCATTTTTTTTATTTGATTAGAATTAATTATTTGTTTTCTACACCCTAAAAGATGACGATAGGCGAGATAGTCCTTATACCAGCTTTTAAAAAACAGTTTTTTAATTTGAATTTTTAACCAGTATTCAAACAGTTGCCTATAAATCCAGCGAGGGACGCCAAAAAAATAACCAGATGTGATTTCTAATTCCTTATCAACCAAATAACGCCCACTAGCCTCAGTGCGTGATGCAATATGTTCTAAAGTCATTTTTGACTTAGGTACAAAATGTTTAATAGATGCTTCCGGCAAATAAAAAGGAGTTAATCCTTTAGATATTAGACGCTCCATTAAATCAGTCTCTTCACCAACTGAGACTTTATCAGTAGAGGCATTCAATCCCATTTCTGTATTAAATCCTCCAATTTCCTTCACAACCTCAGATGGTGCTGCCCAGTTTGCACTGACAAAAAACTCATCTGTCTCTAGTTCTTTTTTTATTTTACCATAGTTTAACCCTTTAACAGAAGCAGGCCCCAAACGGATTAGGTCCATATCCAAAGGAGTTACTTCAAAATCACTTACAATTGGCCCCCCAAAAAAATATCCTTTTGGATTTCTCTGATACTCTTGCCAATAAAGCTGGATCCAATTCTTGCATGGTTTGACATCATCATCCGTAAATATTATCAATTCCCCAGAACTATTTCGTAATCCTGTATTTTTTGCTATGCTGATCCCTTGTTCCAGTTCTTCAACATATTTAATCCGTAGCTTATCAGTAAAACTACAAACAACTTCTTTTGTAGAATCATTTGAATTATTATTTACAACAATCAATTCCCATAAAATATCAGACAAGGTCTCAAGCTTTGTAAACGCTTCTAAAGTTATGTTTAGCCGATTACAATTATTATAAGTTGGAATAATTACTGATACATCCATTTTGATCTCCAAACACTATTGTTTTTTTATTCCTTTTCCTTTCTATATATCAACCCCACATACGAATAATATTCACGTAATTCGTTACCTCCACCAGGAAAAACAGCAAATGCCAGCAAATATATAATCGAAGAAGCAAGAAAAAGGATTACCAGAAGAAGCACTACATTCATGTCGCCTGAAATCCATAAAGGCAGAAAAGAACACCCCATACCCATTATGACGCTTGCACACACTGGTTTATAAACAGCGGACAAAACATCACCGATACTGATCGAAGTGTTTTTGAACGTGTAAAAAAAAATGGGAAACAAAAGAATATAGTTTG
>Ga0265295_1009381_pt1 | contig 10482 bp, 9 predicted proteins | sample Munlansysbiofilm_FD_192503 | JGI IMG/M metagenome (GOLD analysis project Ga0265295, IMG submission 192503) | Leachate microbial communities from a municipal landfill in Southern Ontario, Canada - Methane capture system biofilm | ecosystem: Engineered > Solid waste > Landfill > Unclassified ... | reverse complement strand
TTCCCCGCCCGCCGGCTGGTCCGCGGCCAGGGCCTGGGTGCCGGCCAGCCCGGACAGGAACAGCCCGCACACCAGTATTCTTTTCAGTTTTCCGTTGTTCATCCTTTCCTCCCTCTCCTTATTCTTGAAGTGTCACCATTCGTCCCGGTGCGAAGCCCTTGTCCATTCTCCGGGGCGACCGAGCAGGCCTTGCCGGCGCGCTCTTCCCGGAGAAGACCGCCCGGGTTCAGGGCTCTATAAACCAGAGCGCCGGCACGATGACAGCTCGCAAAATTACGAGGTTTTGCACTTTCTTTTTCGAGGGGGGGAAAGCAGAACGGCCGGACAACCGAAAGACGGAGGGAAAAAAACAGCCGGGGTCGCCCGTGGCGGCCCCGGCTGGTGTGACGCGGCTTCAGTTGCGCTGCACGGCCGGTACCCCGCCCTGCACCGCCTGGGGCAGGACAATGGCGGAGATGGAATTCTTGGGCGAACCCTCGATGATCCGGTCACTGTAGGTCAGGTAGACCAGAGTCGAGCGTTTTTTGTCGTAGAAGCGGACCACCTGCACTTTCTTGAACAAGAGCGAGGCGGATTTCTTGAACACCTCCCTGCCGTTGTCTTTGCCCGAGGCGACCCGCTCCGGCAGGGTGATCGGCCCGGTCTGGTGGCAGCTGATGGAGGCGTCCGAGGTGTCCTCGGCCACACCGATCGCCCCCTTGACGCCGCCGGTCTTGGCCCGGCTGACGTAACAGGTGGCGCCCGCAATGTCCGGGTCGTCGAAGGCCTCGATGACGATCTTGTCGTTGGCGCCGACGAACTTGAAGGTGGTGCTCACCTGGCCGATCTCCTCGGCCATGGCGGGCAGGGCGGCCAGCAGGGCCAGACTGCAGAACAGGGTCATTTTTTGATAGAGACGCATGGCTCACTCCTTCCTGTGTTTGCCGCTCGACCGGTTCAGGGCGCTGAGCAACGATTTGATCGAGGCGACGATGATGTCCGTGTCCACACCGGCACCCCACCAGCTTTCCTCGTCCTCGTCGAGGATCTCGATGTAGCTGACCGCCTTAGCGCCGCTGCCCCGGGTGAGGGCGTGCTCGTGGTAGGCGTGGAGCACGAACTGCAGACCGAGCCCGTCGCGCAGGGCCGAACAGAAGGCGTCCAGCGGGCCGTTGCCCACGGCATGCACGGTGCGTTCTTCGCCCCTGACCACCACCACCGCCTCAATCTCGGCCAGGGAGGCTTCTTCGTCCCGCTCGAAATGACGTTTGAGCACATTGAACGAATGCAGGCGATAGCCGTTCGGGTTGAGCAGGTATTCGCGCTCGAAGGTGTGGAAGATCATTTCCGGAGAGAGTTCGTCGCCGTGGGCGTCGGTCACCTCCTGGATCACCCGGCCAAATCCGGGCTGCATCTCCTTGGGCAGTTTGAAGCCGAACTCGTGGTCCATGACGTAGGCCACCCCGCCCTTGCCCGACTGGCTGTTGATGCGGATGATGGACTCGTAGGTGCGGCCCAGATCCTGGGGATCGATGGGCAGGTAGGGCACGTTCCACAGGCCGCTTTCGGTGAGTTCCACCGCGCTCATGCCCTTGTTGATGGCGTCCTGGTGCGAGCCGGAGAAGGCGGTGTAGACCAGTTCGCCGGCATAGGGGTGGCGCGGGTGGACCTTCATCTTGGTGCAGCGCTCGAACACGTTGATCACCCGGTTGATGCGCGAGAGATCCAGGTTCGGGTCCACGCCCTGGGTGAACAGGTTGAGCGCCAGGGTGACGATGTCGACGTTGCCGGTGCGCTCGCCGTTTCCGAACAGGGTCCCCTCCACCCGGTCGGCGCCGGCCATGAGCGCCAGTTCGGTGGCGGCCACCGCCTCGCCACGATCATTGTGGGCGTGCACGCTGATGATGGCGCAGTCACGGTTCTTCATGTGCCGGCAGAACCACTCGATCTGGTCGGCGTAGATGTTCGGGGTGGACATCTCCACCGTGGCCGGCAGGTTGATGATCACCGGGTTCTCCGGGGTCGGCTCCCACACGTCCATTACCGCCTCGCAGATCTCCAGGGCGAAATCGAGTTCGGTGCCGGTGAAGCTCTCCGGCGAATACTCGTAGCGCACACGCACATCGCTGTCCCTGGCCTGCTCGCGGATGGTCCGGGCGCCCTTGACGCCAAGGTCGATGATCTCCCTGCGGCCCATGCGGAAAACCACCTCGCGCTGCAGGGTGGAGGTGGAGTTGTACAGGTGCACCACCGCCTCGCGCGCCCCCTCGATGGAGGCGAAGGTCTTGCGGATGAGCTGCTCTCTCGCCTGGGTGAGCACCTGCATGAGCACGCCGTCCGGGATGTGGCCGCCGTCGATGAGCAGCCGGAGGAAGTCGAACTCGACCTGGGAGGCCGAGGGAAAACCGACCTCGATCTCCTTGAAACCGACCTCGACCAAGAGCCGAAACATCTCCAGCTTCTCCTCCAGGTTCATCGGCTGGATGAGGGCCTGGTTGCCGTCGCGCAGATCGACGCTGCACCACACCGGGGCCCGGTCGATGACCCGGTCCGGCCAGGTGCGGTCCGGCAGCCGGACTGGCTGGTACGGCCGGTATTTCTTCAGTTTTTCCTTGTTCATCACGTCTCTCCGGCAAAAAGGTCAAAAAAAAGGGCCACGGTTCGCGGAAACCGTGGCCCTGGAAGATCGGATTGTGCGCTGCCCGTCAGGACACGACTCCCTTCCCTGCCACAGGTTCCCTGTGCAGTCGGCTGAGCGGAAGAAGGAGAGCGAGTGTCGTGTGCATGTGCGTATCCAATGTTGCAGTCGCCTGTATAGTAAAGTGCGGACAGGGTTTGTCAAGCGGGAAATGGCCGCGGTCGGCCCCGCCGCACCCGGCCGGATCACATCTCGCCGTTCAGGAATTTCTCCGCTAGGTCGACGTCTTTTTTCGAACCGATGATCAGCGGCACCCGCTGGTGCAGACTGGTCGGCTCGATGTCGAGGATACGCCGGCCGTCGTCGGTGATCGCCCGGCCGCCGGCCTGCTCGACCACCATGGCCAGCGGCGCGGCCTCGTAGAGCAGGCGCAGCTTGCCCTCGGACTTCTCGCCGCTCTTCTTGTCGCGGGGGTAGAGAAAGACGCCGCCCTTGATCAGGTTGCGGTGAAAATCCGAGACCAGCGAGCCGATGTAGCGCAGGCTGTACGGTCCATTGCCGCCGTCGGCCTGCTTGAGGTACTCGACGTAGCGGCGGGTCGAATCAAACCAGTGGTTGGCGTAGGCCTCGTTGACACTGTAGTAGAGCGAGTGCTCGGGAATGGTGATGTTCGGGTGGGAGAGGAAGAACTCGCCCACGCTCGGATCGAGGGTGAAGCCGTACACGCCCGAACCGGTGGTGTAGACCATCACCGTGGAGGAACCGTAGATGATGTAGCCGGCCGCCACCTGCTCGCTGCCCCGCTGCAGCAGGTCCGTCGCCGAGCCCTGGCCCGTACCGTCGAGCCGACGGTGGATGGAGAAGATGGTGCCGACACTGACGTTGACGTCGATGTTGGTGGAGCCGTCCATCGGGTCGAAGGCGATGGTGTAGTTGCCCTCGTAGCCGTTGAGCACCGGGATGATGTCGTCGTCCTCCTCCGAGGTCATCACGCACACATGGCCGCACTGCTCCATGCGCCGCTTGATCGTCTGGTTGGCGAACTCGTCGAGCTTCTGCACGTTCTCACCCTGGACATTAGTCCGGCCCGACTGGCCGAGGATGTCGGCCAGGCCGGCCATGTTCACCTCGGCGCTGATGATCTTGCCGGCCACCACCAGGTCGTTGAGCAGACCGGTGAGTTCACCGGTGGCGCCCGGGTGAAGCATTTGGTCGTCCATGATCTGGCGGCTGACGGTGATACCCTTGCGTTTCACTAACATGGTGCCTCCCGTGTGGCGTTCCCGGCCCTTTGGCTGGCGAGCGCGGTTTGAGTTCAGGGTTGCTGCGCGTCGCTCGGCGACGCACCGGCGGCCGGCAGCGGCTGCCAGTGACGCAGCAGGGCGGCCAGGGTGCGCACGCCCGTACCGGACGGCCCCTTGGGGATGTAGGACTTTTCGGTGCAGTCCCAGGCGGTCCCGGCGATGTCGAGATGGGCCCAGGGGGTGTCGCCGACGAATTCCTGCAGGTAACAGGCGGCGGTGATCGTGCCCGCACTCCGGTCGCTGCCGGCGTTTTTGATGTCCGCCACCCGTGAGTCGAGTTGCTTGCGGTACTCCGGCCCGAGCGGCAGACGCCAGAGTGGCTCGCCCGCCTCGCTGCCTGCGGCCAGGAGCCGCTCGGCCAGGGCGTCATGGTTGGCCAGCAGGCCGGTGCGGTGGTGACCGAGGCCGATGATGACCGCGCCGGTGAGTGTGGCCAGATCGATCACCGCCTCCGGTTTGTAGGTCTCGATGCCGTAGGCGAGGGCATCGGCGAGGATGAGCCGCCCCTCGGCGTCGGTGTTGATGATCTCCACGCTCCTGCCGCCGTATTGGCGAATAATGTCGCCCGGCTTGAGCGCCGCCGGGCCGGCCAGGTTTTCGGTGGCCGGGATGAGGCCGACCACGTTGACGCCGGCAACGCCGGTCTCGGCGATGGCCTGCATGGCGGTAATCACCGCGGCGCCGCCGCACATATCGTATTTCATGTCTTCCATGCCGGCCGGCGGCTTGGCACAGATACCGCCCGAATCGAAGGTCAGCCCCTTGCCGACGAGCAGCACGGTGGGGTACTTGCGGCTGGTCCGGTACTCGATCACCACCAGGCAGGGCGGCAGGGCCGATCCCTGGTTGACCGCGAGGATGCCGCCCATACCGAGCTTCTGCAGGGCGGATTTGTCAAGCACCTTGCATTTCAGCGTGCTCTGCCGGGCGATGGTTTTGCCGTAGTCGGCAAACTCGGCCGGCGTCCAGCCGTTACCCGGCTGGTTGGCCATGTCGCGGGCCGTGCACACCGCCTCGGCCAGCACCCTCCCCCGGGTCAGGCCCTCGGTCACGGCCGTGGCGGCCAGGGTACCGTGGTGGAGATGGAAGACCGCCACCCGGCCGGGCTGGTCGCTGTCCTCCCGGGGCGTCTTGTACGGGTCGAAACGGTAGTTGCCGAGCACCAACCCCTCGGTGAGACACTGGGCGATCTCCACCGCGGCAAGGAGAAAATCGCCGGGCAGGACCACCAGCACCTCGGCAGCCTTGACCGCGCCGGCCTGCCGGGCAATGACCCCGCCGGCAAGCCGTAACTGCTCTCGGCGGACATCGATGTCGTCGTCCTGCTTGCCCAGACCGACGAACAGCACCCGCCTGGCCTGCACCGGCGGCTCGTCGCCGCGGTCGAGCAGCCCGGGGTAGAACAGCAGGACCTGTTCTTTTTTTCCCTTGAAGTCGCCCGCCGCCCAGCCCTGCTGCAGAGCCCGGTGCAACGACCGGGGGGCATCCGCGGCCAGATGAGGGATATCCTCCTCCACCGGATAGACGAGCAGGTCGCCGTTGAACTCGCGGGAATCCCCGCCAAACATTCTCACCGATTCTGTGTGTGCCTGCACCGGACGATTTCCTCCCTCACTCCAGGCTGCCGCATCCCTCTTTCAAAATGAAGGGGAACTGTTTATTGTAGGTTTTCCATACACTAATCCTGGCTGAACCTCAATCGGCAAAACTCCGTACCCTTGAGGGGTGGCCACCAACCGCCATTTGTCCCGCGGAGGTCTCCTTGTTCACCGTCTTTGTCATCGCCGTCGGCAGCGCCCTGATCATCTCGGCCGCCTGCTCGCTGTTCGAGTCCGTGCTCATGTCCGTGTCCCCCCTCCAGGTCGAAATGATGACCGAAAACCACCCGGCCAAGGCCGGGACGCTCAAGCAGTTCAAAGAGAACATCGATCAGCCGATCACCGCCATCCTCACCCTGAACACCCTGGCGCACACCATCGGCGCCTCGGTGGCCGGCGCCGCCGCCTCGGTGCTGTTCGGCCAGCAGGGACTGATCTGGTTCTCGCTCGTGTTCACCGTGGCCATCCTGCTGTTCACCGAGATCCTGCCCAAAACCCTGGGCGTGAACTACTGCCGGCAGGTGGCGCCGTACATCGTCGCGCCGCTGCGCCTGATGATCGTCGTGCTCAAGCCGCTCATCTGGCTGGTCCAGTTGATGACCCGACTCGTACCCAGGAGCAGCCACTCCCAGCAGATCTCGGCCCTGGAGCTGACGACCATCGCCAGCATGAGCCGCAAATCGGGGGAAATCGAGGCGGACCAGGAAAAGGTCATCGCCAACATCCTCCAACTCGGCAACAAGACCGTCCGCCAGGCCATGACCCCGCGCACGGTGACCTTTTCCGCGCCCCAATCGCTGACCATCAGGGAGGCGGGAAAAATGGAGGGGACATGGCGGATGCATAGCCGGGTCCCGGTCTATGAGGGCGAAGCGGACAACGTGGTCGGTATCGTGCTCAGCCAGGACGTGCTCATGGCCGCGGCCCTTGGCCAGAACAACCTGAAACTCAGCCAGCTCATGCGGCCGGTCCACTTCGTGCCGGAAACCGCCCCGCTGGACCGCATCTTCATCGACTTCTTCGAGCGCTACCAGCATCTCTTCGTGGTCGTCGACGAATACGGCAGCGTCACCGGCGTGATCAGCATGGAGGACGTGCTCGAGGAGATCATCGGCCGGGAGATCGTCGACGAGTCGGACAAAGCGCGCAACATGCGGGAGCTGGCGCGGCTGCGCAAGGAAAAGGTCCACACCCTCTGAGGTCCGGGGAAAATCGGCCCGCCCGGCAAGCGGCCGTGGCGCCAGGCGGCGATTCATGGTAGCGTGCGCGGCGCTTGACTGCACTGACCGCGATTGCCGGGCGCGCTGACGGCCGCCCGGCAATCGCGCCTTCTCTCTCGACAGAAACCGAAAGGAATTCCCGTCATGTCTGACCCCACCCGCTTCTTCCGCCTCCGGCCGGTTCCAGCCGCGGCATCGCTGCTCTTCCTCGCCTGCCTGGCCGCACCCGGCGTGCAGGCGGAAACCCGCTACATCAAACCCACCCTGGAAGTGGCCCTGCGCAAGACGCAAGCCAATAACGCCCGGCTGGTGGCCACTGTGCCCCTGGGAGAACAGGTCGACCTGCTCCGGGCCGGCACGGAATGGTCGCAGGTCCGCCGCAAGGACGGCGCCGAGGGCTGGGTGCGCAGCCGCTTCCTCAGCCCGACCCCCCTGCTGCCCACTGAACTGCTCCAGGGCCAGGAGGGGAAAGAAGTCGACCTGCAGGCACGCATGCGGACGTGGAGCGAGGAAAACAGCCGTTTGCAGAAGGAGATCGCCGCCTGTACGAACGAGCGCAACGCCCTCGCCGACAAGCACGAGGCCCTGACCGCCGACCCGAACGGTATCGTCCATGCCCAGGAGGCGCTGGCCGAGGCCCGCCAGCAGGTCGAGGAGCTGCAGCAGAAACTTGCCGCCGCGCAGATCGAGGCGACCGTGCTCAGGAAAAACGAGTCGATCAAGTGGTTCCTGGCCGGCACCGGCGTACTCCTGGCCGGCTGGCTGCTCGGCCGCCTGGGCAACTCCAGCCGCAAGAAAAAACCGTCGCTGCTCTCCTGAAACAACGGGGGGCGTCCGCCCCCCGTGCTCACTGCATTGCCTCCAGCTGGACGCTCACCTCGGCCGTGGCCTCGTCACGCAGCAAGGTGAGAAGTACACTCGCGCCCACCTCGTAGCGTTCGATCTCGTCGCGCAGGCTGTCGTAATCGGTTACCTTGCGGCCGTTGACGGCGAGGATGATGTCACCCAATACCAGGCCGTCTCCCACCTGGCTGGTACCGCGCAGGCCGGCCTGTTCGGCGGCGGAGCCGGATACCACCTTGAGCACCAGCACCCCTTCCAGGCCCAGATCCCTGGTCAGACTGCGGTTGGCCAAGGTCACCCCCAAGCCCGGGCGCAGGACTTTCCCCTTGCTGATAATCTGCGGCACCACCCGGTTGACCTCGCCCACCGGTACGGCGAAGCCGATGCCTGAACTGGCCCCTGAGGGGCTGTAGATGGCCGTGTTCACCCCGATCAGCCGGCCGGCGCTGTCCAGCAGCGGTCCGCCTGAGTTGCCCGGGTTGATGGCCGCATCGGTCTGGATGACGTCGTGGATGGTGCGGCCGGTGACCGCGGTGATCTCCCGGCCAAGGGCGCTGACCACGCCGGTGGTCAGGGTCTGGTCCAAGCCGAAGGGATTGCCGATGGCGAACACCTTCTGGCCGACGAGCAGGTTTTTCGACTCGCCCACCGCGATGGGCTGAAGTTTGCTCGCCGGCGCGGTAATCTGCAGCACGGCCAGGTCACGGTCCGGGGCCGCGCCCACCAGCGCCGCCTTCCAGGTGCTGTGGTCTGCCAGGGTCACCTCGAGCCGGCTGGCGTCGGAGATGACGTGGAAATTGGTGACGATCCGCCCCTGCCTGTCCCAGATAAAGCCCGAACCGGTCCCCTGGGGGATCTCGTAGACGTTGAGACTGAACAGGTTGCGGCGCACGGCGATGCTGGTGATGTAGACCACCGAGGGCGCGGCGCTGCGAAAGATATCGATGGTGTTCTGCTCGTCGCCGGCCAGATCGCCGCGCGCCGTCACCGGTCGCGACACCGCCTGGGGGTCGTGCAGGGTCGGTTGCCAGGTCTGGTAGAGCAGCCAGCCGACGACAGCGGCGAGGACAAGCAGCGGGATCGGTTTCATGGGCGTTGCGGGGAGAAAATCATTCGCGGGCCGGACCGGCGGGTCGGCCGTAACAGGGCCGAGCCCGCTCCTACAGCCACTTCTTGCGCCGGAAAAACAGCAGGGTGACCGTGGAGGAAAGGAGCATGAGCAACAGGGCGAAGGGATACCCCCAGACCTCATCCAGTTCGGGCATGAAGCGGAAGTTCATGCCGTACATGCTGGCGATCAGGGTCGGCGGCATGAAAATGACCGTGACCACGGTGAAGATCTTGATCACCCGGTTCTGCTCCATGTCCACCAGGCCGAGGAAGGTGTTCTGCAGGAATTCGAGGCGCTCGAAATTGAACGAGGTGTGGTCGAGCAGCGAGCCCACGTCCTTGATCATGATGCGCATCTTCTCGTAGTCCTCCTTGGGGAACATCTTGCTCTTGAGCAGGGACGAGAGGATGCGCTGCTTCTCGACGATGTTCTCGCGGATGGCGATGGTCGATTCCTGCAGGGCGGTGATCTTGAGCAGCAGCGCGCGGTTGGGATCCTTGTCCACACTCATCTGGCGGCTGATCTCGGAGATCTTGTCGGTGATCGATTCGATCAGGTCGGCGTCGAAGTCGATGCGGGTTTCCAGGATGGACAGGAAGATGTCGTCGCCGTCCGCCGGCTTGATCGCCCGCATCTTGCGGTAGGTCTCGGAAAACGAGCGGAACTCCTGGGCGCGCTGGGTGATGAGGATCTTGTTTTTGAGGATGAACGACACCGGCTCGTTGATGAAGGTGCCGGCCTCCTGCACCAAAAAGTTGAGGTTGATGCCGATCTCGTCCTCGGTCTCCACGTACTTCGAACTGGACTCGATCTCCTCGCTCTCCTGCTGGGTAAACAGCTCGACCCGGAAATCCCGCTCCACCCGATGTTTTTCCTCGTCGGTGGCGCTGATCAGGTCGATCCAGAAGATGTTGGGGCCGGCGGAACTGTCTCCGCTGGCCATCTTGACCATCCTGTTCTCAAGGAAGAAATAGTTGACCATGGTGCTGTTCCTGGATCGGGGTTTTCAGGGAGAGCCGTTCACAGTGCGGGACGGAAGCGGCGCATCGCTGCAAGCGGAAGTCCGGTACGTCCGAGCCGAAGACGCCCCGCGGAGCACGGCAGCACCGCTGGCCGACACGGCGGTGGAGCAGCCCGGCGTCAGGGAAAAAGGCCGCTCTGCTGGGCGAGAAAGCAGAGGAGAAAACCACCGGCCATAGCCACGAGGCCGACCTTGCGGAGCTGTTCCGGGTGCATCTCGAAAATCTGCCGGAGCCAGCGCTGCATGGTTTCCGGCGAAGCCGCGTACGGCAGCCCCTCGAGGATGAGAATGAGGCCCGCCAGGGTAAGAAAGAGTTTCATGGGCAAGGCTTTACCAGAAAGGGGCGGCGTCTGCAATCTCCCACAAAGGTATTGACAATGCTCGGTGAGAAAAAGTACGTTGTCGTTATAGTTGTCGGTATTTGCAGCGATTCGCGCCCGCCGGCGCGCCTCGTTTTTCCCGATCTCCGGAATCTTCCGCGCAAGCCACCCCCCGCCAGCCACTATCCATGAACCAGACCACCTCCAGATACAGCGAGGCCGGCGTCGATATCGACAAGGGCAACCTGTTTGTCTCCCGGATCAAGTCCATTGTCGCCGACACCCACCGGCGTGGCGTGCTCACCGATATCGGCGGTTTTTCCGGGCTGTTCGCCATCGGCAACGAGAACCTGAAGAACCCGGTACTCATCGCCTCCACTGACGGGGTCGGCACCAAGCTGGCCATTGCCAAGCTCTGCAACAAGCACGACACCATCGGCATCGACGT
>Ga0265295_1009380_pt1 | contig 10482 bp, 6 predicted proteins | sample Munlansysbiofilm_FD_192503 | JGI IMG/M metagenome (GOLD analysis project Ga0265295, IMG submission 192503) | Leachate microbial communities from a municipal landfill in Southern Ontario, Canada - Methane capture system biofilm | ecosystem: Engineered > Solid waste > Landfill > Unclassified ... | reverse complement strand
GGTGGCTTACTGGTGTGCGGCTGTGAAAAGGAACCGCCACCACCACCGCCGGTGGTTGATTCTGAACTTGTGCCTACCCTTGAGCTCAGCGTAACCCCCGAAGGAGTCATTCCTTATGGGGAAGGTAGCGTGGTGATAAACTTTCAGACTAAGGACGCAAACCAGGTTTTAGTCAATGGAGTGAGGAAGCCGTCCGTTAAATTGGGAACCCATACCATAAAAGAAAAATTGTTCAAAGACACCACTTTGGTAGTTAAGGCCATTAATATCAAGAAGATGGTTGAGAAGTCGGTGACCATTCAGGTCGGCGACTGGACCACCTCCTCCTTTGGCCTCGTCTCTTACTATCCTTGGAGATATGATTCATTAGGAAGGTCTAGCCTGGATGGAAAAGTTTTGAAGCGATGGGAACCTGATCCAGAATTATTGAGTTGGGTTGATTACTATCACAAAGATGGAACAATCACTTATTCTAACCACCCCGGGTTAAAAATTCCCTGGTCCCTTCCTGACGATAATTCTATTACAAGGAATGGGACTACTAGGAAACTTCAGGTTAATCAGGTACAGATGATCATATCCTATCAGACAACTCGCCTTGGTGAGCAAGTGTGGTTTGATATGATTTATGAACATGCCTCAGACACTCCCACCGATCCCATTTAGCAGCAACCCAAACACAATCCTTGACAAGCCACCCAATAACACATCCTGCTCCCTGACACAAAATACTCAATGCCCATGAAAATAATGGTGACGGAGAATATTCACTAACTTCCGATACAAGTTTTACAGTCACATGCCGATAACCCTTGACAAAACAGACTGTTTCTGATATACTTAAAGCAAATAGTGTACTAGCCCCCTAAATAACTGGACTAAATTATAAAAACAGTTTAGTAATAGTTAATTTAGCAATCATGACAAAAGAACGAAGAAAATTTACACCTGAGGATCGTTTATCGATATTACAGGAAGCGCAACGAGAAGGCCAGGCCCAAACATGCCGTAAATACAATCTATCAAGCTCAGTAATGTTAAGATGGAAGAAGAAGTATCTTAGTCAGGGCATAAACGGTTTAAAACCGGCCTATAGGAAAGTAGATCCTGCTTTGCGGGATCTGGAAGAAGAAAATGAACGGTTAAAAAAGATCATTGCCAGACAAGCACTGGAGTTGGAAGTAAAATCTGAGCTGCTAAAAAAAACTTCATTTCAAATCAAGACAAGAAGATGATCGTGCAGAGCCATGAATCTATAACCACATTGGAAAACCTTCTTTCCTGGGTTGATCTTTCAAAAAGCAATTTTTATTACAAGTCTTCTTATGGAAAACGGGGAGCAAAACCAAGTGTTTGCACATTCAGACAAGATGGGACCCAGGTAGATGACACGCTGGTTATTGAAGAAATCAAAGGCATTCTTTCTCAGGAATTTTGTTGTTATGGGTACCATAATATCACAGATGAACTGCGAGAGATGGGCTATATTATCAACCACAAAAAGGTTTATCGATTAATGAAGGAACAGAATCTGTTGCTGGGCAAGGTGATTAGCACCAGTGGAAAGCGACAGTTTGTCAAGCATCGAAAAATCGAAGCCATCCGCCCCATGGAGTACCTTTGTCTGGACATAAAATATGTTTGGGTTGCCGGAGAATCCAGAAATTATTATTTGCTTACCGTTCTTGATGTTTTTACTCGAATAGCCATCGAGCAAATCTTCCAAAAGAGTATTCGAAAGATGGATGTGATAAATATTTTCAGAAGGATCAATAGTGCTTTTGGTATAAAGGGCGTCACCGTCAGAAATGATAACGGATCGCAGTTCATAGCCAATGATGTCAAACAGTTTTTACGGACTGCCGAAGCAAATCAGGAATTTACCCATATAGCTACTCCGGAAGAAAACGCCTATATTGAAGCATTCCATAGCATTGTCCAAAGAGAGGTTATTGATCGATTTGAATTTCAAGGCTTTTATGAAGCCAAACTTACGCTTCAGGCACACCGGGACTGGTATAATAATCGTAGGAGGCACGCTACCTTGGGAACGGTCCCTGTAAAAAAATGGAATGGTTACTTTGGAGGCTTGTTACCCTTTGATACGATTTATAATTTGAATAAGGAAACAATTAGTCAGTATCTTACGAATCACCAAACAAATGAGTATATTTGTTCGTCAACCCCAATTTATGATACGAGAATAGCTCAACCAGTTTGACTTTTTTGTCCAAGTAATAGGGGTCTGGTACAATAGTAAATTGAAAATCACCATGAAAAAGGTCTTTGTATTCCTAATTTTGGCCACTCTGCTATTGGTAGGGTGTGAAAAGACTCCTGTGGTTCCGCCAATTCCACCAGTCATTAATGTTTCGTACCGCACGGTTCTTGTCTCCCAAAAAGGCAAGGGCACGGTAAATCCTGACACTTTGACCAAGGTCGTTTATGGTGAGTCTCTTACCATAACGGCTACTCCTGATTCTGGGTATTCTCTTTATTCGTTAAAGGTAATATCTACAGTGCCTCATGTGGGGGTTGAGGAAAAAGATGTAGAGATTACTCCAACAGAGTCACCCTACACTTACATTCTCTCAAGTATCAAGGCAAACACAGAGGTAAAGTTTGAATTTGTTGAGACAGACAACTTGATAATCTCTGTTCTCAATCCCCCATGGAGACTTAAAGCCATTGAAAATTTTTACCCAAACGGGGAGTTCTTTCGTTGGCCTCTTACCGAGCTTCAATTATCTGTGATGAGCTATTTTCTCTACCCTGAGGGTAAGCTTCTGGATTACAAGCCAGATGGAAGTCTTTATTTTTCCGCCAATTGGCACTTAGTGGAAAAAGTTCTGACCATTGGGCTGATGAAATTCCCCATCGTTGAGCTTACACCAACTAAGCTGGTGTATAAGATGCAACAGGTGGAAGGGGGAGTATATACTCTGTATACTTATGAAAGAAATTAATTTCTTTCATACACTAGTGTGCAGCTGTGAGAAGGACCTGCTTTGAATTTTTTGCCACAAAATGGATATGCAGTATGGAGAAGCTGAGCAGAGAAAATCGAAAAAGCTTTGTGTCTTTGGTCCCAGTAAGGGCAGACTGATTGCTTGAAGGTAACGTGGTAGATAAAGCGCCAACTTCATTAATAAGTTTGCTCTTTTTCAATTTTATGCCACAGAATTTTGACATTCTTACCAGAGTGAGTCTCTGCATAATTTCTGTGCCCTTCAGCTGGCTTTAACATACCATAAAAGTATAGATACTAAGAGTTACTTGTCAAAGGGACATTATCGATCTATCAATCGTTCGATGTTGCAGAGCACAGTAGCTCTTTTATATTATGGCCTTATTCATATTTCTGGGTCATCCAATTCCCAGCAATAGACTAACTATCACTGTGTTACAACATATTTTTTAATAAGGGTATCACGTTTCACGACACCCTCTCGAATCTAAATTCATTCTCTAACAAATACAGATTAATAGCAACGGTTTGTTTCCTTCTGACTCTTCTTTTTTCGTTTCTATAATAGATACGAATAGAAACAAGAATAACTGTATATCAATGACTTAGCAAAATTTTGTTTCTATTCATAAAAAAGGTGCTAAAAGCGTATTTTTGGAAGCTGGGTAGTGCTTCTGGAAATCGAGGTATTGCTGCTTGGAGATTTGATGGAAAATATCCTTAAGTAAAGAATTTTGTGACACAAAAAAAGAGCTTCAATAGTAACCTTAACAGAACAACAACATCTGTTGGTATATACTGAAACTCCACTAATGGCTTAATATCAACGTAGGCTATGCCTGATCCGTCCGTTGCCGTTGTAAAGATAGTTATAATTATATACTGCTTAGATGATGTTTGATTCAGCAGTTTGAACATTAGGGACCATTTGACTTATGCTTTATGGCTCATGTTTTTGTTATTTACTGGGTATTTGTGAAATCCATATTAACAAATAAAGGGATTTTTTGCCCTCCATTATGAGCATGCGAATTCCTACTTGACCCACCATTACACAACGGAACAACAGATATCCTTTTCTTTTATCAGAGATGTATCCTATCCAGAAAGAACAAGAATCAAAGGCATATTTGAGATTCAAAGTTAAAGTTGTAGATATATAGGAAATTTCTTATTTTAGTCAAGTTCCTATTCGGGGTCCTGTAATCGTTCCATCTGTGACCCTATTTTAATTCCTAAAGCGTTCCTTCTATCAACAAATATAATACTCGAATTATATCTGACTGATTGTTATGAATGATCCAACAAATATTGCCTCCCCAGAAAAGAGGGAAGAAGTTTATAACGCATGTGGTTTTTCAATACAACAAAGCACTTCATTGCTTGAAGAGCTATTGGCTAATAAGAAAGCCTTGAAACGTGTTCCGATTACTAAAGAAGAAGACATACTTAATCCCGTTGTTGATTTTTGCATTTTTCTTAATTATGTAATGATTGAAATTAGTTCTATTGTTAGAGCATATGTGCGTGCAGAAATACTAGCAGAAAAGCAATATCATCTGAAATTTGTTAATTGGATAATACTTGAGTCTTATAAGTATTTATACGGTTACGGGAAAAGTGTTAATACGTCTCTCTGGGAAAAAAATATTGAACCACTTCTTAGTTTCATCAAGGATCCCCAGTTAATAGCCGATTTTGAAGCGATAAAAACACAAATTATTAAATTCCGTGATAGTAATATAACCAATAAAGACTTTCGTGACATCAGTATTCATTATGACCTGGATCCACTCCTTATTTATGAAATGTTGACGGGATTGAATGAAGAGGATGAAACTCAAAGAGCTCTTGCATTTTTGCCTTTACTATTTGAATTATTTTCTTTTACTAACAAGTATTTCCATTTATTCTTAAGAGATAATATTGTTAATAAAAGATTTCCTCAGGATGTTCCACTTGATTTATATACAAGGACTTCAACAAATAATTTCAGTACAGATAAGGTCTCTGAACTAAATGAATTAATAAATCAGAATAAAAAAAACCTTGACAGGTTGGTTCGCCAACAAAAATGGATGCAAAAACTTGTTGTTGAAGAACAAGAAAAAGATAAAGCTTCTTTAGAAACAATACTGTTGACTTTACCAATATTAAAGGTACATTCATTCATCGATATATTAATAATTGATTTGGCTTCAGCCAAAAGGGCTTTTTTTCTGGCTGAATATCCTATCGAAAAGAATGTATTCTTAAAACGTATTAATGCTATTATTTATGAAGGTTTCAAGAAGTTATACGGACTGAATAATAATGATAATACTTATTGGAATAGTTATATTTTACAGGTGGAAAATAAAATAAAAAGTAATGCAAGTGAAAACTTGTCTAATCAATTAAATCTGAAACTGAACATGCTGAGACCAACAATTAAGGATCTAGGAAAACAAAGGCATCTATCCATTCACCTAGACGAAGGTGTTGAAGAAATCTATGAGATGTTAGTTAATCTAAAACCTGAAGCTGAGTTCCAAAAGCAAGAGGATTTTTTCAAGACCATTATGCAAATGCTTATTCAATCGATTGAAATACTTAAGTTTATTGAAAAACAATCCGAAGAAAAAAGTAAAAAGTCTAGATTTGTAACTATTCAAAAAGCCAAAAATATACTTGAGTTACTAGCAAACTCTCCTGATTTTCCCGGAAAAGAGAAAACTATTAAATTGATACAACAAATAATATCAGGAGAATTCTATGATAATATCATGAATAACAAAAGCGGTAAGTAAAATGGGCTTATAATATTAACTCCACTTTCTCTAAGAGTCTTCTTTATATCATGGAAGCTATATTTTTGTATTACATTTTCGTTCATTACAATCCATCCAATACCACCTCATCATTCCAAGAACAAAATAATCACTTGCCGATGAAAAAACACTTCCTGACCCCGCTAACAACCTGGCTCCTGCTTTCAGGGGGTTTGCTAGTATGCGGCTGTGAGAAGGAACCGCCTCCTCCTGAAGTTAGGCCAGAAGAAGAGCCTAAGGTCGAGCTTTCTGTAACTCCGAAAAGTGTTGTACCTTATGGTGGTAATGTTGATATCCGCATGTATAGCCTGGATAAAGTATTATAAATGAGAACATAATTATAACCAAGGCCGGTTGTTAATGAAGAGAGTGAGAGATTCTGGGACACACTCCGATGGGAATATGTATATCAAATCCGATTGAAGATGAGAAGAAATTAATGAACAGCAAATATGTAACTTAACTATTTCAATAATAACCACGCAATTACATCACATGTTTTTATGACAAAGATTAACGATCTACAATCTGAAGTGAAAGGAGAAGGGGCCTTGAGTATAGACGCCTTCTCTAGTGATATGATCTTTTCAGATAAAGAACTTTCAATTCTAGATAGTCTGAGATTAATAAGACCGGAACTTGCTGCCTTCTACAAGGATGGTTTATACATTAAAAAACATCCTTTTGATTCAAAATCTTATATTTTAGCCCACCTAATGAGAGAAATCGACGGGGGGTTAAGAGATGTTTTTGATAAGCAGGTCAATGCGGTTGAAGTAAAGTGTGAAAAATGTGGAAAACCAGAAAAAAAGGTACTTGATGACGCATTTAAGAAAGAAGTTGCAACCTTATATGAAAAATGTAAAAAAGAATATGTCAATTTTGATTATTTAAAGGGCTGTGACTTTAAAAAATTCAAAAAGCATTCTGCACACGCCTATTCAATTTTGTCTTCTTTTCAACTTAGCATAGCTGAACCAATAGCCATAGAATATATAATGGTCGCTATTTGGTTTCATAAATATGCTCACCGAGACAGTCATAGTGGTTATGAATCCTTCCCTCGACGAGAAGAGGACGTCATGAAAATGTGGAACAAGTTTGAAGCTGTTCTATATGAGTTATTTAATACTATAAAATATGAACGCATCGATGATCTCCTAAAGAAAACTAATCCGTCGCCAATAGACCTAGAGAAAATTCGAATAATTCAAAAAGCAGATTTGGATAGAAGATATTTTTGGGGCAGACTACATCATTTTGGTTGGCTAGAACCGTTGTATAACGAAGGGTATTTTACAGGAGTAAATAACCCCACTCCAATATTTCAAGAATCCACTGGAGAGTATATAGTATCCTACTGGCCAGAATTAGTATATGTCCAAAATACTGCTTCGCTGATGTCTACCGCCCCAGATGCTGATTTTTCAATTATTCTAAAAATTATTGATGATATTTGTTTGTATAAGAATAAGGATGGTAAAAGAATTGTCAACTATAATACTGACTCTGCCATCTTATTCCTTATTTCTTTAGTCCCTCTTGAAGACATTAGGCAAAAGCATTTTAACTACGTTACCACAATTATCAAGTCAAAAAACGGAAACCAATATAGCGATATTTTTCAAAAACGTTTCATTGATAGATTCATAGCAGCAAATGACAAGAAAAATTTATTGAGATGTTTTCCTATCATTCTATCACATAGAAAAAAGAGAGGTCTTTTTGAATCACCTCACTCTCTACTGGACAGGTACTTTTTACATGAATTGATTGACAAGAAAATCGAGGACATAATTCGCATATGTGGGATAGAAGGATTCAAATCTGTAGAAAAGGTTTTTAAAGTAGTTGAGCGGGATCACTTGCATAGCCTTATGGCGATTGAAGATCATTATCAAAACGGACAAAATCTAGATAAATTCTCGCATCAGGTCGTTCGGTTTATTCGAGAGTATTTATTAAAGATTCCCTGTGATGACAGATTAATTCAAATAGTATCAGACTATCTTCACAAAGACAGAATTACCGTATATCTTCGAATCGCATATTTTATCATTAACTCTCGTTACGAAGAACTTAACCACCTTTTTTGGGATATTGATTTTAATCCATTGAAAATTGTCTCTAATCGTCATGAATTATTCGAACTGCTAAAAAAACATAGTCCCCTATTTAATAAAGACCAAATAAACAGAGCATTAGCATGGATAAATGAATTGGATAATTATTATCAGTTTGATGGAAAGCAGCATCCCTCACCAGATAAGAAGCTGTGGCTGACTGCATTAATGGAAACTCAAGATTTAACTATTGCTGCCGAGTATGAAAAGGCTAAAGAGCTATACCCATACGAAATTGAACACCCAGGATTTAGTGGTTGGATGGAAAGCGTTTTTGGAAACATCTCTCCTGCGAGTTATGAGTCTGTTCAAAAAATGGATTTGCATAAATTAATTAATTATTACTCAAATTATGAAGAAAAGCCACATAGAACTATCACTGACCCAACAATTGAGGGACTAAACGATGTAATTAAATTAGACGTTAAAAATAACATTTTAAAATACACGCACAATATTGAAGTTATATACTCAGCTCCAATAGGATTTCAATACTCATGGATTATTGGCTTATGGCAATATTGTTATGACAACAAAACATATATTGATTCTAGCGATGTTTTCATTCTCATATTAAAGATCATTAGCAGCGCGAATTTCAAAAAAGACTATGTTGATGACAATAGTTTCCGAAATAAAAACAAGTGGTTTGCACATAGGGTTCTTTCTTTACTGAATTGTGGTCTTGATTGCCATGGCCATATGTTCTCAGTTCAGAATCTTCCCTTAGTCAAAGAAATAATATTAGATCTATACAAAAATGACAATGATGCCGAAATTGTTAAGGACAGAGATATTTCTCATCAGTACTTCAACTCGTATAGCGGTGAATTATATGGCGCCCTAATAGAATATAATGTAGTTGAAGCATATAAATCAAATGCACCTATAGGTAATCGATGGGATGATGACATAAAGTGTATATTGGATTCGGAACTTTCAAAAGAACAAAAAAATCCTTTGTTCTTTTACGCGTTGGGTAATAAATTTTATTCATTATTGTGGATAGATGAATCTTGGTTGAAGAATATCTTGACAATAGAAGATTGTGATAATTGGAAGGGATTTATGGTTGGATTTCATTTCAATAATATTGTTTCACAAGTTTTTGAAGATTTCTGCAATAGTGGGCAATACGATAGGTTTTTCTCCAATAGAGATTATTTTGATTCAGTAACACAAAACAGGGTCATCCAATATATATGTACCGCATACTATTCTGAAAAGATAAATTTTGATTTAAACTCACCTTTATTGATTTCGGTACTCAATGAGAGAAACGCATTGGATTATGAAAATATCATTCAATTCTTCTATAGAAATCATAAAGATCTTCCAATTGAAAAAGTAAAAGACCTATGGAGGTATATGTATCACCTCAATAAAGAGCTTGATAATGATGTATCAAAATATTTTATCGGAGAGAGTTATCGTTGGTTAGATTTTTTTGATAATATTGATGAGGAGATAAAGGAATGGATGCTACTGTCAGTCAAGAATCTACAACCATTTTCTGCATCGGAAGTAATAAAAAAGCTGACTGTTTACACTAAGAATAATCCGATACAAGTGGGAGAATTATTACTTGCTTTGGTGTCTTCTGAATTAAAAATTCCAATGTTCTCTGATCTTGAAATAATTGTTGAAGAACTATGCGAATTAGGACATATTGAAATTGCGATACATATTTCAAATGAGTGCCTCCGTAAAGGTTATCTTGGCCTTAGAAAAATCGTTAGTGAATATCGCTAATATTATTCTCTGCCTTACTCCGTCACATTATGACGTTCCACCCGTCTATCTTTATCAGTCCTGACGCAAAGGAAAGACCACCGACAGGGTATACACAATGAATATCACCTAACCCCTGTTTTTGTCTTGATTAATTTGTAATTTTACACGGGCCAAGCTGGCCGGACCTTCTATTGACAACCTAAAACTTACAGATAACGATGGCTAAAGAACAAGAACGCGATGAGTTGCACCGTACCATATGGCAAATAGCCAATGACCTGAGAGGCAGTGTGGACGGATGGGACTTCAAGGCTTATGTATTGGGCATGCTGTTTTACCGGTTCATCTCGGAAAACCTTACCTCATACATCAACAAAGAAGAACGCAAGACCGGCAACGCCGCTTTTGATTACGCCACCCTCTCCGATGAACAGGCAGAATACGGCCGTTCAGACACGGTAAAGGAAAAGGGCTTCTATATCCTCCCCTCCGAATTGTTTGTCAACGTAAGGAAGCGGGCAAAGGACGATAGCAACCTGAATGAAACCCTGGCCCGGATATTCAAGGACATAGAAGGCTCGGCAAAGGGAACAGAGAGCGAAAATGCCATGAAAGGCCTGTTTGACGATATTGACGTGAACAGCAAGAAGCTCGGCAACTCCGTCATTGAGAGAAACAAGCAACTGGTAAAGATCCTGGACAAGATTGGAGATTTAAAGCTGGGACATTTCCAGGACAACACCATTGATGCCTTCGGCGATGCCTATGAGTTTCTGATGACCATGTACGCAAGCAGCGCCGGGAAGTCCGGAGGAGAGTTTTTCACGCCGCAGGAAGTCTCGGAACT
>Ga0265295_1009379_pt1 | contig 10483 bp, 8 predicted proteins | sample Munlansysbiofilm_FD_192503 | JGI IMG/M metagenome (GOLD analysis project Ga0265295, IMG submission 192503) | Leachate microbial communities from a municipal landfill in Southern Ontario, Canada - Methane capture system biofilm | ecosystem: Engineered > Solid waste > Landfill > Unclassified ... | reverse complement strand
CCTTTTGGCTGGTCGTGTGAACCATGCGTTTATGATACTCAACGAAATTTTAAATAAAGGATTTGATGCGCAACATTTTACCAATGGTTTGGCAGCTCATTTCCGCGATTTATTGGTGAGCCGCGATCCTGAAACATTGGTTTTGTTGGAAGTGGGAGCTTCTATTGCCGAGCAATATGGCGAACAAGCCAAACGCTGCCCTTTGTCATTTTTATATAAAGCGCTAGAAATTGCCAATGAGTGCGATTTGAACTATAAAGCGAGTCGCAACAAACGTCTGTTGGTGGAATTAACTTTGGTGCGTTTGTGCCAATTGACGGGCATTGTACCAAAACCTGAAGATGAAAAGATAGAAATTAAACCGTTGGCAGTAGTGCCGGTTGCATCTGTGGCGGTCGAAGTAAAACCTGCTGTGGCAACCGTTACGGCAACGCCTGTCAAAGTGAGTGAACCTGCTCCAACGTATGCGGCGCCAGCACCGAAGCCCGCCAACGATGCATTGTCGACGCCAAAAATTTCATCTGTGCGTGCGCCTCAAAACTTATCGATTTCGCAAGTAGAACGACCAACGGTTTCTACCGAAGTAGAGGAGGTTGCCACAGAGCCAGTGGCTCGCGAACGTCGTGAATCGTTTACGGCAGCACAGTTTATTACTGCGTGGAAACAATGCGCTAAAGAGATTGTCGACCAAGCACATACCACTAATACGATGCTCAATTTTCTACCAGAACCTGTTTCTGATGAATCTTATAAGGTTTTGGTAGTGAATAATTTACAACAAAAAACATTGGTGGAGCATCAACCCACTATTACTGCGCGCCTAGCGGAGCTATTGAAAAATGATTTTGTAACGTTTCAAATAGAAGTAGATGCTACTATTGCCGAACGTGCTGCGTTTACGCCCGAAGAAAAGCTTGTGAAAATGCAGGAGAAAAATCCTGATTTGCGCGCTTTGAAGCAACAATTAGGTTTGGAATTGTAGGCATTTTGCTTTACATAAAAAAAGGTCGATGAGATTTTCATCGACCTTTTTTATATGACAGCTGTTATTCTGCAAATGGTTTTATCTCGCACATTTCTTGATACTCATTCCATTCCATGTCGTGTTCTACATAGAGTTTGATGGGTAAAAGTTCAAATGTGGCGAGTGCTTCGTTCAGCCGTTCGCCCAACACGCGTGATGTGCGTGTGTAAAATACCCAAGTGCGTTCATTGTTGCCCGTATAAATTCCTGTCAGAATCGCTAATTTGTCTTTTTCCATCACTGCTTGGAGCGCATTTTGAACTTGCTCCATAAGGCTTGCTTCCGTTTCGGATGGCATGCCGTTGCTTGTGGGTTGGTAGTTCCAATAAATTTCTACGCGCTCTTTAAATTTTTCCGACAGACGAAATTCTGTTAGGTTGTCGCGCCCTGAGATAAAAATGGGACAATTGTTGTCAGCTTCTGCAACGCCGCTAAACCAATCGTTTGATAATTTCATAATGTATAGTTAGTTTTTATAATTCCCAAGCCAACGCACTCGCGCCCAAAATGGCGGCATCCGATTCCTTGAGTTGTGAGAACAGTACTTTTATTTTGCCCTTCCAGAGTGGCATTAGATTATTGTTGAGACTTTCGACGATTGGTTTCATAATTAAATCGCCCGATTTGGTTAATCCACCAAATAAAACGATGGCTTCGGGTGAACTAAATGCTACGAAATCCGCAAAGGCTTCACCTAACATTTTCCCCGTGTAGTCAAATATGTCTTTTGCTAATTCGTCGCCTTGTTGTGCAGCTTCGAACACATCTTTCGACGTAATGCTTTCGGCAGGAATGTTACGCAACAAACTTTTTTTATCTGTGGTTTCTATCAGTTCGCGGGCTGTGCGTGCTACGCCAGTAGCCGAAGCGTACGATTCCAAACAGCCTGTTTTACCGCATCCACAAATACGTCCGTTATTACGTACCATCGTTACGTGGCCGAGTTCACCGGCAAATCCATCGTGACCATAAAGCACATAACCGCCGACAACAATACCGCTACCAACGCCTGTACCCAACGTAATCATAATGAAATTTTTCATACCGCGTGCCGCGCCGTACGTCATTTCACCTACAGCCGCCGCGTTGGCGTCGTTGGTGAGTTTTACGGGAACACCTATTTGCTGACTCATGAGTTCGGCAAATGGAATACATTTATTGCTGCCGCCCCATTTTAAATTCACGGTATTTTCAATGGTTCCTTTGTAATAATTTCCATTTGGTGCGCCTATGCCAATACCGCGTATTTGATCCATGGATAGGTTTTTATTGACCAGTTCGGTAACAGCCGCACACAGTTTGGTAATAAATTCTTCGTGATCGGTGGTGTCGTCACTTCTGATAGCCGACTGTGCCAGCACATTGCCGCGCATATCTACTACTCCAATTTTGGCGGTTTGACCACCAATATCAATACCAACAACATACGATTTTTCCATACGATTATTAGTTTTAGGTTAATGATTATTTTATTCTATAGGAATTTCCTTGTTAACGTTTTTGCATCCAGCTAGGGCGTACCATAAAATAAAGGCTAAAGCGGCTACAATCACCCAATAAGAGGCCATGTAACTAGCTGTAATATCGGCCACAGCGCCTTGAATTAACGGTAAAACGCCACCGCCTACCACCATCATCATAAAAATGCCAGAGCCCATGGTGGTGTATTTGCCAATGCCTTCTACCGCTAAGTTGAAAATGCCTCCCCACATGATGGATGTGCACAAACCGCAAAGTACAAAAAGTACCACCGAAACAGGCACTACTTGTAAACCAAAACTGATGTCAGCTTTGAATACAGGCATGCTTACGGCGATGTCGGCTGGTAAAAAGATACCAATTACGACTAACAAAATAGCCAGTGTGCTTACGGTGGTTAATTGTGATTTAGCCGAGAATTTACCGCCTAAAAGTCCGCCTAATAAGCGACCAATCAACATCAAAAACCAATAGGTTCCCACTACTGTGCCTGCTGCGCCAGCGTCAATGCCTGCACCAACTGCGCCAGACGCTACGTCTTTTCCGGTGGTTAAAAACAGATTGATGAAGTTAGGAATGCCGACTTCTAAACCCACGTATAGAAAAATGGCGATGGTTCCAAATACAAAGTGACGAAACGACAGCGCGCTGTGTTTTTCTTTGGGTTGTCCTTCCACTTTCTTTTCGAGGTGAGGTTCAGGAATTTTGACCAAAGCAAGCACTACAAATGCTACCGCAAAAATTCCCATTGCAATCAAAAGTGCTGGAATGGCGTCTTTCAATGTGGCTTTGGTGGCGTCGGCTATTAAATAACCGCCTAAAATTGGAATAATCGTGGCGGCTAACGAGTTTAATGAACCACCATATTGCATGAGTTGATTGCCTTTTTTGCCACCGCCAGCCAAGGTGTTTAAAAGTGGATTCACCACGGTATTCAACATACACATAGAGAAACCAGAAACAAAAGCACCCGCGAGATAAACTGTAAATACGAGGTTGAAATCGCCACCTTTTTCGTACGGAATAAGTCCAGAATAGAGTTGAATGCCAACGCCCACAAAACCAACGGCAATAGCTGTAAGTGCTGTAAATTTATAACCTTTGCGTTTTAAAATTAAACCAGCAGGCAAACCCATAAATAGGTAAGCAAAGAAATTGGCAAAGTTGCCCAACTGCGACATCCAGTTTTGAATGCCATCTTGGTTTTTGACAATGACACCCATTGGATTGGACAATCCCGTGACAAATGAAATCATGGCGAAGAGTGCAAACATCATCGCAATGGGTAAGATGTTGTTTTTGTTTTGTGTTTTCATTGGTAAGCGTTTGTGTGTTGAAAAAAGTATGATTGATTACAAGTTTTTCTTCAAGAATTCGTTGAAACGGGTATAAAGATGCAGGCGCGTTTGAGCACCTAAAATACTGTGATTTTTGTTGGTGTACAGTTGCATTTCAAATTGTTTGCCTGCTTCTACCAATTTTTCGGTATACAATAAGGTTTGTTGTGCGTGTACATTGTCGTCGGCAGTGCCATGAACAAGTAGCAAATTACCTTGTAGTTGATCTGCTTTATCGAGTAGATTCACTTGCTCGTAGCCTTGATAATTTTCTTGAGGGCGACTCATAAAACGCTCGGTGTAAGCGGTGTTGTATAAGTTCCAATCGGTAACAGGCGCCACGGCAATTCCCGCTTTAAATGTACCATTGCCATAGGTTAAACAGTTCAAGGTCATAAATCCGCCATAACTCCAACCCCAAATAGCGATGCGGTTGGCATCAATATAATTCTGTTTGCCTAAATAGTGGGCAGCTTCTACTTGATCTTTGGTTTCTAATACGCCCAAATGCCAATAGGTGCAGTTGCGGAAATCGCGACCTCGTGCGCCAGTGCCACGACCATCGACACAAGCCACTACGTAGCCTTCTTGTGCCAAGTAATATTCCCAATCGAGGTTCCATTTGTTGAGCACTTCTTGGGAGTTTGGTCCACTGTATTGTACCATCACCAATGGATATTCTTTGCCTGTTTCCATATTTTGTGGTTTCACCATCCAACCATTTAAGGTGACATTTTCCGACGTTTTGAATTGGAAAAATTCTTTGGTTGGCAACTGCAAAGCAGCCACTTTATCGGCTAACAGTTTATTATCTTCGATGATACGGAGATTTTTTCCTGCGTTCGTAATCACGCTGTAGCAATTAGGCGTGGTGGTATTGTTGAATTGTGTAATCGCCACTTTGAAGCTTTTGGCAAATGAGGCTTGGTGTGTTCCTGCGCGCGCATCGAGACAGACGATTTTACCTTTTGAATCGACTTTATAAACGTGGCGTTCGAGCGGCGATTCTTTGGCGGCTTGGAAATAGGCGGTTTTGGTGAGTTCGTCGTAACCGTAAAAATCGGTCACGTCCCAATTACCTTTGGTGAGTTGGCGTGCTAATGTGCCATTGGCATTGAACAGATACAAGTGGCGATAACCATCGCGTTCGCTCATGCACACAAAACTGTTGTCTTTATTGAACGTGAGTGTTTTTAGGTTTTCGTAATCGACGTATGTTTTGCTAGTTTCACTCAACAGACGTGTAGCTACGCCCGAACGCGGATTTACTTGCAATAAGTTCAACGTCGTTTGGTTGCGATTGAGCTGTACAATGGTCAAGCCGTTTTCGTCGTTCGACCAGCGAATTTGGGTGAGATACGTGTCGGTGTCGTTGCCTAATTGCATCTTTTTGGTGGTGCGATTTTGCACATCGTACACTTGTAACGTTGTGAGTGAATTGGCCTTGCCTGCGCGTGGATATTTGTAGGTGTACAACGTTGGATAATCGTCGTTAAATTGTTGAAACGAAAATTCCTTGACCGCTGTTTCATCAAAACGCACGTAAGCCAACAATTTGCTATCGGGACTCCATTCAAAATAACGTGTGGCGCCAAATTCTTCTTCGTACACCCAGTCAGGCGTTCCGTTAATGATTTTATTGAGCTCGCCATCTTCGGTAATGGCTATTTCGGTATTATAATCGAGTTTTTTGAGGAATAAATTTTGATGGCGCGCAAATGCTACGATGCGACCGTCTGGCGAAAATTGTGCCATTTGTTGGTCGTTGTTGGTGGTAGTCAAGGGCTCGATGCGGTTGCGTTTGACGTTATAAACGTAATAGGTGGTAGTGAACGAACGACGGTAGATTTTGGTCACTTCGGTGTGAACCAAAATTTTTTGTTCGTTGCTCGAAAACTCATAACCTACTATCGCTTTGAGTTTGCACTCGGGCACTTTGTCGAGGTTTAAAATGGTGTCGGTGGGTTTGCCTGAACCATATTCAAAGGCGATAATGCGTTTGCCATCGGTACTGAGTGTGGTGTAATGTTCGCCATCGTTCATGTGATACACTTCGGCAGGTTTTAGTGGTTTGTAATCGCCTTGCGTGAATGCTTTGAGATAATCGGCAGATTGTGCGTTTAACGTTAAACAGCTCACCGCTATCATGCTGAGCATTATCCATCTTTGTGAAGCCTTTTTCATAATTCTAAATTTCATAAATATCCTGCAAATGTACTTTTTATCTATCAATTGGCAAAGTCCAAATTCACTATTTTTGTCCTTCCGTGTTTTTATCAATAAAATTCAATTCGGTCGTTCAGGTTTAGAAAAAATATATTAACTTTGCCGCGTCAAAAAAGGTAGATGTTATGAAGAAAATCCAAATGGTTGATTTGCGCTCACAGTACGACAGCATAAAAGCTGACGTCAATGCGGGCATTCAAGAAGTTTTGGATACCACTACTTATATCAAAGGCGGAAAAGTGAACGATTTTCAAGCGCACTTGGAAGCGTACTTGGGCGTAAAACACGTGATTCCTGTTGGTAACGGAACCGATGCGTTGCAAATTGCGTTGATGGCATTGGATTTGAAACCAGGCGACGAAGTAATTACGCCAACATTTACGTTTATTGCCACAGCCGAAGTGGTAGCGCTTTTGGGTTTGACGCCTGTGTTGGTAGATGTTGATTTTGATACGTTCAACATCAATATTGAGGCGGTAGAAAAAGCGATTACGCCGAAAACAAAAGCCATTGTGCCTGTTCATTTGTTTGGTCAAAATGCCAATATGGAAGCGTTGCTCGCTTTGGCAGCCAAACACAATTTGCATGTGATAGAAGATGCGTGCCAGTCTATTGGTGCTCGTTATACCTTTGCCGATGGCCGTTCGGTCATGTCAGGTTGTATGGGAGAAATTGGTTGTACGTCGTTTTTCCCATCCAAGAATTTGGGTTGTTATGGCGACGGCGGTGCTATTTTTACCAACAACGATGTTTTGGCAAAAAAAATGCGTGCTATTGCTAATCACGGCATGGAAGTGCGTTATCATCACGATATGATTGGGGTTAATTCCCGACTCGATAGTATTCAAGCAGCCGTTTTGGATGTGAAATTGCCTCACTTGGACGCTTATACCAAAGCGCGTCAAACAGCCGCTCATTTTTACAACGAAGCATTTGCTGGTTGCTCCAATTTGATTACGCCTGTGGTGGCGGCTCATACGACACACGTATTTCATCAATATACGTTGAAATTAGTGGGCGTTGATCGTGAAAAAGTGCGTCAGGACTTGGCAGATAACGATATTCCAGCGATGATTTATTATCCTGTGCCATTGCATTTGCAAAAAGCATATCAGGATGCGCGTTACAAAGCAGGCGATTTTCCTGTGGCAGAACAGTTGTCGGCGTGCGTGTTATCGTTGCCAATGCATACCGAATTAGATACCGAGCAGTTGCGCTATATTGCCGACCATGTGTTGGCGGCTGTGAAGGTAAGTAAAATTTAAACGTCCGTTTAGAAGTAATATAAAGATGTATCCGTAGCTCAGTTGGTAGAGCAATTGACTCTTAATCAATGGGTCGTGGGTTCGAGCCCCACCGGGTATACGTGAAAGGTGTTTAACTGAAAAGTTGAACACCTTTTTTAATTTGCTCGCCTAAATTATTTCTGCAAAATAACCAGTTTATTTGTTAAATAGTTCTATATTTGTTGGTCTATTTTTTTAAAGTAAAAAATAGATAAAAAGTACGCATAGATAATGTTTAGGTACAATTATCAAAAACGAAAAGGCGTATCTCGATTATTCGGAATCTCATTCAATGTAGCAAATGAAACACGTTTATATATTTATATTTTTGTTATTCTTATCGACAAATTTGTTTGCTAACACGATACTAAAAGATTCGGTGTTGGCTGAACGACAACAGGCTGGAATGACCTCCACGTTTAGTCAAAGTGATGATGAAACGGTTTGGATTGAAAGTCACCCAGTAAGACGTGTAAGCCCGAAATTTGAATTTGGAGCCTGTTTCGGTGTGGATTTAATTCCAAACAATTTTGATGAGTTCCAAACAACACTCAATTCATACAATACCGAACTATTAAATGGATTTAGTGCTCCTCTATTTTTAGTCGTCTCAGGGAATTATAAACACTATACGTTAGGGTTACAATTTGGGAGTACATATACTGGAGAAAGCTCTTACGACTCGTTAAAAATCAAATTGAATACGACCGTATATGGAATAAATTTGGGCTATAATTTCATTGATAGTAAACATTGGGTGCTATCGCCGTTAGTTTCATTCAAATGGTATAGATACAGACTTTTAAATAGTTCAAAAACTCATGAAATACCTTTGAGTGACTATCTTCAAAATCGCGATTTGGATATTAGGATGAATCAAGCTATTTGTATAACCGGAATAAATATTGCTTATAAATTATACAAATATTCTTCATTCCCTTGTGATTTTTGGACTATTGGTTTACAAGCTGGTTATCCTTTTAAGTTGCATGACAAACCTTTGATATATTCGAAACAAAATAGACTTACTTCAGACTATAAAATAGATTATGGGAACTACTATTTGACATTTTATGTCTCATTTAATCTTCAGATTTGGTAAAAAATAAACCGTCGCAAGCGCGGGTTTCCTAACCCGTGCTATAAAAGATAAAAACAGGAAAGAGATAAGTGATTGTCAAATGGCACAAGTCAAGAGGCTTGCGTCAGCGGAGTTTGTATAAAATTAGGAAGTCCATGAATTAGCTTTTTTGTTCTACCGGTTCCAATAACTTTTTAATCGGCACGTTGAGTATTTGGCTTTTAATATAGAGCGTAAAGTCGAACTGCGTAAGCGTTTTTTGCGAGTATTTATCGGTTACCGCTTTGGCTATTTTGGTGTCGTATTTTTGCCACAACAATTGCTGTTGGTGTTTGGCTTTGGGTAGCGGATATTCTTTGGCGAATTTCAAAATAATGGTTTCTATCGGGTTCACCGCTTCGCCTTTCGACTGGTTGCGTATGGAAATAATTTCGCTAGTGGTGTGGTTTTGCCCCTAAAATTTGGAGAAATCGAAAATAAATCGTATCTTGAGCCTTCAAATTAAAAAACTGAACGTATGAAAGAAGAATTTATGAAATGGTTGGAAGCTATTCTTCCTTGGTTATTGTCTCACGGTCTTAGAATAGTGGTTATCCTTGTTGGGGCTTATGTGTTGAATAAGATTATTAATAAGGTAGTCGAGAGATCTATTCGCTCAGCTATTCTTCCTGCTAATTTTGTGTCGAAAGCGGCCGAAAAAAAACGAGAAGATACGTTGATACGAATTTTTTCAGGAACAATTAAAATTACTATTTTATCCATTGCTATTTTAATGGTGCTTTCTGAGGTGGGTTTGGAGATTGGTCCTATCTTAGCCGGTGCCGGAATCTTGGGTTTGGCTGTTGGGTTTGGTGGTCAGTACTTAATTCGAGATATTATCACAGGCTTTTTTATGATTATTGAGAACCAATATCGTATTGGTGATGTGGTGAATTTTGATGGCACTGGCGGTTTAGTCGAAGATATTACCTTGAGAATGACTACGCTGCGCGATTTGGATGGCACAGTGCATCACGTTCCGCATGGCGACATAAAACGTGTTGCTAATTTGTCGAAATACTATGCACGTGTCAATTTGAATATTCGTATTGCGTATAGTTCCAATTTAGAGCATGTCATTGCGGTGGTTAATAAAACCGGTTTAGCTTTAGCTGAAGACCCTGCATGGAAAGAATTTATTATTAAACCGCCTCAATTTTTGCGTGTAGATGATTTCGCTGATTCTGCTATTATTATTAAGATACTGGGTGAAACGCAACCTATTAAACAGTGGGAGGTTAGTGGGGAATTTCGGAAACGCATAAAAATTGCTTTTGACCGTGAAGGCATAGAAATTCCATTCCCTCAAGTGGTTGTTCATCAAACCAAAACCAAAGAATAGCAAAATCTGCTGCGCATAATCTCTTATTATTGAATGTGACGTTTTTTGTTTTATAGTGGTGTATAAGTAGTGTTATGAAGAAATCGCCACATAAATTTTCAATACTTTAATTATTGGTTTTACTCCAACTTATTCGAAAGAATAGGTTGGAGTATTTTTTTTAGCTCAATTTAATCTTCTTTTTTCAAAAATTTAATAAAAATTGGTATTTAGCTGGGTATTTCACGTAGAATTCTTTGTATCTTTGCAAGTTGGATGGGTATCATCCATTTAACGTCAAAATAATAAACAAAAATAAATAACTATAAACAACGAATTTTATGTCAAAAAAAGCAGTTTTAATGATATTAGATGGCTGGGGCATAGGCGATAAAGCCAAAGATGATGTGATCTCTCAAACACCTACGCCTTATTGGGATTCTTTGAACGCACAATATCCTCATTCTGAATTACAAGCTTCAGGCGAAAACGTTGGTTTACCCGATGGTCAAATGGGTAATTCAGAAGTAGGGCACTTAAATATTGGTGCGGGTCGTGTGGTGTATCAAGACTTAGTTAAAATTAACATCGCTTGCCGTAACAACTCTATTTTACAAAATCCAGAAATTATACGTGCCTATGAATATGCCAAAAAACACGGATCAAAAATGCATTTCATTGGTCTTGTTT